>Ga0256839_1000914_pt1 | contig 37389 bp, 43 predicted proteins | sample 354166metaG_FD_185968 | JGI IMG/M metagenome (GOLD analysis project Ga0256839, IMG submission 185968) | Hydrothermal vent microbial communities from Mid Atlantic Ridge, Atlantic Ocean - 354-166 | ecosystem: Environmental > Aquatic > Marine > Hydrothermal vents | place: Atlantic Ocean: Mid...
AATCTTAATTTTGCCAATAATTGTTTACAAATGCAATCATTAACAAAATCTTAATTTTGCCAATAATTGTTTACAAATGCAATCATTAACAAAATCTTAATTTTGCCAATAATTGTTTACAAATGCAATCATTAACAAAATCTTAATTTTGCCAATAATTGTTTACAAATGCACATTGTTAATTATACGTAATAAAACCTTAATATTTGATTAATAAATTGATTAATAAATTGATTATTTTTTATGCGTTATTTTAATGTTTTATTAACATAAACATGATATTATTAATAATGATGAAAAACAAAAGGGAAAATAAAAATGTTTGATATTAAAAAATTAGCCTCAAATAAATTATTTGACATTAACAAAATTTTAAAAATTAACTTTGACGTTGAATACAAAAATAACGCATACATTATTAAACATAATAATGGGCAATCAATTTTCAATGATTTTTTATCGGCGAAAAATTTTATTGATAATAATTATTCGTGTTAATCAAATATTAATATAAACATGATATTATTAATAATGATGAAAAACAAAATGGAGACAAACAATGTTTATACAATTCAATGCAATTAAAAATATGGCTCATTCATGCAAAGATGAAGTTGATCGTTTTGCCATTAAAATAAATGGTGCAATGTCAAAATTAAAAAAATACGCCGAATTTGAATTTGAAATCACTTCATTTGACGAATCTGATTTATTCATTGATGGTGTTGATAATTATTCAATAACAATTGAAACATTGGGTGTTGATGCACAAACGGTTTTTGTGTTGAACATTAATGAATAATAATTATTCATGTTAATCAAATATTAACATAAACATGATATTATTAATAATGATGAAAAACAAAAGGGAAAATAAAAATGATTGATTTTACGACTGAACAACTCGCCGCACTACATAAATATGTGAATGACTCAAAAATTATTTGCAAAAACTCCAAGGTGTCATTTAATGTCGCACATAAAAAATTGATGCATGAATATGACCAATGTGTTGAAATATCCACATTATCAGACGCCGATAATTATGTTATCGACTTTTTTTCCATGCGATACAATTTATGCCATAAATTTGATTAAATAATAATTATTCATGTTAATCAAATATTAACATAAACATGATATTATTAATAATGATGAAAAACAAAAGGGAGAAGTAGAATGAAAAATAATGAGATTAAACGTGCAATTGATTATATTCAACAAAAAACAAGTGACGATTGTCGCGTATTTATTCAAAACATTTGTTTAAATGAGTTTGATGATGATGATTTTAAATTGTTGTGTAAAATGGATCAAATGGGATACAAAACGCGCAATGAGTTCAGCGACATGGTAGTGTTGTCTGAGCCGTCTAACAACAATGATGTAGTCAAATGGCTGAAACAGATTGATGAAATATTAAAGAATCACAAATACACTGTGACGATAGATTTAAATGTGTTGGACAAAAAAAATGAATGTCATTGGGTGGAAGGCGAAACACATTTCGAAGATCAATTCGTGATTTATGTTGTGCGCATCGATCTAATTGACAAATAATTGAACATAATTAAACATGATTAACACGCGCAATTATTGTGCTTGTTAATCGAATGTTAACATAAACATGACGTTGCCCACCGCCCAACGCTTCAAAAAATCAAAGGCGCTACTTACCTGCTTTCTAGTTTTAGCGCTATTCAAAACCGGGTTTTACATATCACAAACCAACAAGGCGCTACCACACAATCGTCTTACGCCAATTACTCAACTGCAATAATGCTATTCAACGATAACGTCCACCTTGTCGAAACCCAATACGGCACTAGCTAACACGCCAGCAAAGTGGTTTTTAAGACTCCTCTACTGCGGTTTTATGCACATGGTTAACGGTTATAAAAGGTCCCAGCTTGAGGACCCCACCGGTATCTATTTTACAAAACCTATTTCCTGCATTATACTATCTACATGGAAATAAAAAATAGAATAACTATTGAACATGTGCGAAACCTGCCAGCAGACCTTCAAGCTGAGTGGTGGAGCAGTCTGACACCCGAAGAAGCTGACGGTTACTTGCATAGCTGGGAGTTCTTAGCGCGAGATGAGCAGCTCCCCCCAGAAGGCGACTGGACGCATTGGTTATACTTAGCGGGACGGGGAGCAGGCAAAGCCCTGGCGCTAGACACGCCTATTCTCACAGTAAACCGTAGCTGGACGACCATGGGCGAACTCACGACTGACGACGTTATCTTTGACGACGAAGGCAAGCCCACTGCTATACTGCAAGTTCACCCGGTTCAGGAGAAACGTACCTGCTTCAAGATTATCTTTGACGAGGGGCATATCGTAGCTGATGGCGACCATTTGTGGGAAGTTGATACCTGGTTTCAAAACCATCCGCGTATGCGTCGCCATGTTATCTCTACTTTTAAACTGCGTAATATGCAAAGCACGTTTGATCGTCCTCGCCACTCAATAAAGACAACGAAGCCTCTGCAATACCCAGAAGCAGAAATCCCCGATCCATACCAGACTGGTTTACTGATGGGATCAGGTTTGCTGAAAGACAACTTGCCCGTTACCCGGATCGTGACAACGAAGCATCTCGAATCCTCGGTAGAGCAAAGGGTTGCGCTGCTGCGCGGATTGATGGATCTTGGGGGTTGCATCACAGAGACTGGCGCGTATGAATTTTCAACACACGATTTCGAGTTAATGAAAAGCGTTATGCCCCTTATCTGGGGGCTTGGCATGTCGTCAAAACGTAGGTTTCGAGGGGAAGCTGTCCTGGAGCACTATGCTTGTTTTCGCTCAGATGATTTTAACTTCCTTACTGGACAAGAATGTTCACCTGTAAGAAGGCGGTTGATACGTAGTATTGAAAGCGTGAAAAAGCAGTCAGTGCGCTGTATTACTGTGGATTCACCCTCCAAACTGTTCTTAGCTGGGCGGCAACTCATACCCACGCACAATACACGCACCGGGGCGGAATCTGCTAGGCAGAAAGTTAAGGAAGGTTGCATGCGCTTAGGTTTAATAGCGCCCACAGCGTCTGACGCGAGGGACGTTATGGTTGAGGGGGAGAGCGGTATACTTGCGACTTCGTGGGAGAATGATGTCGACTGCAAAGGTAATGAGATGGGGAAACCGTTATACGAGCCCTCGAAAAGGCGGTTGACTTGGGACAATGGCGCGATCGCGACATTATACTCGGCTGATGAACCGGAACGGTTACGGGGTCCTCAGCATGATTATATCTGGGCGGATGAACTGTGCGTAGCTGAGGGCACCACTATTTCAACGCCTTCGGGAGATGTTAAGATTGAAGACATTAAAGTAGGCGATCTTGTTACGACAAGGGCCGGGCCTCAACGGGTTTTAAATTCAGGCAAGACGGATCGTACTTTGAAGACGCTTTTTCTTTTGCTCAAGGACGGGTCCGCGCTGGAGGCTACACCAAACCATCCTATTATGACAAGGACGGGTTGGCGTGCGATGAAAGATCTACGCGTCTCAATTGACCAAGTTATAACTGAATGTGGTCATGCTAGTATTGAAATGATAATACCTAACAAATTTCATCGTTGGGTTGAGGTTTACAATATTGAAGTAGAGGAATTTCACGAGTATTTTGCAAATGGTATACTAACGCATAATTGCTCCTGGCGGCGCCCAGAGACATGGGATCTTGCCATGTTTGGTTTACGCCTCGGTCGTAATCCCCAGGCTTTCATCTCGACAACGCCAAAGCCCAAGAAGCTTATAATGGAGCTGCTTAACGACCCTAGCTGCGTTGTCACTAAAGGCACCACATATGACAACAGGGCTAACCTAGCTGAGAATTTCTTTAAAACTGTTATTACCAAGTATGAAGGCACTCGGCTTGGTTCGCAGGAATTGCTTGGCGTTCTACTTGAGGAAGCTGAAGGGGCGTTATGGTCAAGGGAGATACTAGACGCGACGCGTGTTAGGGAGTTTGATTGGAAGCGCGATGCGGTTAGGATTGTGGTTGCAGTGGATCCTGCTATAACGAGCAATAAAGAAACCTCAGACGAGTGCGGAATAATCGTTGCAGCCATCGACTCCGTTGGTCACGGCTTTGTCTTAGCTGATTATAGCGGTATCTATACGCCTGCAACATGGGCTAAGAAAGCTGTTAAAGCGTACAAAATGTTTGAAGCGGACCGCATCGTAGCTGAAGGCAATCAAGGCGGCGAAATGGTGAAGCACACTATTCTAACAGAGGATAGCGCGGTACCTGTTAAAATAGTTCATGCCTCAAGAGGTAAGGCCGCACGCGCCGAGCCCATCTCCTCACTCTTTGAGCAAAACCGAGCGCACATTGTGAGCAGTTTAACTCAGCTTGAGGATCAGTTATGCACATGGGAACCGCTATCTGGAACAGCTTCCCCTGATAGGCTAGACGGGATGGTGTGGGCTCTAACTGAGTTGATGATAGGTAAAGGCGTAACAGGTGTGGGTAAATTGACCGGTGCGTTTTAAAAACTAGTTAAAGACGTACCTTAACTGTGTTACAAGTACGAGAACAAGGTACGAGAAGAAAATGTCTGATAGTATAACAACGCAGCACCGCTACTACAACCGTTACACCGCCCAGTGGGACAAGGTACGTCATTGTATTGAGGGTGAGGACACGATCAAAGATCAGTCAACCCGCTACCTTCCTCAGCCATCTGGGCAGACAATTAATGAGTACGAATCCTACCGTACGCGAGCGTCTTTCTATTCAGTAGCAGAACGTACGTTACGCGGAATGACGGGCATGATATTCCGCAACGAACCTGTTTTGCGATTACCGGAGGCGCTTAATCCGTGGAGAGTAGCGGCTACGAACGAGCTTATGTGCTTGCAGATGTTTATAGAAGAGGTAACTCGTGAGGTTATTGCGATGGGGCGTTACGGCGTCTTGCTAGATTTTCCAGCTGGTGCGAGCGTGGGAACATTGCCGCATATGGTAGCGTATAATACAGACAGTATTATAAACTGGCGCGAGGAGTTCGTAAATGGCAAGAAAATTCTTACAAGCTTGACATTGAAAGATTCGCTTTCTGGGGACGATTCCACCGTGGATTCCAGCTGGCTTAAATTGGAACTTGTTGAAGGTATTTACACTGTGCAACGCTGGGCGATGGAACTTGTTGAAGGTAAACCTGTTGCGACTATGCGCGGCAGCGCTGTTACGCCTACAGTTAATGGAGAATTGATTAAACATATTCCTTTTGTTTTCTTCAACCCATACGATCACAGGCCCGAGCCGTCGAAACCCCCGTTTATAGACCTGTGCAACATGAATCTTGCCCATTATCGCAATTCTGCAGATTATGAACATGCGTTATACCTGACAGCGCAACCGACACCGTGGGTCGCCGGGCAACTCGACGAAAAGACTAAACCCACGGCTATCGGTTCAGGTACTATATGGTATCTTCCGGAAGACGCAAAAGCGGGAATGTTAGAATTTACAGGTAAGGGACTTGAGGCGCAGCGCATGGCTATGCAGGATAAAGAGGATCGCATGGCGTCTTTGGGCGCTCGAATGATAAAAGACACAACACGCGTGCAGGAGAAGGCTGAGACAGCAAGGCTGCGAACACGCGGCGAGACTTCACTCGTTCTGGACACTTTGCAGTCCGTGGAAAAAGGGCTTTCCATGTTAATGCGCCAGGCAGCTGTCTGGGTGGGGGCTGATCCGGATGAGGTGGAGCTCAGACTTAACCGCGACTTCGTGGACTCCAAGATTGACGCTAACATGCTAGCGGCGCTTGTTAAAACTTGGCAAACGGGAGCTATATCCCGCGACACACTCCACGCGAACTTACAGCGCGGCGAGGTTATGGACATGGGACGTACGGCTGAAGAAGAAAAAGAGCTTATAGATGAGGAGGGTGAGTTTATACCCGACGCGGATGCACCCGTAAACCTCGGAGGAGACGGAATAGACATAACGCCTACGGTTCCAGGTGACAGATGACCGTAAACGAAGATTTACTATCCTTTCAAATTGCTCAGCAGGTTAGGTGGCTGCGGCTTGCAAACTCCGAGGCACGATCGGCAAGGAAGTTACTCGCTAGCGTAGACAAAAAGCTCCAGTCCCTTATCCTGAGTATTGACGTAGACTACGGTCCTTTAACATACTCGCAAGCCAGGCTTGCCTCTTTGCGCAAACAAGTAAAGGACCTGCTTTACGCGACACACGCTGATGTTGCCGAGAAAGTAACCTCCTCCGTTCTAAGTATTGCAAACGCATCTGCCGACATCGAGGAAAAAGCTTTGCTGCTCAGCATCCCGGTAGCCATAGATGTGGTAACACCTAACCTAGGGGTACTCGCAACTGCTGCTAAGTTAACGCCTTTCCGTGGCGCAAACCTCGCGCAATGGCTCGAGGAGTTACGAGCTAACGACCTTAACCGCACAATGCGTACCATACAAGAAGGTTTAATCTCAGGTGAGGATACGCCGTCTATCGTCCGCAATGTAATAGGGACACGAGGCTTGCAGTACAAGGACGGCATCCGCGAGGTATCGAGGCGCGGCGTTGAGATGCTTGTCCGTACAGCTGTTAATCACGCGGCGTCGATGGGTCGTCAAACTGTTTGGGAGGAAAACACTCACCTGATCTCATCTGTCCGCTGGGTCTCGACCTTGGATGGAAAGACGTCGGAAATATGCCGGTTCCGCGATGGGAAAGTCTACCCTGTAGATTCAGGTCCCCGCCCACCAGCCCACCCTTCCTGCCGTTCTACGACAGTAGCGGTTACCAGGTCCTGGAGAGAACTCGGCTTCAACATTGACGAGATGCCTTTGGGTTCACGCGCCTCTATGAACGGTCAAGTGCCCGGTGAACTGACGTACTATGACTGGCTTAAAACACAACCTAAAACTTTTCAAGTGGAAGTACTCGGTCCCCGACGGTATAAATTATGGCGAGGAGGTGGGGTTGAGTTAACCTCTTTTCATAACGACGCGGGCAACTTGCTTACGCTGAAGGAGCTGAAGTCGAAGATGCCTGCTGCTTTCGACGCTGCTTTCGGTTAAGGTTATTAAATTAAAATTAATACCTGGTTGCATTTCAACCTTTATTATGAGTATTATTTCTATGACCTAATGATAGGCAGAGCCAGTCTCGAGGTCTAGGCAGAGCTGAAACTTTTACTAAGGAGTATGAATATGAGTGAATCCAACGCTGGTGGCGACGGAGGAGATAAAGTAGCATTGGATCCTAGTGATCCTCAAATTGCTGACCTTATCAACGCAGCAGTAAAATCCGCAACGGGTGGGCTTTCTTCAAAGAATAGCGAACTACTAGCGGAGAAGAAAGAGCTGTCTAGCAAGATGGCTGAACTGGAAAAACAATGGTCTGGATTTGATTCCGATCAGATTAAAAACCTGATGGATAAGATCAACAACGACGAAGAGACTAAGCTTATCGCAGAGGGTAAGATTGACGAGGTTATTGACAAGCGCGTACAAGCGCTTAAAAATGATTACGAATCTAAGCTTGAAGCGGCTACTAGTAAAATAGGTGAGCTTGAAATCGGACTCGGAGAAAAGGATTCTAAGGTTAAGACTCTTATTGTGGACGGACATGTCCGACAAGCAGCAAGTAAACTTAGCATTGTGCCTTCAGCCATTGATGACGTAATCCACAGAGCAAAACAAAAATTTGCTCTTGATGATAAAGACAAACCAGTTGCGCGTGACTCTGAAGGTTCACTTCTTATCGGTAAAAGCGGAAAAGACCCATTATCAGTTGAGGAGTGGCTCGATTCTATGAAAGAGACAGCGCCTCATTGGTTTCCAGGATCCTCTGGTGCCGGAGCTGGTGGTGGAAAAGACGGAAAAGGCGGAGCCTATACCATTACTAAAACGGATGCGACTAACCCGCAAGCGTATCGAGCCGCGAAAGAGGCAGCGACGAAGGCAGGAGTGCAACTCCAGATGGTAGATGGCTAAAGACTTTCCAGGTTTATTTTAATCATAAAAGCGCGGAAACGCAGAAAGAAATCCAATGGCAAATATTTTAGGTAACTACAACCCAACCTTCTTCGCAAACGAGGCTCTTATCCAGCTATATAAAGCCCTGGGCATGGCGGGACGGGTTCACCGTGGAGCAGAGATTGAACGAAATACAAGTGGGCGCGAACTCGGTGACGAGATCAATATTCGTAGACCTTCACATTTTACGGCGCAAACCCATGTTCCAAACACAGGCAGCACCGCTCAAGATGTAGTAGGGCAGAATGTCCAGATTAAACTCGACCAGTGGAAAGAAGTTAAGTTTTCGCTTAACGACCAGGAACTGGCATATTCGTCTGAGCGTATTATAACCGAGCATATTGCTCCAGCAGCGTACGCCTTGGCAGATAAGATTGATGCAGATTTACATGATTTAGGTTCTACAGTAGGTCCTAAGGCGTTTATCTCTGGATCAGCATCGACTTCTTGGATAACTAATCCGCGTAAGGTTCTACGAAATAATGAAGTGCCTATGACACCGGGCATGTTACATTACCTTGTAGATTCAGGCGTAGAAGCTGCTTTCCTAGACCTCAACATCTTCCACTCTGCGGATACCACTGGTCAGGGAGGCAATACAGACTCTCTCATGAATGGTTCGCTAGGATCTCGTTTTGGCGTAGAAGTATTTGCTACGCAGAACGCAGATGTTGCAGGCCCTACAATGACTTCTACAGCCACCGCATCGGACGGTTCCGGTGATGAGGTTTTAGCGGTGGACGGAGCTGTTGCCGCAAACGTAAATCAAATCTTGCTTAAAGACGGTACGCTTGTGCAGACTCTACAGATTGGCGACACTTTCACAGTGGCTGGCGACCCTACGACATATATCTTAACTGCAAATACAACACTTGCAGCTGGAGCAGGCACGGTGACTTTCTACCCCGCACTACGAAAATCTGCAGGCGATTCCGCAGTTATCGTATTCAACAACTTGAACGCGATTGAGGAGGCGTCTAATCTAAGGAACCTTATGTTCCACCGAAATGCATTTGCACTAGCGTTTGCTCCACTTCCTTCTACCGGTGATGGTAAAGGCGCAGATATTACTACTGTAACAGACCCTGTTACAGGCTTATCTGTTCGTGCGCGTATGTGGTATGACGGTGATACTGCCAAGAACAGCATTGCGCTTGACGTACTTTACGGTAATCAGGTTCTTGATCCAATGCTAGCGACACAAGTTAGACGTGCTGCTACCGTGGCACCGGCAGCTTAACTATAACCCGCTTGGGTCCGCTGCTGTTTAAGGCGGACCCAAAACTTTAACATTTAGGAGATCAACATGACGAAACCTGATATAAATAACTTGGTACCTGTCGAGAAGAACGGTAAATTCTTAGGTTATGCAGATGCTCGCCAGCTAAAGAGAAATAAGAGCATAAAACCTTACGATAAAGCCAAAGCTGCTGCTAAAATTGCGTTACAAGAGCAGAAGAAGGCAGAAGAAGATCTTAAGAAAGAAGAACTTATCGCTGCACGAGATAAGAAGGCAGAAGAAGATCTTAAGAAAGAAGAACTTATCGCTGCACGAGATAAGAACGCTAAAGCGCCCCCTGCTAAGAAATAAGGCTTTCAAACACGTTTTTTGCTCTAAAGGAGGCGGCTTACTATAGCTACTCCTTTATTTAAGGAAAATTATGGAAAAAGACTCAAATATAGCTGACTTGATAAAGGTAATAGTGGAAAACCAAGGCAGTTCTGAGAAGCGGTTTCTCCAGGCAATAGAGCAGAACAGGGTACCTATCGCTAGACCTGAAACGGTTTTCGTCGATATGGCTATGAAAATAGGCGTTGCGTTGTGCGTTGCCGGTATAATATATGTAGGTTCCACGCTTCAGTCAGTGCAGATAAAGACAACTGAAACCTCAGCAGTACTTGTATCGGTAAAAGAAGCTGTTACAGATTTAAAAAATAAATATGATCGCACGAGTCTGCGGCAACGCGAAAACTTCTCTACGTCTATAAGACCGTACGACCAGCGACTTCAGGTAGCTGAGGACGCGATAAAAGACAACGTTAAAACTACTTCTGAAATAAAGAACGTACTCGGTGAAATAAAGTACTCTGTGGACAGGCTTGGAGCAAAGTAAATGTCAATAACAGTAGGAACAGACGCATATGACATGGTAGCTAACGCGGATGCTTACTGGCTTGATCGTGCTAACGCGGATTGGGCGTCTTCATCCTTGGGAGACAAAGAGGTTAACCTTAGAAAAGCAACAGATTGGATAGAGCGTAACTTCCGTTTTCGAGGTGTACGCGCTACTGGCACTCAAAGGCTTGCGTGGCCTAGAGAACGAGCGTTCGACGATGACGGGTATGCTATAGGATTAACAAGCGCACCTTTGCGCGTGAAAGAAAGTATGTATATTGTAGCAGACATCTACCGGGCAGGCACAAACGACCTGGAAGGTATAGTAACAAGCAACGACGCGTCGGTAGTCAAGCAGAAAGTGGACGTTATCGAAATTGAGTACGACGCCAACTCGCGGATTCGTGGAGCAGACGTCTTATCGCACATCTACGAATTGCTGGGACCAACGATAACCGCTAACTCACTGTTACGAACATGACGTTTTATTCAGACATGCGAAACGTCGCGTTAAGCATACTAGCTGAATTCGGTCAACCTGGAACACTTAGAAGTTCAAGCAGCGTTTACTCTCCGAGCACGGGAGAGTCTGTTCAAACAGATACAGATACAGTTGTGACGTTAGCACTATTGCCTTTGCCCAGAGGTCGAGACGAGTATGCCCCTAGTTTAGTTCAGATGTCGACTAACGCGATAATAATGTCCGCTAACGAACTTGCAACTGCGGGGGTTAGACCTTCCGCCAACGATAAGATACTGATAGGTTCTAAGGTTTATGATATAACTCACTTGACAGCTATAGAACCTGCGGGGACTGTAGTTGCTTATAAAATGCTGGTGGCTAACTGATGCGAGGAAAAAGTGCAAATGAATTTATTATAGATTTGAAGCGTTTCGGCAAGGTGACGCGCAAAGAAACTGAAACTATTTTTAAGAAGATAGCGTTAGACCTTGATTCTAGGGTTGTTTATTCAACCCCAGTGGATACGGGTAGGGCGAGAGGAAACTGGTATCCTAGTATAGGCAACCCCTCGAACAACGTAGAGGCAGAGCGTTTTGACAAAGTTGGGTTATCCACAGTTTCCTTAATTGTCTCAACTGTAGCAGAAGCTAAGTTGGGTGATGTTATTTGGTTGACGAATAATGTGAAGTATATTGATACCTTGGAGAAAGGTAACTCCAAGCAGGCGCCTCAAGGTATGGTTAGTGTTAATGTGGCGGAAGTAGCTGCTTTCTACGGAGGCAAGTGAAATGACATATGAAGCTGAGTACAACGCTCTGAGAGCCCGCTTTGAATCCCAATGGGCGAATACAACGCCAATAGCGTGGCCTAACGTGGACTTTAAACCTACCGACGAATCTCCTTGGGTGCGGTTCAGTATTGTTAGCACTGATGTGCGCCAAGCGTCCTTTGGTGCTGCAACGAATTTTTACCGTCATCCAGGAGTGATAATTGTGCAAGTGTTCACGCCTATTCTACAAGGAGATAAAGAAGCCTTGCAACTTGCGGACCAAGTTGCTAGTATTTTCAGGAACTGGTCTGATGCGGCCAATAGGATAAGGTTTCTTTCTCCTCCTTCAGTAAAAGCAATAGGAGAAGACAAGCCTTGGTATCAAGTAAACGTTTCATGCCCTTATATAAGGGATACATTGTTCTAACAGGAGGACCCAAAAATGAGTTTCGCAACTGCAAACCGTGTCGCACTAAAGTATATAGCTGAGGTAACGGAAAACGTAACGCCTACCTCCCCTAACTTACAGTCGCAACGCTTCACATCTGAAAGCTTAAACAATAATTCAGATTTTGTAACGTCGCAAGAAATACGCGCGGATCGAATGACTCCAGATACGGTGCAAACTAGTTTATCAGCAGGTGGCGACATAAGCGGCGAACTATCGTATTCTACCTACGACGACTTTATTGAAGGCGCCATGTTCTCTGACTGGGTCACTACAGGATCAGCCGTAGGACCTGCCGTTGATATTGCCGTTACAAAAACAAGCGGTACTCCCAATACTTGGGTGCTGGTCAACTCTGCGGCAACCGATTGGACGACAATGTCCCTTGCTGTAGGACAATTTGTTGAGGTAGCAGGTTTTGCCGTAGCTGGTACTTTTTACGCGGAGATTGTATCCGTGGACGCTACGACTTTGGCGATTAAGCCGCTAACAGATGTAGCGTCGGAAGCTGAAGGTGACGCAGTTACTGTTACTCCGCTAAATTATATACGCAACGGCACGACTAATAAGTCATTTACTATCCAGAAATCATTTGAGGATCTAAATACAGTAGAGTACTGGAACTTCACCGGAACCAAAATTGGTTCTTGGTCACTGGATTTTTCAACGGGCGCTATTTTGAATACGGTATTCTCCTTACTGGCACGGGACGGTGTCATGACAGAAACGCAGTTTGCAGGTTCTTCTATAACGGGCGCCACTACTACAGGTGTCATGAATGCTGTTAACGACGTTACGGCTGTTACTTTCGACGGAGACCCAGGCGCTGCCTCGTTTTCATTCAACAGTTTGAGTCTTGCAATGAACAATGCTTTACGCGGGCAAGAAGCTATTGGCACTTTAGGTTTTATAGGTGTAGTACCTGGAAGAATTCAAATAACAGGAGATATTGAACTATACTTTGAAAACTCAACGTTGTTTGATAATTTTAGAGCAGCAACAGCTTTCCAGCTTACACTTATGGTGCAGGATAGCGAAGGCAACGCTTATATTATTGTCTTGCCGCGTTGCAAGTATACTTCCATGGAGATTGTCGCAGGCGGTCTGGATACTGATATTTTTGCAAGCGCGAGTCTTGAGGCACTGATAAACGTTGCCGGGACATATCAGATTCAAGTTTCGCGTAAGGCAGCCGCTTAAACAAACTTAAACTCGTAAAAGGATTTACACATATGGCTAGATTTGACTTATCGGAATTTAAAACGGATTCAAAGAAACAAACTGAGGGCGTTTGGGTAGACTTTGGCGGTAACGCTGAGTTTAAAATTGCTTCCATAACGAACTCATCTTTCCAAAAAGCTTTCACGTCCAAGAAAGCGCCCTATGACAAGATGCGACGCGAACTTACCGAAGATCAGATGCTGGACATAATGGTATATTGCCTAGCGCATTACGTAGTCCTAGACTGGACAGGTGTATTTGAGGGTGAAGAAGAGCTGGCTTACACTACTGAAAACGCAGAACGTGTTCTTGCTGAGTTTGACTGGGTAAGGGAACGCGTAATCGAAGAGTCACGATTGATATCTAATTTTGTAGCGGAAGTAGACGAGGAAGTAGCAAAAAACTAGCTGACTGTGTTAGGTGGCTAGTTACTTACGGCGACAGAACGCAGTTTCTAGAGGAGCAAGCAAAGAAGACAGGTTTGAAGTCCCAAGCTCTGTTAACAAGGCCTGTAATACTTGAAGAGTCCTACCCTTACTATAACGCTTTTATACTCTTGCAGTGCGCTAGAACTTTTGATTTTAACGGGAATCCTAACGGTATTCCTATGACTGAAATTGAGGCCTTTTGTAATCTCTGTGGATATGATACTCTTGAAGAGAGGCATTATGTCTTAAACTACATTCGCATATGCGACAAGGCGTACTTAGAGGTAGCGAGAAATGACAGAAGTAAAGCTTAGGGTAGGAGTGGACTCAAGGCCCGCCGAGGCGGGAGCCGCGAGGGTAGAACGTGCTTTAGGTAATCTTGGTCGTAAAGCAAAGAAAACTGAAACTCAATTACAGCGGTTAACTCGTCAACTTGGGGGCATGCAATCGGTTTTTGCGGGTTTAGGGGTAGGCATAGTCGTTACGCAGTTCACTAAATTGCTCGATGCAGCTACTACAGTGGATAACAAACTTCGAGTGGTGACTAATACTACAGCAGAGTTAAACGCAGTTTATGACGAGCTTATTCGCGTGTCAAATCTCACGCGTACTTCGCTGGAGAACAATGCAGGTTTATTCCAACGGGTTGGTTTAGCCACTAAAAGCCTAGGTTTAACTTTCAAAGAACAAACCGATCTCATAGAAGGTTTCAATAAAGCCTTAGTTATTTCAGGCACAAACGCTCAAGAAGCGCGCGCCGTTACAACTCAGTTCGCGCAAGCCATTGGCTCAGGGTTCAAAGGAGACGAATTGCGTTCTATTATTGAACAAGCGCCTAGGGTGGCAGAAGTTATTTCAGATAGCCTAGGATTGTCATCTGTCCAAGAACTTAAGAAATTCGCGTCAACGGGTCAGTTGGTTCCGCAGCTCGTGGTCGATGCATTCAAAGAAGCTCAAGGGCAGCTTGCTTTCGAGTTCTCTAAAGTTAACATAACTATTGGACAGGGATTCCAAGTTATGAGTAACTCAGTATTAAGCTTGATAAGGGACTTCAATAATATGTCTAAAACTAGCATAATGTTAGGCGGTATGCTTAAAGTACTTGCTGATAACATAGACGTGGTTGCGGGCGCTGCTCTAGGTCTCGCTGTTATTATAGGGACGCAATTAGTTTCAGCTTTCGCACGTATGACTGTTGTGTTCCTAACAAACCCAATCGGCGTACTGATAACAGCTTTTGTGGCGGCGGGCGCTGCCGCCGCTCATTTTGGAGGAGAAATTTTCAAAGTAGGAGAGAGATCTGCCTCGGGTTTCCAGATTGCGAGGGCAGCTTTCCAGACTTTCTTTGAAGTACTTCAACCTGTAATAAACCTTGCTGTTGCAGGTTTTGAAATGATGGCTAGGGGAATCCAGAGCTTTGTGTCTTCTTCCTCCGAGGACTTGCCTAGCTTTAGCGATGTTGTAGTCACAGTGTTCAATTTCGTTCTTTCCACCGTTAAGTTTACAGCAGATGCAATCGTTATTGCGTTCGGGGATATGCCTTCAGCCCTCAAGCTTCTCTTCACTGAAGCCGCTAACGGGATAATAACTGTCTTTGAGAAAATACTTAATAGCACTACTGAGTTGGTGGCTAAATCCGCCTCTATTATAGCACTTTACGACGTTGACCTAGCTCAGAAAATTCAAGCGGGGATAAGAAAATCACTAGGGATACAACTAACCCGAATTGCACTTTCTAACGAGGAAATAGACACGGCGGGGAAGTTAAAAGTTGCGTATGACAGCGCGTTCTCCACTGTCCAAGTTGAGAAATTCGGGAAAAGTTTCAGTACTAACCTTACAAAAATTCAAACGCAAGAGAAACTTGGTTTACCCGACCCCACACAGCTTTCCAACGTGTTCTCGACAGGTAGTGGCGCTGATACGCGTTTGACCGACCCTGGTGAAAGCGGCGGGCTTAAGAAATTACAGCAAGAGAGAAAAAGCTTTGTAAAAGGACTGGAGGGGGATTTTGAGTCCTTACGCTCTGAGACGGGTCAAGCAAAACAGGTTGTTAATGAGTGGTACGACTCGCAAAAGCAACAAGTGGCAAGTTTAGGTCTTTCCTGGGAGGAATATGGCGGCAAGATTGAGGCTGTCTTCCAGGATAAACTCAAAGAAGCTTACTTGAAGGATCTAGAAGCTGCTGATGACTGGGCCTCAGGAGTAGAACGCGCTGCATTTAAGCTAGGAGAAAGTATGGGAACCTCAGCAGACGCCGCAGCTAGCGCGTTTACGTCTGTTTTCGGAGGCATGGAAGACGCATTAACAGAATTTGTTTCGACAGGTCAACTCGACTTTAAGAAGTTTGCGGATTCTATCCTGAAGGATTTAACGCGTATAGCCGTCCAGCAAGCAATAATAAAGCCCCTTTCGCAATCGTTTACGGGAGGCGGAGGAGGCGGAGGAGGCGGTATGCTCGGCGGTTTATTTGGAGGAGGAGGCGGAGGAGGCGGTATGCTCGGCGGTTTATTTGGAGGTTTATTTAAAGAAGGTGGTTTGTCCACACAGCCCACGTCCGTAGGGTTGATGCCCAGCAATCTCAGCAACGTGCCGCGTTTTGCGTCCGGTGGGATGACAAGTGGAGGAGGCTTCCCCGCTATACTTCATCCTAATGAAGCAGTTATTCCGTTATCAGGTGGGCGTAAGGTACCTGTAGAGATGAATGGTCAAGGGCAAGGTGGAACCAACAATATAGTATTTAACATTTCTACACCCGACGCCGATTCTTTCCGTAGATCTCAAGGTCAAATATTGGCTAAGACGCAAGCAACAATGGCTAGAGCATCAAAAAGGAATAATTAACATGGCTTTTCATGACGTGCAATTCCCCGCAGCTATCTCTTACGGATCTTCAGGCGGCCCACAATTCAAGACAACCATCCTAGAATTGTCATCTGGTTACGAGAAGAGGAACGTGGACTGGTCACTAGTGCGCGCCGCCTACGATGTCTCCCACGGTATAAAAACAAAACCTGATATGGATGCAATACGTTCTTTCTTCTACGCCCGCCAAGGCAGGGCGTACGGTTTTCGTTTTAAAGATTGGGGTGATTTCGAACTTGCGCGGCAGAGCATAGGCGTGACAGATGGCGCTACGCTTGCGTATCAAATTTATAAACGTTACTCCTCAGGCGTAACTGACTTTGACAGGAACTTAACCAAGATAGTTTTAGCGAGCGTGACTTTGTGGGTTAATAGCACTGTTATCGCTGAAGGTAGTGGGGCTGGTGAATATGCTGTAGACTTAGCTACAGGTATCGTGACGTTGGGTTCAGCACTCGCAGCCACCACAGGTCAAGATGTCGAGATCACGTGCCAGTTTGATGTACCTGTGCGTTTTGACACTGACCACTTAAACTCTTCTCATGATTTTTATGAGGTTGAAAGCTGGGATGCTATTCCGCTTGTAGAGGTTAGGGACACAACATGAAATCTATAAGCGCTGGACTAGCTACTCATCTAGAGGGGACCTTAACTTCATTAGCGACTATTTGGCGCATAGCACGTATCGACGGAGAGTCTTTTTATTTCACAGATCATGACCAGGATTTATTATTTGAAGGGAATGTCTACAAGGCGCGCAGCGGCTACAACCGAACCTCAATCAGCAATAATGTGGGACTGAGTGTGGATAACCTCGATGTGGAAGGCGTTTTTGACAGTGAGGATATTTCAGAAGTTGATCTGAGGGCGGGTCTTTTCGACTACGCTGAGATAAAGATAAGTCTAGTCAACTGGTCAGACCTGTCTCAGGGTGAGCTTAAACAGCGTCGCGGTAAACTGGGTGAAGTTATACTCACGCAGAATGGTATTTTCCGTGCCGAGCTTAGGGGACTTGCTCAGCAGCTCAGTCAGGCGATTGTAGAAGTTTACCAGGCGGAGTGTCGCGCAGATTTAGGCGGTACGCAATGCAGCGTCGTTATTCTCCCAAACGTACTCGGGCGCCTGCAACCCGTTTTGCTCGGCGAGTCTTACCGCGTGCCTACAGGTTTGACGTCGAACGTGACCTACACTAACCTAGTAGTCAACGGCGGTTTTGAACTGGACACAGTCGGCAGCAACAAAGACGCGCTTATTGGCTGGAAGATAGTAATGGGCCCAGTAAACATTGCAGATTTGGACGACAGCCTTAGTGCTTACGAAGGAGCTAACTATTTTCGAGGAGGATCGGGGCTTTCTTGCGAAATTCAACAGGATATACCGTTAGCTAACAGTTTCGGGATCGACCTAGCGCAAGTAGACTTAGGTAACGTAACAAGCGATTTTTCGTGCAGGAGAGCCAACAATGCCGTAGACGATACAGGCCGCGTTGTTGTCCAGTTCCTTGATACTGACCTCAACCCGTTATCTACTATGTACGATTCCACGGCGGAAGAAATAACACCCGTTGATACTTGGGTCGCGAGATCGGCGTCCACAATTCCAGTTCCCGCAAATACGCGGTTTATTCGTATAAGGTTTATTGGCACACGCGTTACTGGTCCGCAGCTAAACACTTGCCTGGATGCTGTCGCCCTCACATTGACAGATGCGGGTTCCGAAAATACATTCCAGGATGTCTACGAGGACCGCGTGTATGAAGTAACGAGTGCAGGAACTACTAATGCCTCACAACCCACTTACAATACCGCTATAGGTGCCGCAACTGCCGAGGCAAGTGCCCCTTCCTCGGGAACTGTTGAGCTAACAGGAGGAGCTGCGGGCTCTGTAGATAGCATAACGGTGGATTCAGTAGAAGTTATGAGCGCCGCCGTTCCTTTCGACACTGACTTAGAAACCACAGCTACTAACGTTGCCTCCAATATAACTGCTAACACCTCAGCGCCCAACTACACTGCCGCCGCAGCGGGTACTATTGTAACTATAACCGCGACTATAATGGGAGCAACGACTAACGGTTTCGCCGTAGTCAGTGCAGCGACTACTCTTTCCACCGCAGATACGAGTATGGCAAATGGCAGCGACGGCGCTACTTTAGTAGCCAGGGATTCTTTTATGCGCAGTGCTGTAATAACGAATATAACAGATCAAAAGACATTTAACATAGCTGTAGACGACGCGAGAGCTGTAGACGACTGGTTCAATAACGGGGCCTTGATCTTTGAGTCGGGACTCAATGAGGCCACCGTTAGCGAGATAAGGAGCTGGGATGCTGCCACAGGGGAAATAAAACTATTTTTACCTTTGCCTTTTACCATGTATAATGGCACGAAAGTAAGGTTGTATCCAGGTTGCGATAAACGCGTAGCAACTTGCGTCAGTCGTTTTGATAACATTTTAAACTTTAGAGGGGAACCGTTCGTTCCGGGACAAGATGAGCTCACAAACTATCCAGACGCCCGTTAGGCAGCTTATACAGGAAAAGGCTCGAACCTACCTTGGGGTCAAATGGCGGCACCAGGGGCGCAGTAAAGCTGTGGGCATTGATTGCGCGGGTCTAGTTGTTCTAGTGGGTTCTGATCTCAGAATACTTAATTACGATACGACCAGTTACCAGAGAAACGCGCATAACGATGCTTTTGTAAGCCATTTTGCAGACAACCTGATTAAGAAACGAATCGCAGACCGTGAACCAGGCGATGTACTCCTCTTCCGTGACAAATTGTTTTCTTGTCACTCAGCAATCTTAACTACTAAGCACGGTGTAGAACACATAGTTCACGCCTACGCAACCCGCAAGAAAGTAGTAGAAGAACCTTTGCTGCAAGATTGGCTAGACAAAATGTCTTACTGTTTTGCGTATAAAGGAGCTGAAAACTAATGGCAATCCTTGTTGCAGTCGCAGGAGCGGGACTAGGTAGCGCCATAGGTATAGGTTCAAGCGCGGGATGGATAATAGGTGGAATTGTTGGTGGATTGTTATTTCCTCCCGACCCAGTAGTCACAGAAGGGCCTCGCTTGGGGGATTTATCCGTTACGAGTTCCGCGTACGGTAGTCCTAGAACAATAGGCTTTGGCACTATCAGGCAATCAGGCAATATGATATGGACTACGGGTATACGTGAACAGAAAAATACACGCAAAGTAGGCGGCGGTAAAGGCATGGGAGGTCCTAGCCAGGAGCAAATCTCGTACACTTACTTCGCAACTTTTGCCGTTGCGTTCGGTGAGGGCGAGGCGGATGACGTGCTTAGAATTTGGGCAGACGGCAAACTTATTTTTGACAAGCGAGGCACAGGCACGAACACGCGTAAAGCAGGTCTTAACTTTAGGTTTTACCCTGGGACTGAAACCCAGTTACCTGATTCTGCTATCTCTGCGGATAAAGGCGAATCTAACACCCCCGCTTTTCGAGGTACGGTTTACGTCGTATTCGACGATATTGCACTGGCTGATTTTGGTAATCGCGTACCTAGTATAACAGCGGAAATCGCGTATAGTGCAACAGCTGCAAATCTTAGTTTAGAGGCAACCAATTTTGCAGGAGGAACAACATCTTATGCCTCAGATTCGCTAGCTGTAGATTGGGACAGGCAACTGGCTTACGTAGTCAGCGCATCCGATAACTACTTACGTAGGATTAATCTTACCACTATGCTAGAAGATCGCCAAGTGCCCGGTGCCTCTACTTTCTTACAAGTATCGCCTGAAACCACTGTCTGGCGAAGCGGGCCGTTAGTTGTTATGCCTGATGGAGGATTAGTCACGACTGCGAACGAGAGTGGCGGAGGTAACTCAGAGCCTATTGTACGCATTGACCCCAATACTTTAACTGAGACAAACCGTTTTGGTTTTGCGAGCAACTCTTCGAGTATGTTCCCAGACAAGTTTGGTTTCATCACTCAGTATGCAGCGGTGAGCGTATTTAGCCAAAAAGGGCAGCTCGACTTCTTGCTTTGTGGTCAAGTTGGTGGTCAAGTTGGGCTTCTAGCTTACCCCGATTTGAGCTACATATGGGACTCAGAGAATTTAGGACCGTTGCTTTCGGGTACCATTCGAGGTATGTGTTCGGGTTTATTCGGACAAGGTTTCGGGGAAGCTTATTTCATAAGCTCCGATAGCCTCCCAATATCAGGACCCATAAATATCTATAAAATTAGTATTGATGCAGGCGCTGCTTACGATGCAGGCAGTGTTACAGCTGGCGGGATCTCGGTGTCACTTATTGCATCTTTTTCACCGGGGGATATTGTTTCAGGAGAAACAGCCTTACTCGACTTATCGGGACTAGTTTACGACGAGACGGACAACACTCTAATGTTTGGAGCCCGTAAAAGTTCAGATTCCGCGTGGGTGTACAGGAAGTTTGATCCAGCTACAAGTACATTTGTTTGGCAAACATCTAATCTTGCAGGAGGCCCGAATATTGGGTTACGCTGGGACTTTGGGCGCATCCAAGATAACACATTAGGCTTCTTTTACGGGCAGGCTAACGGTGTGCTTATAAACACTCAAACAGGCGCCTTACTGCGTAATGGAGAGCCCCCTGATTGGTCGCTTTTAAGTCACGGTAACACTGCTGGATTATACGACAGTAGAACAGAGAGCTGGGTAAACGTAACAGCAGCAACAGAAACACCTGTTCTTGGAAGGTGGTTTTTTAGGCGTGGTTCAGGTGACGGGTCGACACTTGCAAATATAGTGCAGGTACTGAGCAACAGAGCGGACTTAAACAACGTGGATCTTGACGTCACAGACCTGGCTTCCATAGACGTGCCGGGTTTTGTTGTGGGTAGGCAGACAACGGCTCGTGCGGCGATCGAGACTCTTTCCCAACTTTACTTTTTTGATGGCGTAGAGTCGGATTTCCTGCTTAAATTTACCCTCCGCGGAGGAGAATCTGTTCGCACTATCCCGCAACAGGATATGGCATTCATTGAGCAGGAAAAAGGTGAGTTTATAAAAGAGAATAGAACCCAAGAAGTCGAGCTGCCAGAGCGTTTTACAGTTACATATATGGACAAAGACAAGGACTATACACAAAATGCTCACAACGCGAAAAGAGTACTCCAACCAGAGCCCTCAATGTACAGCAGGAATCAGATGGGTATCTCTGCTGCCGTAGCTATCTCTTCCGACACAGCAAAGCAGCAAGCAGAAAAAGCACTTTACAGCGCGTGGATAGAGCGGAACAGTTACGAGCTACGATTACCTTGGTCTCATCTTGTTCTTGACCCAGCAGACGTGGTTACTTTTACGCTGGATAACGGGGTAGAATTTAGAACTCGAATTGCTCAATTCGATGTGGGAGTAGGTTTCGCAATCGACGTTAACGCGTTGAGCGAGGAGGTCGCGCAATTCACGTCGTCGATAATAGCGGACTCAGGATCAGGAGTGCCTGAGCAAACAGTAAAATCAGAAGAAGTCATAAAGACCTTATTACTGGACGTACCATTACTTCGAGACGCAGACGAACCTACCGGCAGAACATACAGTCCGTTATATTTCTTCATGGGAGGTTACTCGGATGCTGGGTTTACACGAGGCTCTCTTTATAAAAGCAGTGACGAGGTAGTTTATGATAACGTTAGCTCACTTCTGTCTGGGATGTCTTGGGGCGCCACCTCGAACGCTATAGCAGACCCACCTTTCAACAATCCTTTTGCTACTGATACTGTAAATACCTTGACCGTTTTCATGAATACAGGCAGCTCAGACCTGGAAAGTGTAACCTCATTGCAACTACTGAATGGCTCTAACGCCGCCGCGTTGTTTAAAACAAACGGTGAGATAGAGGTTATTCAATACCAAGATGTCACACCTAACGCGGACGGGTCCTTTACGCTAAGTACCTTACTGCGTGGGCGCCGTGGGACGGATGCCATGACCAATAACCACACTGTAGGAGAGACATTCCTTTTACTCATACCGGCGGATGCAGATATTGTCCCTTTGGGTTTGAGCGAGCTTAACGTTATTAGGTATTATAGGGGAGCAGGAGCTGGTCAACTACTGGAGCAAGCTGAAAGACTAACTAACACCAGTAAGCACAGGCCTTTAATGCCATATGCACCTGTTCAAGTTGAAGCGGTTGTCAATGTTACTGATATTGATATATCATGGACGCGTAGGACCCGCGTAGGAGGTGCTTTGCTCGACTTGCTAGACCGCGTACCGCTAGCAGAGGACAGTGAACGGTACGAGATAGACATATTAGACGGGCCTGACGGAACAATACTGCGAACGATAACGAGTCTTACTGCGGTAAGTTACAAATACCTTAATACTGACATTCTAACTGACTTTGGCTCTATGCCTACCCAAATGTCATTACGCGTCTATCAGGTTAGTGCCCAAGTGGGGCGAGGATTTACAAGAGAGGTGACAGTAGATGTCCAATAATTTAGATTTAAGCCAAGTTGCAGGTAACCAGGACCAGAAAGAGGTTACCATAAACGATCAGGCAGGGGAATTAGACGCTGCTTTAACAGAACAGGTGACCATAAGTGTCACCTCAACGAGCGCTGTTACACTCACAAATTCTCAGCTTAGGTCGTCGCTTTACTTCATAATAGACGAAGATGTTGCCGATCCAGCGAGCGGGGCTATAACGGTAACAATACCCGCAATAAAAAGAGGTTTATTTATTGTTAGAAACGATTCCGCTTTCGAGGTCTCAGTTACAATAGCAAGCCAAATAAGCACTGTGCCTACAATAGCGTCTGGTGGAACTTCCCTCTTGTCGTGCGACGGTGCAAACGTGGAGCAACCTGCTGGAAGCGGAGGAGGAGCTTACGACGTAGGTTCTGCTTTCGGAGGATCTCCTACTTCTGCGGAGATCATTTTCCAATTTATCTTCCCTCGTGCGGTCACCTTACCTATCGCGTTAGCAGAGTCGCGAGGTACAGCGGGTACAGCTTCAACAGGTACAGCTACTTTCGATGTAAAGAAGAACGGCGCAACCGTTGGCACCATGGTTTATACAGCATCCACAACAGCTACTTTTACTATGGCTAGCGCAACTTCTTTCGTAGCGGGTGATGTCATAGAGATTGCAGCTCCTGCCACTGTAGACGGTACATTGGCGGATCTTGTGTTTACACTTGTGGGAGCTAGAGGCTGATGGGTCAATACGAGTATCCATTATTAAACCAGTGGGGACAATCTCCTGAAGGCGACGAAAACACTATTTACGCGAATGCAGGACTCGGCGAAGACAACGTACCTTCCACTGCAGGTATTACACATAACTGGGCGACCCCAAACAACATAACCCTGGCGAGTCTCAGCACCGCAAACCTCGCTTCCTCAGGCGGGTCTTATGTTTTCCCCTATATACGCGCAAGCAGTTTTGGTTTTGCAATTCCTGCAGCCGCTACAATAACCGGCGTAGAAGTAGCGATACAGTGGACAGCTTCCTCAAGTCAGTACACCCTGGAAGAACTAAAACTTGCCTGGGGAGCTAGTGCTGCAAGCCTCAGTGCTACAAATAAAGGAGTGGGGCAGAATTTAGGTTTAGGTACGGGGGACGTTACAACGTACGGTGGCGACCCCGATTTGTGGGGAGAACTTGCAGCCACCTTAACCCCCGCAGTTGTTAATAGTGAGGACTTTGGTTTCGTTCTAAAACCGGGTAAAGTATCTACAAGCAGTAGTTCCTTGAGAATAGACGCTGCTAGAATGAAAATTTATTACGACGTAACTGTAGATGGAGCAGTAAGGGCTAGTCAAACGGAGGCGCTTGTCCTCGCTACTTACAGTGAGGACGTACGCATAACTCAGAGTTATGCTGAAATTATTATGAGTACAGATGCGGCAAGCGGTGCACCGAAACTAGGTCGTCGTCAAGTCGTGGTAGTGACAACCTAAGGGAGAAGTTAAAATGGCGATAATATTTGCAGATGGCATGGATAGTTACACCGCCACAGCGGACCTAACCGCAAAATTCGACAACAATTCTGACGTTATCGACAACACGTTCAACTCAACTGCCGGTAGGTTTGGCGGAGGAGCAATTGTTTGTGCAGACGACGGTCAATGGTTAGATAAGATTATACCTCCGACGGGTAGCGCTGTGACGACGGACGAGCTTTTCGTGTCTATCGCAGCTAGTTTCTCGGATCTAACGTTTTCTACAAGTCAAGGGTTTCTCGGATTCAGCCAAAACGGAGACATCGGTGCAGCGACTGCTAGTACCTTAGATGGTTTGTGGATAACTGCTAACGCTGGAGTACTACAGCTATATAGAGGTTCAAGTTTAATAGCAACAGGTAGTTTTGCGTTGTCGACAGGTGTCTGGTACAGGATCGAGTGCAGGGTTGTTATTAATGCAAGTTCAGGAATCTTCCAGATACGCGTCAACGAGACGCTAGACATAGATTTTTCTGGCGACACTGACGACGTGGGACCTCTAAGCATAAACGTGGTGAAACTAGGTAGTATAAACGCCATAGGAGCAGTAACTTACGACGATATAGTTATCCATAATTCAGCAGGAGCAGCGCCTACGGGCTTCTTGGGCGATCTGAGGATCGAGACTTTGCGACCTGACGGTGCAGGTGATAGTAGCGGCAGCACAGTTACAGGAGCAGCTACTCGCCACGAAGCAGTGGATGATCCGGGCATGCACGACGGCGATACGACATACGTCTCAATGGGTGCGGCTGCTGAGGACCTTTACACCTTGAGTAATTTATCTTTCTCTCCAGCAACAGTACACGCGGTAGTCACTAACATAGTTTCAAGAGCAGATGGGACGACGCCTAGGATCATGCGCGGTAAGGTAAAGCAGGGAACCACTGAAGGCAATGGCACGTCTCGAACCGTTAATTTTGGGGCGTCTTACACTATTACTCAAGATAGTTTCCCCACAAATCCAGACACCGCCGCCGCCTGGACAGAAACGGAGATTAACTCAATGCAAGCAGGACAGGAAGTGACGACATGACTTATCTCGATAACAAACCCACTCTTTTTAAATCGCCAAAAGACGTGCCTATGCCTTGGCCTTATAAGAACTTCAAACCTGAAGAATTTGCGTCTAACGGTAACGGTGAAGTATTGGTTGTGCCTAGTTTTATGGATAAATTGCAGCTTTTACGAGACAAATACGGTCGTCCCATGTTAATATCGTCGGGTTATAGGGATCCAGCGTACAATTCTCGTGTATCGTCTACGGGAACAAAAGGTCCTCACACTACGGGCAGAGCAGTGGACGTACAGGTTTTCGGTAAAAAGGCTTTTGCACTCATTGCACTGGCAGGTGCTTTAGGCTTCACCGGTTGCGGTGTCGCACAAAAAGGTAGTCATAGAGCGCGTTTTATACACTTAGACGACCTTATGCCTGAGGACGGGCACTCGATACGTCCTTGGATTTGGTCATATTAGGGGATTGCCATGAATAAATTAACGCCTAAACAGCAAGAAACTCACTTTACGACGCGCAGACGAGTAGCGCTGTACTCGTTTTGGTTTATCTTGCTAATCGGAGGGCTTTTGGTTATCGCCGGGCTCTTGGACGATGCTATCGCACTTAGAATTGAGAAGATGGGGTTTCTGATTACCACTATTCTTGGAAGCTGGGTTGCAATTGTTCTCGCATATTTTGGAGCGTCTAGCTTAGTTGATAGTACGAAATTAAAGAATGAATAGATTTGTAATCTACGGAATTGCTGTAACTCTGGGTCTTGGAGCTATAAGTGCTTTCTACTGGCACTATACCGGCCTTATTGAAGAAAGAACACAACTTAAGATTGACAAACAAGAGCTAGAAAAAGAAGTGTCCGCCACAAGAGCAGTTTTACAAGAGCAGAGAAACATAACTTTCGAGGTAGTAAACCAGGCCGCAAAAGCCACAGGAATAGTCAGGAGAAATGATGAGATATTCGCGGAACATAACTTCCAGAAACTACTTAATGCTAAGCAAGGACTTATTCTTATGCGTGTCAATGATGGCGTTGCTCGCTCTAGTAAGCTGCTCGAATGCCTCACAGTATCGAGAGAAACCCGAGGTGGTCCTCCCTCCACCTGCACCGATAAACCTTAGGGAAGTAATCTTTCAGGGTTGTGAAGTAGGCGATAAAAAGCTGTTAGGATTGGATGGACAGAACTACGCGAACCTTTCTCACAACACAGCAGAGACAGCGCGTTGGATAGCCGAAGCAGTCTTCCGCTTAGAACGCTAGCCTTTTGTGCTACCCCTAGTATCATAAGTAACTTGTAATTCTTCCCTCAGAGCAGCCCCGGCTTTTTTCAAACTGCCGTGCTTCTCGACAAGGCCGTTCAGTAACCTGTTAACGTACATAGGCACTGACTGTGATCCTGTTCTCCAATTGCTAATAGTTTGACTTGTTTTAACAAAGAACGCTGCCGTCTGCTCATTTGACCAACCGAGTTGTAACTGTATTTCGAGGAATTCTACTGCCGTTATTTTCTGCATATCTCACCTTATTGTAACTTGTAAACTAGTCCGATGTCTTACGCCCTAGGTTTTTTATTCATGAAGACAGGCGGCATTTTTAAGTTAAAAGAAACTAGCATACGATCGACGAATGCAAAAGTACTTTTTTAGGTGAGAGATGAAGGCCTGTTCTTAATGCGTTGCACGCGTACACGTAAGGGGATTCGACCAGTTCACACGTACGCGATCGCAACGCGCAACGCACGTACGTACGCTGCAAACCGCGTTCACAGTGTGATTTATGCTCTATCATAAGCGGTTAGTAGAGTTGAGTACATGTACGCGTCCAACGCATTAAAGACAGTTCCTAATCTCTGAGTTGTTTATCGCAGATTTTCTCATAAACTGTAAATTCTTTAGAAGGGAAACGGATTTGCGGATCAGTGTAGAAAATGGTTGGGGAGTTATTGATGGTTTGACCTTGAGGCAGAGGCAGAAACTAGTCAAAGTACTCGAAACACAAACTGAGATTATTGGTGATAGAGTCAAGTTTAAGCCGTCTATTAGCTCGATATTGCACTTGCGAGACGCCGGAGCAGAATTCGAGGATACTTGCAGGACAGCCTGGGCGGGTTTGTTTAAACAGCAGAATAAAAGCGCGGTTTTTGCATTCAAAACAAAACCTTATAAGCACCAGCTGGACGGTTTCGAAGCAGCAAAGAACCGTAAGTACTACGGCTTATTTTGGGAAATGGGCTTAGGTAAAACCAAGACGGCACTTGACATAGCAGCGTGGAAATATTCCCAGCACAGGATAAATGGGTTGCTCGTTGTGACACTCAATGGTGTCCATCGAAATTGGATTAGGAAAGAGGTTCCGGCTCATTTCCCTTTTTCGAGCGCGGCGGCTTTCTGGGACCCAAACCGCGTAGAACACGGCATGCGAGGTATTATAGAATCCGAGAAGTTTGCCATAGCCACTATAAATTTTGATTCTGTCCACACTAAGAAAGGGGAGCAGTTCTGCAAAAGGTTCCTGACTCAACGGAGAGCAATGATGGTCGTCGACGAATCCCATTGCATGAAAAGTCCTTCAGCAAGGCGAACAAGAGCAATAATAAGGATTGGAAAGCTAGCAGCATCAAAGATGATTATGACAGGTACGCCCGTTGCGAACAGTCCTTTGGACGTGTTTAAACAGTTTGAGTTCTTGTCCCCTTCAATACTCCAAGAGAGGAACTACACTACATTCAAAAGGCGCTATGCAATAATGCAATCGATAGATCACCTGCCTTCCTATCATGCGCGCGACGAACGCGGTAAACTCAAGTATGCAAACGGGTTGCCTGTAATGGAGCCCATTAAGGAGATAGTGGGTTACAGGGATTTAGAACGTCTTACTCAGCTTATAGCCCCTCATTCTTCTCGTAAAACGAAAGTAGAATGCCTTGATTTGCCGCCAAAAGTGTACCGTAGACACACTTTTCTTCTTCCACCTGATTACAAGAAAGCCTACAACGCAATGCGGAGTGAAATGCTTCTAGAATTAAAAGATGGCAGGACCTCAACCGCTAAGATAGCATTAACAAAATTGTTAAAATTGCAGCAATTGACTTGCGGTTTTGTTGTGCCTGATGACCTTGATCCTTTTTGCACTGAGATAAAAGGTGAGGCTTTCTCAAAAACTAATCCTAGGCTAAAGGCGCTTCTTAAAGTGCTCGAAGAAGTGCAAAGTAAGGCAATAATTTGGGCGACATATCGTTACAGTATTTTAGAGATTGAGAGCGCTATTGTAGCTTTACACGGCAGGAACAGCGTCGTCACATTCTCAGGCATGACATCTGACAACGACCGGGACAAGGCAGAGGACGACTTCCAGGATGCTAAAAGTCCTGTTAGGTTCATGGTAGCGCAACCACAAGCTGGTGGGACAGGAAGGACTTTCACAGCAGCAAGAGACGTTATCTACTGGAATAATTCCTACAATTTAATACACAGATTGCAATCTGAAGATAGAGCGCATAGAATTGGTCAGCTCGGAACTGTGACTTACACTGACCTTGAAGCTGAGGGAACTGTGGATGGTAAGATTATCGAAGCTCTAAAAAGCAAGGTGGACATAGCGGCTCAGATTACAGGTGACAACCTTACCGACTGGTTGTCTTAATTCAACTTAGTTATATTATTAATTTCAAATTGAGAAAGGGTTTATTATGGATAATTTTTTAGACGAGATTGAACTGGACACAGAAGTACCTAGTGACTCTGCTTTAAACAAAGTAGCGGAACTTGCGACTGTTCAGATTAAATTGGAAGGCGAACTTGACAGAGCCGAGAAAAAGGTAAAAGATATCAAAGTAAAACTTATAAAAGTTAGTAACGAGCAGCTCCCTGAGGCAATGGCTGAAGCCAAACTAGCAGAGTTTAAACTGGAATCAGGGCAGACAGTTTCTATAAAAGAGGAACTCACATGCTCGGTACCTGCCAAACGTAGAGCCGAGATTATTGCGAAACTACGCGAGGATAGGTTTGACGAGCTTATACTTAACATAGTTGAAATAGACTTCGACAAAGGGCAAGATAACTTAGCAGGCGACGTGCTAGGTCATGCAGAAGAATTAGGGTTGCTCGCAAAGCGTACTGAAAAAGTGCATACCGCCTCACTTAAGAAGTATTTGCGGGAGAAATTAAATAAAGGAGAGGAAGTGGATCTATCATTTTTTGGAGCCTTCCTGCTTAGACACTCTAAAATTAAACAGTAAACTTTTAAACAACCAGGAGAAGAGTAATGAGTAAAAAAGAAGTACAAGTAAAGGAAGAAAGTAAGGACGTTGTCATTGACAGCTTCTTAGACGAACTAACAGCAGATTCAGAGACGTACAAGGAGTCGCTGTCGCAAGATGATATGGCGATACCGTTCCTTGTGATACTCCAAGCATTGTCTCCTGCTTGCACAGAGGGGGACCCAGGTTACATTGAAGATGCAAGACCCGGCATGCTCTTCAACACAGTTACCAAGGAAGTTTACGACGCCAAGAAAGATCCCCTTTTGATATTACCAGTAGCTTACAAATCTAGTTACATTGAGTGGGTTCCTCGTTCAACAGGTAAAGGTGGTTTTGTGGCAGAACACTCGGCGGCAGGAGGTTTGCAAGCTATAACGATACGAAATGATGATAACGAGGACATTGTCCAAGCAAATTCGCCTATCGGGCAACCGGGTAATCAGCTCGCTTATACGCATACGCACTTTATCTTCGTTATCGATAAAGATACAGGAATAGGAGAACCTGCTGTGCTGACGATGGCAAGTTCGCAGATTAAGCACTCGAAGAAGTTTAATCAAATGGTTAACAACCTCAAGCTACCTAACTCAAACAAAGGTGCGCCTAGATTCTTTGGCATATGGGAGCTTTCGACTGAACTTGAAACCAAAGGCGACAACAAGTGGCAATCGTGGTCATTTAAAAAGAGTTCTGACGTTGTAGAATTTAAGGGCGGCAAAGAACTTTACCATTCTGCAAAAGAGTTTAATGATGGTCTAAAATCCGGGGAGCATAAAGCGGAGTATGACAAGGTAGCACCTGAAGCGAGAGAAAACCCCTCCTTAGACCCCGTACCTGCTGACGCAGAAGAAGATAGTGAAATACCTTTCTAAGGAACTTTAAATGCCAAATACTGCGGAAAGATTTATGCAACTTTACCGTGGTTACGAATTACGGCACGGACAGTATACAATTACTCGAGAAGAATTATCGGGTAAACTAAGTGGACGTGCCGACACGGTGGATAAAGCTCCATCGTTACAGGACTACAAAGATCATCTTGATGGAAAAAAAGGTATAGGCATTATCCCGCTAACGAATAAGAATCTAGCTTATTTTGCAGCTATAGATATTGACAACTACTCGATGGACGTAAATGATCTTGTATGGCGAGTTAGAAAGCTACCTGTTTTTGTGACCCGGTCAAAGTCTGGCGGTGCCCATGTCTGGTTATTTTGCCCGGAGGGAGCGCCTGCTTGTCTACTTGTTCATGTGTTAAAGCACTGGGCGGGAGAGCTGGGAGTTGGGGGATCCGAGATTTTCCCAAAGCAGACAGCCCGCGCGTCTAAGGAGGACATAGGCAACTGGATCAACATGCCATACTTCGGGAGTTCTCGTGTCTGCGTAGTTGTCGATGATGCCAAGAAGCAGACATTTAAAGAGCTCAGCATAGACGAGTTCCTGGACTTTACAGAGAAATACTCTGTCAAAGTAAACTCCGATTACTTAAAGAATGAAGCGCCCAAAGTAACTTCAAGAGCAGAGAAAGGCTCGAAGAAGGACTTTGTAGATGGGCCTCCTTGCTTACAAAGGATATGGAATGACGCGCCGCCTGAAGGCGGCAGAAATAAGTTTTTCTTTAACCTGGCAGTCTACCTTATGCGTAAATATAACTCAGAAGATACTGTAGAAGCCAAGTGCGTAGCCTATAACGAGCAATTGGCTGACCAGAAATTGCCTTTGCAGGAGCTTAAAACTACAATAAAGTCAGCAATACGCAAGGAGTACGGATTCCAATGCCAACAAGAGCCTTTAAAAAGTTTCTGCCAACGAGCGGAATGCCTTAAAAGGACTTTTGGTGTGGGATCAAGATCGCTCGACATGCCTTTCGAGATAGGTGGATTTTCCAAGATACTAACTAACCCGCCTATGTATGGGTTCAATGTTGACGGTATTCGGGTCGTCATTAAGTCCTCGCATGAACTACTTAACCAGAAGAGATTTCGTGCTTACATTGTCGACGCGTCGTCTAAGATAATGCCTATACTTCAGCAACAGAAGTTTGATGAATTGATGCAGGACTGGCTTGACCACGCGGAAGATGTTGTGCCGCCACCAGACGCGGATGCCCGTACGCAGATAATAGACGCTTTGCGCGAATTTGTAGAGAGCAGGAGTCACGTGCAACGCGACAGATTACTGAAAGGCCATGCTTTTATAGACGAAGAAACGCAGCGGGTTTATTTCAGGATAAATGACTTTAAAAGGTACTTAAAGCAGAACCATGTAGTATTTGACGATAGAGACTTGCACCAATATCTACGAGAGAAAGCAGGAGTAACTTACGACGACAAAGGTACTACCATCCGTGATAAATCAGTACGCTTATGGAGCGCGCCTATCGGAGAATTGTTATCAAGTGAGGAAGTTGAACCAGTACCTCCTGACGAGGTATTCTGATGTTAACACTTGTACTGGGCGGACCGGGGTGCGGTAAAACCACAGCTTTGCTTGACATTATCGACGGGCTTTTCGAGAAAGGGGTCTCTTCTCATCGCGTGGGTTATTTAACTTTCACACGGAAAGCAGCTCACGAGGGGAGAGAAAGATGTTCTGAAAAGTTCGGCATCCACCCCGACGACTTGCCCTACTTCAGTACATTGCACTCCTTTGCGTTCCAACAACTCGCCTTGTCTCCGGCGGAGATTATGTCGCAGAGTAATTATGTAGAATTCGGAAATCACATTGGCCTAGAACTAACCCGCGGTCCTTTGTCTGAAGAAGGCTTTCTCTTTACAGGAAGTAGATTACGCGGAGATACGTTCTTGGCATTAATCTCGTTTGCCAGGATAACGCAACGTACTTTGCAGGAGGTTTGCGCTGACGCGAAAGTTGACTTCGCAGAAGCCGAGTGGATCAGGAAGTCGCTTGAACTGTTTAAACAGTCGCGAGGCGTTATGGACTTTACAGATTTACTTGACACGTACCTTGTGAAAGGCGACGTACCTTGTCTAGAAGCGCTTATTGTGGATGAAGCGCAAGACCTATCTGCGCTACAATGGAGGATTATCGAAAAACTCGCAGCTAATACGCCTATTCAGTATTTTGCGGGTGACGATGACCAGGCTATTTATGAGTGGGCGGGAGCAGACGTGGAGTACTTTCTTTCTTTAAAAGGTGTAAAACGCGTACTACCTGTGTCTTACAGGTTAAAACGTAACATTTTCAATATTTGCCAAAGCATCGTGGGCAACATAGGTAAGCGTTTCGAGAAGCAGTGGGAGCCTCACGCGGAAGGAGGAAGTGTCGAGCGAGTAAACAGGATTGAACACGTGAAAATTGAACCAGGCACGTGGTTAATGTTAGCGCGGAATAAGTACTTGCTGAACGCGATAAAAGAGTATCTCTACTTCAAAGGTTTCCCGTTTGTTTACGATGGCGAGTCGTCAATAGATAATGACAAAGTCAGAGCCATATTGTACTGGGAAAATTTGCGTAAAGGTAGATCAGTTACAGGCAAACAAGCCAAGCTGGTGTACGCCCATCTGCGTAAGAACCTAATTGACAGGAAAGAACCAGCTGTGGGTGATGAGGAACCCGTTACCATAACGCAGTTAACTGATGATAACGGTTTGAGAACAACAGAAACGTGGATGAGCGCCTTGCGTATGCCTGAGCATGAAAGAGAGTACTACCGAGAAATAAAGCTGCGCGGCGAGTCGCTTATAGACGCGCCTAGAATAACCCTTTCTACAATTCATGGGGTAAAAGGAGGGGAATCAGACCATGTCCTACTCGTAACTGATATGTCCCTTGCGGCTTACAAGCAACTTGTAACAGAACCTTCCTCGGAGTCCAGGGTTTTTTACGTCGCTGCATCTAGAGCGCGCGAAAGCCTGACTATACTGAACCCGTTAACCAGCAAGTTTTATCCGTTAGGAGAATCGCTATGACGCAATCCACTTTCATGTCGTTCGCGGAAGCAGCGGTGTCAAACTTATTCGGTATTGCTCTATCAGTACTGGTGCAAATGGTTGTCTTTTCAGTTTATGATATTGAGGTATCCCTCATTGACAACTTAAGTATTGTGCTTATCTTTACAGTGGTAAGCATAATACGAACTTTTATCTTTCGCCGCTTGTTCAACTGGCTGGGAGAGAAACCTTTAAACTATATTAGGAGAAAACTTAAATGGAACATTTGATAACACGCGAAATTGGAATCGACGCTGGGCACAGGGTAACATACCACGGTTCGAAGTGCAGAAACCTGCACGGACATAGGTATACCATTCAAGCCACCTGTAAAGGCGCGTTATTTGAAGCGGGGGAACAGCAAGGCATGGTTTTAGACTTTGGTTTCCTCAAGGATGAAATGATGAACGAAATTGATGAACCTTGTGACCACGGTACGATATTATGGGATAAAGATCCTCTTTTAAGTACATTTATACCTAATCTTAAACCAGGGTCTAAAGGTCTGGCAATCTTGGAGCGACTCATTGCTAGCCAAGGGTACGTTGAGCTGCCGCATAACAACGTCCTGGTGCCCATTTGCGGTAAAATGTATGTTGTACCCTTTGTACCTACAGCAGAGAACCTAGCACGTCACTGGTATGAGCGATTACAGCCGCGTGTAGAAGAACGCACCGGAGGCGCTGCGACATTGGATAATATAAAAGTATGGGAAACGCCTAATTGCTCGGCACAATTTCCGTTCAAATAATGTATTTTTAAATAAATAACAAAACCGTGAAGGAGATAAAAAAAATGGTTAATATAATACAAGAAGCAAATAAAATTTTAGAAGAAGAAGAGAGTAAGAGATTGCTTGAAAAGTATGTCAAAATTAAGCGCAAGCTTATTTCTTTGCAGGGGGAGTTACACAAGAAAGAAGAGGCTCTAAGAGATTTTAATGAACTTGCTGATGATGCCGTTAAGGATTCAAACGTTGAGGCTTTGGACGAACTTTTGAGTGGACTTAATATGTTCTGAAAGCCCCGACAGCCTATTTGCGATTATTGCGAGGGAATTCTAGAGTCCGACGACCAAATTTGTTCTATTGATTGCGAAACCTGTGGTGATTCTTTGGATTATATTTATTGTCAAGAAGAGCCTTTAGACAATAATTTAACAATGGTTTGTGGTAAGAACCAATGGTGCTGTCCATAAAAAGCAATGAGGGCGAAAGCCCTTCAACTTATTTAAAACGAGAAAATAATAATGAAAACTACAACATTTAAAAATAAAGGCGATTTTGCTATTGAGTGCATATCCGTATTCGGCGCTAGTGCTAAAAGCTCACAAAGTTCTATAGGTAAATTTGGGACTGGCTTGAAATACGCAATAGCAATTCTATTAAGAGAAGGTATTGAAATATCACTTTGGATAAAGGGGAGTGAATACAAATTCGGTACAGCAGATTTGAATATGCGCGGCAAGAATTTCGCTCAAGTCACCATGAACGGAAATACGCTACCTTTTACTACAGAATTAGGTTCTCATTGGGAGTTATGGCAGGCATATCGCGAGCTGGAAAGTAATTGCCGTGATGAAAATGGTCATACCGAGGTCTGGAACGATATTTCTTACGCAACTGATGGTGATGTTTGTTTTGTGGTACATAGTGATGAATTCGCCGAATTTGTTGATGACACAAGCGTGTTTTTAGACGCGCAGCCAGATATTGAAAATAATAATATTTCAGTAACGTTTGAGCCATCAAATATTATCTATAATAACGGAATTAAGGTTTATGAGAATGAGGTTGCGTATGCAAACACATATAATTTAACGGGTTCTTGTGTTGAGCTAACGGAAGATAGAACATTAAAAGATGTCGGCACAATATCAGCTAATATAATTACCTTACTAAGATTGAATACTGATTATAGCCTCTTTAAAACCATTGCAACAAAAACAGATACCGCAAAAGCGGAAGACAGTATTCCTTTTTGGTATTCATGCCCTACTGGCGGTTTCTTGAATAATATAGAACGAGCTTTGGAAGAGGGTTTAACTTTAAATTCGTCACTAATGACCGAATACGAGCGGGTAATGCAGGGGTTCACTGTCGACGCAAGCAATGAGTTAGTTATTAGGGTGTTTCACAAAAATGAGTGTGAGCTGGATGATGTTTATCTAAAAGAAATAATCCAAAATAATTTAGAAGAATTAGACATTATAACAATAGAAGTGGAGAAAAGTAATGGAACATGAAAACGCAATTACCGATGCTATTAAAATCCTTAGGAGAATTCGTCAATATGGATATTCGATGGATCATGACCTTGCTAAGGTAGAATCCGCGGAGATGAAGCTAAGTAAGATACTTAAGGCTAGAGAAATATTGAAAAACGATCCAATCTTTAGCCGCGGAGACAAGGTTCGTAAAAAAGGAAATAAGGGTCAATGGCACGGTGTTATATGTGGAGAATATAGCACAGCCATAACGCCAGAAGGTTATGCTGTAGAAAGTGTTTATGAAAAAGGAAGCGTGCAAATTTATCCTGTAAATGCGCTGGAGAAATGGGAGAAAATAAATGAAAAATGAAGGAAAATCTCATTCCATGGCAATGTGGATTAAAGATAGCTTGAAAAAAGGTAATACTGTTTATTTTGCTTCCGCTGATCCTAATAAATCAAGTGTTGTTGTTGATGTTGTTGATGTTTATTTAAAGAAAGGAAAAGAAAATGACCAAAACATATGACAATTTTATCAAAGCATTAAAAGAACTGACTGATGAGGATATCGTTATGCTATCCGACTTTTCCAGTTTTTCAGATGAAGGAATGTTCAGTCGTGATGTATATGATGCTGTTGAAGATAGAGTTGATCTAGCTAACGTTCCTAGAAAAGATTTAGATGAAAATTTTTGTCTTAAAAATCAAGAGTACTATTGCGGCTTTAGCTTTAGAACTGTTCTTCTTGATTTGTATTACACTTATGAAGAATATCCAGAATTTAAAGAGTATAAAATTTCAGAAAGGGAAAATAAATAGATTATCATGAAGAATTGAACGAGTTAGAGAAAGAGGCGCACAAAGCTTTTGAAGAAGTTGCTAGCCAAAAACCCAGCTTTATAAACATAACGTTCCTTAAGTTTACAGCATGGATAGTCAGACAATGCATAGCAAGTAAACGAGAATTACGCGAAGATGACATACGCTAAGGAGATTATTATGGATTATTATGAGTTAACAGATGACACTAAAACGTTGCCTAATGGCACGAAAGTCTACAGAATAAGAGCTACACTGGATTTTGCCGATATTAAAAAAGGCGAGTTAGGGGGATGGGTAGAGCATAAAGGTAATTTGCTGTACCCCGCTTGGGTTTCTGATGAAGCTAAGGTTTTTGGCAGGGCTAGGGTTTCTGGAGAAGCTAGGGTTTCTGATGAAGCCTGTGTTTCCGGAGAAGCTAGGGTTTCTGATGAAGCCTGTGTTTTTGACAAAGCGAGGGTTTCTGATAAAGCTAGGGTTTCTGATAAAGCTTGTGTTCTCGGAGAAGCTAGGGTTCTTGGCAGGGCTAGGGTTTTTGGCAGGGCTATAATTTCTGGCAAAGCTAGGGTTTCTGATAAAGCTTGGGTTTCTGATAAAGCTTGTGTTTTCGGAGAAGCTAGGGTTCTTGGCAGGGCTAGGGTTTCTGATGAGGCTAGGGTTTCTGGCAAAGCTAGGGTTTCTGATGAAGCCTGTGTTTTTGGCAGGGCTATAATTTCTGGTTGGATGAGAATTACGCGAAGATGACATACGCTAAGGAGATTATTATGGATTATTATGAGTTAACAGATGACACTAAAACGTTGCCTAATGGCACGAAAGTCTACAGAATAAGAGCTACACT
>Ga0256839_1000915_pt1 | contig 37377 bp, 35 predicted proteins | sample 354166metaG_FD_185968 | JGI IMG/M metagenome (GOLD analysis project Ga0256839, IMG submission 185968) | Hydrothermal vent microbial communities from Mid Atlantic Ridge, Atlantic Ocean - 354-166 | ecosystem: Environmental > Aquatic > Marine > Hydrothermal vents | place: Atlantic Ocean: Mid...
CGCAAAGGTTTTCTGAAAGGATTTCCTTTGCGCCCTCTGCGCCTTTGCGGCCTCTGCGTTTCATTCCATTCCCGGCATGAACCTGAAGAGCCTCTATCTGTGCTTCCATGTCTCTGTGGTGAACTGAATAGTTACACGGCGGGAAGAAAAACAACCGGAAAAGAGGGAAAAGGCGTAACGGGGAACGTCAGGCGCCGAGCAATTGCTCCATCTTGCCCAGCAGACGCGGAAAGTCCACCGGCTTGGTGTCGTAGTCCTCACAGCCCGCCTCCAGGGCCTTTTCCAGGTCCCCGGCCATGGCGTGGGCGGTGAGGGCGATCACCGGAATGGCCCGGGTATCGGGGTTGGACTTGATCCGCCGGGTGGCCTCCCAGCCATCCATCACCGGCAGGCTCATGTCCATGAGGATCAGCGCCGGCTTTTCGCGGCTGGCCATGCTCACGGCCGCATCACCATCCATGGCGAAGACCACGTCATACCCCCTGCGCTGCAGACGCCGGGAAAGCATGTCACGGTTCATTTCGTTGTCTTCCACCAGGAGTACCTTTGCCATCACTGCTTCCTCTGTCTTGGGGCCGTTTTCGCCGCTGGCGCTGCGGCCTGTCCATTTGCGGTTACTCAGCCCTCCGCATCCTGAAAGGCCTGACGAACACGCAGAAACTCAGTTTCAACCTCGCGGAAGGCCTGCACCACGTCCGGATCAAAGTGCCGGCCCTCACCCTGTTCAATAATCGACCGACTCTTCTCATGACTGAAGGCCTTTTTGTAACAACGTTGCGAGGTCAGGGCGTCATAGACATCCCCCAGGGCCAGGATCCGCGCCACCAAGGGGATGTCCTTTTTCCGTTTGCCGTAAGGGTAGCCACTGCCGTCCCATTTTTCATGATGGCTCTCGGCGATGTCGATGCCGACGCGGATAAAGCTGTTGCCCGGGTGCTGGCGATCGACCTCACGCAGGGTGTCGGCGCCCAGCACGGGATGACGCCGCATCAGCACCCACTCCTCTTCCGTGAGCCGCCCCGGCTTCAGCAACACGGCGTCGTCCACGCCCACCTTGCCGATATCGTGCAGGGGGCTGGCGGCATAGATATTCTCCACGAAGGTTTCGTCGATCTGCGCGCGATAGGCGGGCGTGCGCCCCAGCTGCCGGGACAGCAGCCGGCAATATTCGCGCATGCGTTCCAGGTGCTTGCCGGTCTCCGGATCGCGGGACTCCGCCAGCTTGGACATGGCGAAGATGGTCGCCAGCTGCGACTCGGAGATCTCCCGCACCTGGCGACGCACGCGCTCTTCCAGCTCGTCGTTCTGGCGCTTGATGCGGCCGCGATAGCGCACCTCCTGGTCCCGCAGGCGCTTGCGCTCCAGGCAGGCATTGACCCGGGCCCGCAACAGGGTGTGATTGAAGGGTTTGACCAGATAGTCCACGGCGCCCATGTCGATGCAGCGAACGGCGTTCTCCACATCGTCATTGGCGGTAATCATGATGACCGGCGTATCGTGATGGCGCGCATCCTGACGCATGCGCTGCAGCACTTCGATGCCGTCCATGACGGGCATCATCAGGTCCAGCAATACCAGGTCGACGGGCGCCTGGGCGAGCGACTCCAGCACATCGAGGCCATTGCTCGCCGTGAGCAGCCGAAAGCCCATCTTGCCAAGGCGCCGGCACAGCAGGTCACGATTGCTCTCGATATCGTCGGCAATCAGGACCGTAAAGTCACCCGCCTCCTCCGCCGCTGTCTTTGCGGTGGAGTCCTCTCTCACGTCAACCACGAATCCCCCTGACCTCCGGCGCAAGCCGTCCACATATCCGGAAGTTTACCCAAACCACAACAGGCGCGACAGCCTCACGCATCGCCCTCAAGGCGGGCCTGAACGCGCAGCTTGGTGGCAATGAACTGGCTGTGCGGCACATACAGCAGATCGGCCAGCTTGCGCACCAGATACTCCTCGTACTTTTCCATTTCCGCATCGGCAAAGACCACTTCCCAGAGCCGTTCCAGCAACTGGATCTTCTGTGCCTTGCTGTAATTGTCATTGATCAGCGAGGTGAATTCGTGATAGCTGCTGGCGCCCTCGGCCTCCTCCTCGGCCAGCTGGATCAGCTCCACGGTCTCCGCCGCCGAAAGGCCGAAGGTCTTGCGCACGGCACGGGAAATCACCGCCATCTCCTCCGCGGTGACCTCATAGTCGGCACGCGCCACCTCGATCAGCAAGGCCGCGCAGGCCAGCCGCAGGCGATGCTCCTGGCTGCCTCCGCCTTGCGAGTCTGGTGTGAGATGTGTTTCAAAGAACTGGCGAATACGGTCTATCATGAATTCAGCAATACTGTTAACCCGGCGATCGACGATGTCGTGTTCAGCCGGCAATGTCGATGCAACCAATCAGCGGCCGCGCACTCAATCTACCTTAAGCCCGCACCGAAAACAAAGAGACCGCCATGCACCCGCAGCGCCGAAAACATCGCCTGATCCATCTGTTTCTCGCCGGACTGTTGCTGATCGGCCCGGCCGCGCAGGCCGGCAATCAGGACGCCATTGAACGATTACTGGCGCAGGACCAGCCCCCCTTCGGCGTGGTATTCGAGATCGTCGAGCGCAACGAAGATGCCCTGCAATGGGCCATCCCCGCCATCAACCGCTATGCGCGGCAGCTGCGCGAACGCTTCCCGGACATCGGCCTGGCGGTGGTCTCCCACGGCCGGGAGGAATTCGCCCTGATGAAAAGCCGCGAGGCGGACAATGCCGACGTGCACCGCCTGGTGCGGTCACTGGTGGCCGACGATGTCCCCGTGCACGTATGCGGCACCCTCGCCTCCTGGCACGGCAAGGACGCCGGCGACTTCCCGGACTATGTCGACGTGACCCCCGCCGGGCCGACGGCGATCCGCAATTACGAGGCCATGGGTTACCTTCTCATCGAACTGAAAAGGGAGTAAGGGTTTCCCGTACTCTGCACCGCTGGGTTTCAGGCGTTCGATCCCACGCCCCGAGTCACCCGCTGCGTGCGCAGAGCCAATGCAGCGACCGGGTCAAGCCTCCGTTGCAGAGACAACCGGCCCGGGCGGCCATGGCATTCCGGCCGCCCCATGACAGCACCCTAGCCGGCGTGGCTGTCTCCGTGCTTCTTTTTTGTCGTGCTCACGCCAATCAAGGAATACCCTGGGCAAACACCGAACAGCCCCGTCAGCAGCGGCACGATGCCGATATAGCCCCAGGGCGAGAGAACACTGGACCAGGGGCCCACGGCCGTCGCGCCCACCAGCGCGGCCCCCACGATGATACGGATCGCCCGATCGGCTCCACCTACATTCGCCATGACATCTCTCCTTTGCTCTCCTTTGCATTCGATCTTTGCATTCGATCTTTGCATTCGATCTTTGCATTCGATTCAAGTCGGCTACATCCTGCGCCCCTTGTCCGGCAAGGCACAGTGACAATGTCACACAGGCAGCCGGTTTCAGGAAATCCCCGCCCGATACTTTCCCGGTGTCGCCCCGTCTAACGAAAAATCGGCGGACGCCGGCTCAGTCACGCCGCTGGGCAAGCTCGTCCAGCGCCGCCGGCGCCTTTACCTCGACCGCACCACGGCCAAGGCCGACCCACTCCCGCCGGGCAAACTGCTTCAACTGGCGGCTGATCACTTCCCGCGCCGAGCCCAGCTCGCTGGCCAGCTGCTGGTGGGTGGCGGCGATGGGCCTTGCACCCTGCTCGCTCAGGGTCATCAGCAGGCGCGCCAGACGCACGTCGATACGGCCGAAGACCACGTCCTCGACACGCTGGATCAGGTCGCCCAGCCGCTGGCCCTGGCTGGCAAAGACGAAACGGCGAAACTCGGCGGAGCTGCCCAGGGCCTGGTCGAACACGGCGTGCGGCACCACCAGCGCGGTGGTTTCCACCTCGGTCACGCCTTCGGCGGGATAGGCCTCGACACTGATCAGGCAGGAGGTGGTGATCACGCAGGACTGCCCGTCGCGTACCCGGTACAGGGTGATCTCGCGGCCGTTGGTGGCCAGCATCTGCACCCGCACCGAGCCCTCCACCACCAGCAGGTAATTGCGGCAGGGATCGCCACGGCGGAAGACCTTTTTTCTCGCTGGCAGACGCACCTCCTCGACGCGTCGGCGCAGGTCCTCCAGCCCGGCGGGAAACAGGCGTTCGAGAATGGCCCGCGCCGCGGCGTTCACCGGCCGCCCTCCACCTGCCAGCGCTGGCGGTCGAAGGCAAAGTATTCGCTGCCGTCGGCATAGCGCTCATGGATCAGGGGCACCTGCGAGCCCGGCGCCGGGCGGACATTGTCGCCCACCAGCAGGCGCAGCCGGCGGCCATCGGCCAGGCGCACGACCAGTACCGGCAGGGTCTTGTCCTGCGCGCTCATCGGCGCCGACAGCGACACCACCTCGGCACTGACCGCCGCCTGCGAGACCCGCTCCGCCGGCCACTGCCACCAGCTCCACAGCAGCAGGCCGACCAGGCCGATGGCCACGCCCCAGGCACGCACGTTGCGGCGCACGATATAGACATGCGCCAGCCAGCGCCCCCAGCTCATGTCGTCACCGCCTTGCCCTCGCCCAGGCGCAGCAGGCTGGGCAGCAGGATCAGGGTGAACACGGTACTGACGCTCATGCCGCCGACGATCACCGCCGCCAGGCCCCGGTACAGCTCGCTGCCGGCGCCCGGCATCAGCAGCAGCGGCAGCATGCCGAAGATGCTGGTGAGGGTGCTCATGAGGATCGGCCGCAGGCGCAGTTGCACCGCCTCGGCCACCGCCTCGCGGCGCGCCAGGCCGCGGCGCTCGGCCTGGCGGGTCTGGTGCACCAGCAGGATGGCGTTGTTGACCACCAGGCCGAGCAGGATGATGAAGCCGATCATGGTCAGCAGGTCCATGGACTGGAAGGTCACTAGGTTGGTCAGGCGCAGGGCGACCACCCCGCCCACGGTGGCCAGGGGGATGGCGAGGATCACCAGCAGGCTGTCGCGGAAGGAGCGGAACAGCGCGCTCATCAGCAGGTACAGCAGGGCGATGGCCAGCCAGAAGCTGCTGCCCATGCTCTTCAGCGCCTGCTGCAGCTTGTCGGCGGTGCCGCCAAAGTGGATCTCGCCATCGGCGGGCAGCAGTGCCTCGACCCGCGGGCTCACCTTCTCCTTCAACAAGGCCATGGTGCCCTCCAGGGACATGCCGTCGGGCGCCTTCACCTCCAGGGTGATGGTGCGGCGGCGGTCGATGCGGCGGATCTCGTCCGGGCCGGCGGTGCGCACCAGGCGGGTCAGCTCGCCCAGCGGCTGGACGCCGGCATCGGGGGTCGCCAGGGGGGTGTCGGCCAGGGCCTCGGGGCTGTGCCAGTCCGGGCCGCGCAGGATCACGTCGAGGCGCTGCCGGCCATCGAAGTAGTCGCCCACCAGCAGGCCGCTGCCCAGGGCGCGAATGATCTGCGCCACCTCGGCGCGGCTCCAGCCCGCCTCGCTGAGGCGCCGCTCGTCCGGCACCAGGCGCAGCTCCGGCTCCGCCAGGTCCAGCCCCGGTCGCGGACGCGGCCGCTGCCCGGGCATGACCTCCCGCAGGGCGACATAGCCGGCCTGCGCCGCCACCAGCAGCGACGTGATGTCGCCACCCTGGATATCCATGTCGACGGTGCGCCCGCCGCCGAAGCCGCCGAACAGGGAGGAACGCCGGGCGAAGGCGATGGTGTCGGGGAAACCACCGACGATGCGGTTGATGAGCGGCACCAGTTCGTCGGTCCTGTCCGGATCGACGGTGCGCGCGCCCATGAACATGCCGCGCGCGAAGGCGACGAAGAAGTAGTTGTTCACCGCCGGTTCGGCGTCGCCGTCGATGTATGGCTGCATGCGCTCGGCGACCACCCGGCCCAGTTCCTCTTCCAGGGTGTCGATGTTCGCCCCGGGGGGCGGCAGGATGAAGGCGAACACCAGATTGCGGTTGCCCTCCGGCAGGTAGTCCGCCTCCGGCTTCAGCTGCCAGGCCAGGGCCAGCGGCAGGGTGATGAGGCCGATGATCCACAGGTTGCGGCGCAGCGGCGTGTCCGTGAGACGCATGATGAAACGGCTGCCGGCCGCCCACCAGCGGGCGTGGGGGTCGCGCATCTGCGTGCGGCCGAGCCAGCCGGCGGCCGCCGTGGGCAGCACCACCACCGCCACCAGCAGCGACACGCTCACCGCCACGGCGATGGTCAGCGCCAGGTCGGCGAACAGCTGCCCGGCCTCGTCCTGGAGAAACACCACCGGCAGGAAGATGGCCACGGTGGTGGCGGTGGAGGCCAGCAGCGCCCCCCACACCCGCCGGGTGCCCTCTTCTGCGGCCTCCACTGCCCCCATGCCACGCTCGCGCAGGCGCACCACGCTCTCCAGCACCACGATGGCGGCATCCAGCACCATGCCCACGGCGAAGGCCAGGCCGGCCAGGGAGATGACGTTGAGGGTGCGCCCGGCGGCGTCCAGCACAATGAAGGACGTCACCACGCAGACGGGGATCGCCACCGCCACCATGAGGGTGGCGCGCAGGCGGCGGAAGAACCACCACAGCACGCCCACCGCCAGCAGCATGCCGAGGCCCAGGTTGGTCTGCACCATGTCGATGGAGCGGTCGATGTACAGGGTCTCGTCGTAGACCTGCTCGAGGCTCAGGCCGGCGCGCTTGAGCGGACCCTCGCGCAGCTCGGCCGCCGCCTGCTTGAGCCCCGCCATTACCTGCAGCACGTTGACGCCGGTCTCGCGGTGGGCATTGACCGCCATCGCCGGGCCGCCGTTCTGGATCACGAAGCCGGTGCGATCCACCAGCCGCACCTCCACCTCGGCCACGTCGCGCAGGTAGACGGGATTGCCGTCGCGCCAATCCAGCACCATCTCGCCGAGGTCACCGAGGGCGTACTGGCCGGCGAAGCGCAGGGTGTAGCGGCGCTTGCCGACGTGGCCGTAGCCGCCGCTGATGTCCTTGGCGCCGCCCGCCAGGCGTGCCACCTCGGGCAGCTGGATGCCCAGGCTGGCGGCCTTGTAGGGGTCGAAGGTGATGCGAAGCTCGCGCTCGCGGCCGCCGCGCACCTCGGACAAGGCCACCCCGGGCACCCGCTCGAAGCGGGTCTGCACCACCTCCTCCACGTAGTCCTGGTAGCTGGCGATGTCGCGCTCGTTGCCCTCCACGGGCTTGAGGATGAACCAGGCAATAGGACGCGAGTCGCCGCCGATGGCGCTGAGGGTGGGCTCCTGGGCGTCCTCGGGATAGCGCGGCACACGGTTGAGGCGCGAGAGGATCTCCAGCAGGGCGCGGCGCAGATCAGTGCCCACCTGGAAGGTGATGACGATCTGCGCGCGGCCACGCTGGGCGCGGGCGAGCATCTCGGTCATCCCCGGCAAGCCGCGCAGCACGTCCTCCTGGGGCTCGATGATCTCCGACTCCACCTCCTGCGGCGCGGCGGCGCGCCACAGGGTGCTGATGGTGATCTGCGGCCGCTCCACCTCCGGGGTGAGCTGCACCGGCAGGCGTTCGAGGCTGATGAGGCCGAAGAGGATGGCCAGCAGCACGCCCACCACCACCGCCACCGGGTTGCCGAGGCCGAGCCGGGTGAGGGTCACGGATTACCCCCCGTCGCGGGCATCGAGGATCTGTACCGTCATCCCCGCCCGCAGACGCTCGCCGCCGCGAACCACCACCCGGTCGCCGGCGTGGAGGTCGCCGCTGACCGCGATCAGCTCGCCGCTGGCCACGCCCGGGATCACCGTCACGCGCTCGGCGCGGTTGTCGCCGTCGATGCGGAACACCGCCGCGCCCTGACTCCGCAGTACCAGGGCATCGCGCGGCACCGCCAGCACCTCGCGCGCCGGCGCGCGCGGGATCGCCACGCGCAGGGGCTGGCCCACGCTCCAGGCGTCGCCCGTCAGGCTCACGCGCAGGTCGAGCTGGTGGGAGCGGGCATCCGCCACCGGCACCAGGGTACGCACCCGGCCGCTGGCGCTGTTGTCGCCCGCGGCCACGCTAACGCGATCCCCGGGATGCAGCAGATGCCGCGCCGAGAGGGGCGCCGCGGCCCGCGCCTCCAGCGTCGAGGTATCGATCAGCCGCAGCAGCGTATCGCCGATGCCGGCCCACTCGCCGTTGCGCCGGGCGCGCTCCACCACCACCCCGGCGAAGGGCGCGCGCAACTGATGACGGCGCAGCTGCTCGCGCGCCTCCGTCAGGCGGGTGCGGGCGATGTTCAGCTCATTGGCCGCCACCTGTTGCCGCGAGGCCACTTCATCGAGTTGGGTCTGCGCCGTGTTGTTGCGCTTCGCCAGGCGGGTCAGGCGGCGCATCTCGCCGTGCAGGAATTGCAGCGAGGCCTCCTCGCGCGCCACGGCGGCAGTGAACTCGTCCACTTTCAGCTTGGCGAAGGTGTCGTCGATGCGCGCCAGCACCTGTCCCGCCTTCACCCGCGTGCCGGCCTCGGCCACCGACAGCAGGCGGCCGCTGGCCTCGGCGGCGAGGGCGGCCTGGTGGCGGCTGACCACGGTGGCCGCCAGCCATTGCTGCGGCGCCAGCGTCACCCGCGCCGCCTCGGCCACGCGCACCGGCAGCGCATAGCCTTTGGCCACCGACGCCGACGCCGGGATCAGGGCAGTCAGCAACAGGATCAGGGCACCAAGGTGGATGACGGGCAGCCCAGGCATGCCTAGTCCTCCTCACCCAGCTGCCACGGTGTGATCTTGTGCCCCAGCAGGCGGATCTGGTCGTCGTTGACGGGCCAGACGAAGGTCATCAGGTGGTGCAGGCGCTTGTTGCCCGCATGCACGGTGGTGTATTCGTAGAGAAAGAACTTGCCGGAGAAGCGCGTGTCGGCCTGGCTGCGGCGCAGGTGCCATTCGCGCAACGGGCCGCGCTCGGCGATCAAGGCCTTCAGCTCGTCGCGCCAGGCCTGTGGCGACTGTGTCCTGAAAAAGCCCTCGTCGTACTGGGCCAGCGCGGCGTCGTAGTCCTCGGCCTGCAGGGCCTTGAAGACGGCGACGGCCTTTTCCGTCACATGCGGACTGTTATCGACGTTGGGATTGCCCTTTTCGCCACACGCGCCAAGCAGGAGCAACAGCAGGCTGGCGATGAGCAGGGCAGGGGCGGAATGTTTCATGTCGGTGATGCCTGTGAAGAAGCGTCGGGAAATGGCGACGAATGTACCACATCCGATGGGACGGCTGTCACTCCTGACGAAGCAGCGGGCGCCAGCCGGGTCAGGTACGCCTACAAGGGTAAAACTACTCACCCATCAGACGGCGGAATAGTCGCCATACGTCATTCCCGCATGTTTCAAGTGGGAATCCAGTGGTTTTAACGACATGGATTCCGGCTAAAAACGTGCCGGAATGACGGATATCCAGGGGCGTGGGCAGGCTGCCGATCCAGGCGACGGTAAGAGATGGCCTCGCTGAGGTGGGCGCTGCCGATCTCCGCCGCGCCGGCCAGATCGGCGATGGTGCGCGCCACCTTGAGGATGCGGTGCCAGGCGCGGGCGGAGAGGCCGAGGCGCTCGATGGCCTGCTCCAGCAGCGCGGCATCGGCCGCCGTGAGGCGGCAGTGAGCGTCCACTTCGCGGTTGGGCAGGTTGGCATTGGGGACAGCGCTGCGCCGCAGCTGCCGCTCGCGGGCGGCCACCACGCGCCGGCGCACCGTGGCGGAGTCCTCCGCCGCCGGGTCGGCCTCGCCGCGCAACAGCTCGCGCGCCACCGGCGGCACCTCGATGTGCATGTCGATGCGATCCAGCAGCGGCCCGGAGATGCGCGCGCGGTAGCGGCTGACCTGCTCGGCGGTGCAGTGACAGCGGCCGTTGGGGTGGCCGAAGTAGCCGCAGGGGCAGGGATTCATGGCCGCCACCAGCTGGAAGCGGGCGGGGAATTCGGCCTGACGCGCGGCGCGGGAGATGTGGATGCGGCCCGATTCCAGCGGCTCGCGCAGCACCTCCAGCACGTGGCGGTCGAACTCCGGCAGCTCGTCGAGGAACAGCACGCCGTGGTGGGCGAGGGAGATCTCCCCCGGCCGCGGCGTGCCGCCGCCGCCCACCAGCGCCACGCCCGACGAGGTATGGTGCGGATGCCGGAAGGCCCGCTGGCGCCAGCGGGCGGCGTCGAAGGGCTGGTTGCTGATGGAGGCGACGGCGGCGGCCTCCAGCGCCTCGGCCTCGCTCATCAGGGGCAGGATGCCCGGCAGGCGGCTGGCGAGCAGGGTCTTGCCGGTGCCCGGCGGGCCGCACATGAGCAGGCTGTGACCGCCGGCGGCGGCCACCTCCAGGGCGCGCTTGGCGTGCGGCTGGCCGCGCACGTCGGCGAGGTCGTCCTGCACGGCGGGCATTTCGCCACCATCGTCGTGCACGGCGGCCGCCAGCGGGCGACTGCCGTTGAAGTGCGCGCACACGTCCAGCAGATGGTCCGCCACCAACACCTCGACGCCCTCCACCAGCCCGGCCTCGGCGCTGTTGGCCATCGGCACCAGCAGGGTGCGACCGGCCTCGCGGGCCTGGATCGCCACCGGCAACACGCCGCGCACCGGGCGCAACTCGCCGCTCAGGGCCAGTTCGCCGAGGAACTCGAAGCGCGCGAGGTCGCTGCTGGCGATCTGTCCGGAGGCGGCGAGGATGCCGAGGGCGATGGGCAGGTCGAAGCGGCCGCCCTCCTTGGGCAGGTCGGCGGGGGCGAGATTGATGGTGATGCGGCGGGCGGGAAACTCGAAGCCGGCGGTAAGCAGGGCGCCGCGCACGCGGTCCTTGCTCTCCTTCACCGCCGCCTCGGGCAGGCCGACGATGGAGAGACTGGGCAGGCCGTTGGAGAGGTGCACCTCCACGGTCACCAGGGGGGCGTCGATGCCCACCAGGGCACGGCTGTAGATGATGGCGAGCGACATGGCGTTCCTTGCCGGTGGTTCGTTAACGAGGATTTGTCGGCATCCAACTGTTCCGGGAGCGGGCCATGCCCGCGATGACCGAAGGCACAGGGAAAGAAATATCCAACACTTGTAGGAGCGCCTTCAGGCGCGAAGATTTTTTCGCATCCGGCTCTTCGCGCCTGAAGGCGCTCCTACAGACGCACAGACCGGGCCTGGCGAGAAAACCATCGCGGGCATGGCCCGCCCCTGCCAATGCGCTCAACGGATTACTCCGCCTCCAGCACGGCGACACGTTTTTCCAAGTCTTCCAGCTTCTGCCGGGTGCGCGCCAGCACCGCGGACTGCACCTCGAACTCTTCGCGCGTGACCAGGTCCAGCCTGGCCAGCGCGCTCTGCAGCACCGAGTGCAGGTTTTTCTCTATGTCGCGCTGCACCTCCCCCACCCCGGCGGGCAGGACCTTGAGCACGTTGCGAGTCAGTTCATCGAGTTGTTTGGCGTCAAACATGGCAATCCTCCAGTGGCGTGCAGTCTAACCACAAGCAACGAGGCTTGGCCAGCACTGGCCCGGCCCTGGCCGCCCTCCCCCGCCACAACGCAGGGCACCAACTTGGTGCAGGCCCACCAGGGTGGGGCCATTATTGTGCGTTTTTGCCTTATCACCCCTCAAAGCTATTCATAAATTGTTGATATTCCACGGGTCGACAAACTTGGCACAAGGCATGCAAAACACGGCCGAGCAGCAAACCTCAGACTGCAGTCTACGTCCACGGCAACGCGCGGTGGGCCATTCAAAAACCGTTAGGGAGAGAAACCATGAAAATGGTTGTAGCAATCATCAAGCCCTTCAAGCTGGACGACGTGCGCGAAGCGCTGTCGGAGATCGGCGTGCAGGGCATCACGGTCACCGAGGTCAAGGGCTTCGGTCGCCAGAAGGGTCACACCGAACTCTACCGCGGCGCGGAATACGTGGTGGACTTCCTGCCCAAGGTCAAGATCGAGCTGGCCATCGATGACGAACTCACCGACCAGGTGATCGAGTCCATCAGCAAGGCCGCCAATACCGGCAAGATCGGTGACGGCAAGATTTTCGTCTCCGCGCTGGAACAGGTGGTTCGTATTCGCACCGGCGAAACGGGCTCCGAAGCGCTGTAATCACTCCAGGGGATAGTCACAATGGAAAATCAGATTTTTCAGTTGCAGTACGCCATGGACACCTTTTACTTCCTGGTAATGGGTGCCCTGGTGATGTGGATGGCGGCGGGTTTCGCCATGCTGGAAGCGGGCCTGGTGCGCGCCAAGAACACCACCGAGATTCTCACCAAGAACGTGGCCCTGTTCGCCATCGCCTGCACCATGTACATGATCGTCGGCTATAACATCATGTACGACGGCGGTTTCTTCCTTGCCGGTATCGCGGGTGGCGAAACCCTGGTCAAGGACGCCCTCGCGGCCTCCGCCGAGAACGGCTTCGAAGGCAGCTCGGTCTATTCCAGCGCCTCCGACTTCTTCTTCCAGGTGGTATTCGTGGCCACTGCCATGTCCATCGTCTCCGGCGCCGTGGCGGAGCGCATGAAGCTGTGGTCCTTCATGCTGTTCGCGGTGGTCATGACCGGCTTCATCTATCCGCTGGAAGGCTACTGGACCTGGGGCGGCGGCTCCGTGTTCGGCCTGTTCAGCCTCGGCGACGACTTCGGCTTCCTCGACTTTGCCGGCTCCGGCATCGTGCACATGGCCGGCGCAGCCGCGGCCCTGGCCGGCGTGCTGGTGCTTGGCGCGCGCAAGGGCAAGTACGGCGCCGACGGCTCCGTGCACCCCATCCCCGGCGCCAACCTGCCGCTGGCCACCCTCGGCACCTTCATCCTGTGGATGGGCTGGTTCGGCTTCAACGGCGGCTCGGTGCTCAAGCTGGGTGACATGGCCAGCGCCAACGCCGTGGCGATGGTGTTCGTCAACACCAACGCCGCCGCCGCCGGTGGCGTCATCGCCGCCCTCATCGTCGCCCGCGTGATGTTCGGCAAGGCCGACCTGACCATGGCACTGAACGGCGCCCTGGCCGGTCTGGTGGCCATCACCGCCGGTCCCGACACCCCCACCCCACTGATGGCCACCGTCATCGGCGCCGTCGGCGGCACCCTGGTGGTGTTCTCCATCGTCGGCATGGACAAGCTGAAGATCGACGATCCGGTCGGCGCCATCTCGGTGCACGGCGTGGTCGGCCTGTGGGGCCTGCTGGCGGTGCCGCTGACCAATGGCGACGCCACCTTCCTCGGTCAGATCGTCGGCGCAGTCACCATCTTCGTCTGGGTGTTCGGCGCCAGCCTCGTCACCTGGCTCGCCATCAAGGCCATCATGGGCGTGCGCGTCAGCGAGGAAGAGGAGTACGAAGGCGTCGACCTCTCCGAGTGCGGCATGGAGGCCTATCCGGAGTTCACCAACAAGTAAGCGCCACGACGCAGGATTCACCGCGAAGAACGGTTGAAACTGCACGCAGCGCGACACACCTCCGCGGGCGCCCCAGGCGCCCGCTTTTTTTTGCCCGGCCGGCAGGCTATGCTTTTTCCTCTCGATGCCGATACAGATCATCCTGAACCTACGGATTCAGGATCATGTTCAGCCGGGTTCACACACCTCACCCCACCACCGAGGCCTGTATGAAAAAGCTCATCGCCATCCTCACCCTCAGTCTGCTCTGCGCCAGCGGTGGCGCCCTCGCCGGCAAGATCTACAAGTGGACCGACAGCGAAGGCAACGTCCACTACGGTGAAAGACCGCCCACCACCCAGGCCCGCGAGATCGACCTCCCCAAGACCCCGCCATCGAGCCGGGGCCCGGCACAGGGAAATTCCCTGCAGGAGACCAACAAACTCCTTGAGACCATGCGCAAGGAGCGCGAGGACAAGGCGGCGAAGAAGGCCGCCGCCGAAAAGGAGCGCAAGGCCCGCGAAGCCAACTGCTCAGGCGCCAAGCGCCGACTGGCCGCCTACACCATCGGTGGTCGCATCTACGAAATCGATGACCAGGGCGAGCGCAGCTATCTCAGCGACGCCGAGATCGACAAGCGCAAGCAGGCGGCGCAGAAGGAAGTGGATCAGTGGTGTAACTGAGCACTGCCTTGCGGATCGGTCTGGGCGTTGCACCTGCCGGCGACTGCCGCCGATGACCGGCACTCAGGCCAGCGCCTCCCGCAGGAACGTCGGCAGCACGAACGCCGCGCGGTGGATGTCGGCGTTGTAGTACTTCGTCTCGAAGGGCCTTGCGGCCACGTCGACCTCGCGCAGGCCTTCGATCTTCTCGCCCTTGCGCGCCACTGTCGCCGACCACCAGCCGGAGGGGTAGATCATCTGCGGAAAGTGTAGCGTACGCACGTCGGCATAGCCGGCGTCGCGCATGGCGCTGTGCATGTCGCGCAGGATCTTCAGGTGCAGCAGTGGCGATTCGCTCTGCTGCACGATCATGCCGCCGGCGCGCAGGACGCGCAGGCAATCCGCGTAAAAGGGCCGTGAGAACAGGCCCTCGGCGGGGCCGACGGGGTCGGTGCTGTCGATGATCACCACGTCCAGGCTCGAAGCCGGGGCGTCCTTCACCCACTGGATGCCGTCGCCGAAGATCAGCGTGGCCCGCGGGTCGTGGTTGAGTTCGCACAGCTCGGGGAAATACTGCTCGGCGAGGCGGGTGACGCGCTCGTCGATCTCCACCTGCACCGCGGACGCCACCTCGGGATGGCGCAGCACCTCGCGCAGGGTGCCGCAGTCGCCGCCGCCGATGATGAGCACGTCGCGCGGCGCGGCGTGGGTATAGAGCACCGGATGGGTCATCATCTCGTGATAGACGAAGTTCTCCCGCGCCGTCACCATGGTGCAGCCGTCGATGACCATGAAATTGCCGAAGTCGGTGGTCTCGAAGACCTCGATGTGCTGGTAGGGCGTCCGCTCGTCGGCCAGCTTGCGGCGGATTCGCAGGGAAAAGGCCGAGCCGGCATCCTGGTGGATTTCGGTGAACCAGTTGGCATCGAGTGTGCTCACGGGGGAATCCTCAGTGCGGTAAAAAGTGGCGGGAATTATCCGTGTTTCATACAAGCTTGCAAAGTTGTTTGATCTGCGGATTACCCTTTTGATTCACCACAGGGACACGGAGGCACGGATTTTTTGTTGTGAAGAAATGGTCGAAGGCGGTATAAAGCCAGACTGGTTTCATACTGATCAAGCACGCCGTGATGCGTGATTTTTTTACTCTGTGCCTCCGTGCCTCTGTGGTGAATAGCCCTTCATGAACAGCATCCAGCAAGCCCGCGACATCTACAACCTCGCCCATTGGGGCGGCGGCTATTTCGACATTGGCGACGACGGCCACCTCCACGCCTTCCCGGCGCGTGACGGCCACGGCATCGACCTGCATGCCCTGACCCGCGAGATCCGCGACGCGGGCCTGGCGCTGCCGGTGCTGGTGCGCTTCAGCGGCATCCTGCGTGACCGCGTGGCGCGCCTGTGCGGGGCCTTCGCGGATGCCATGCGGACACACGACTACGGCGGCGGCTACACGGCGGTCTATCCCATCAAGGTGAACCAGCAGCAGAGCGTGGTACGTGAACTGTTGAACGCCGCCGACGGCGACCGGATCCGCGTCGGCCTCGAGGCCGGCAGCAAGCCGGAGCTGATGGCGGTGCTGGCGCTGTCCGATACCCATGGCGGGCGCATCGTCTGCAATGGCTACAAGGACCGCGAATACATCCGTCTGGCGCTGATCGGGCAGCGGCTCGGGCACCACGTCACCCTGGTGCTGGAGCAGTCCTCGGAGCTGGCGCTGATCCTCGATGAGGCACGCGCCCTGGGCGTGACGCCGCGGCTCGGCGTGCGCGTGCGGCTGGCCTCCATCGGCCGCGGCAACTGGCAGAACAGCGGCGGCGAAAAGGCCAAGTTCGGCCTCGCCGCACAGCAGGTGCTGGCCGCCATCGAGACCCTGCGCGAGGCCGGCATGCTCGATGCGCTGGAACTGCTGCACTGCCACATGGGGTCGCAGCTGGCCAACATCCGCGACATCCAGCAAGGCCTGCGCGAGTGCGCGCGCTATTACGCCGAGCTGCACCGCCTCGGCGTCAACATCCGCACCGTGGACGTCGGCGGCGGCCTCGGCGTCGACTACGAAGGCACCCGCTCGCGCAGCTATTGCTCCATGAACTACAGCCTGCAGGAATACGCCAACAACGTGGTGCACACCCTGTGGGAGGTATGCCGCGCCGAGAGCCTGCCGCCGCCGCACATCATCACCGAATCCGGTCGCGCCCTCACCGCCCACCACGCCATGCTGATCACCGAGGTCACGGAGGTGGAGCAGGCCGTGGGCGACGCGCCCATCGCCCCGCCCACGGACGGCGAGGCGCAGATCCTGCACGACCTCTGGCAAGGCCTTCAGGCCCTCGACGGCCCCGGTGCCAGCCCGCGCGCGGTGGTGGAGATCTACCATGACGCCGTGCACTGGCTGGCCGAGGCGCAATCCATGTACGTGCACGGCGTGCTCGACATGGGCGCCAAGGCGCGCGCCGAGACCCTCTACTTCGCCACCTGCGCGCGCCTGCGCCAGCGCCTCAACCCCGGCGTGCGCGCCCAGCGCGAGATCCTCGACGAACTCAACGAAAAGCTCGCCGACAAGTACTTCTGCAACTTCTCCCTGTTCCAGTCCATGCCGGACGTGTGGGCCATCGAACAGGTATTCCCCATCATGCCCCTGCAGCGCCTCGACGAGACGCCGGATCGCCGCGGCACCCTGCAGGACATCACCTGCGACTCCGACGGCCGCATCGACCAGTACGTGGACGGCGAGGGCCTGGAGAGCAGCCTGCCCCTGCACCCCCTGCGCGCCGGCGAGCCCTACTGGCTGGGCATCTTCCTGCTCGGCGCCTACCAGGAAATCCTCGGCGACATGCACAACCTGTTCGGCGACACCAACGCCGTGGACGTACACCTCGACGCCGACGGCCGTCACCGCCTGGCCCACATCCAGCACGGCGACACGGTCGCGGCGGTGCTGCGCCACGTGCACTTCGAACCGGCCCGGCTGCTGGCCAGCTACCGCGCACAGCTGGCCGCCAGCGACCTGCCCGCCGAGACGCAGGCGGCCTGCCTGGCCGAACTGGAGGCGGGACTGGATGGCTACACCTATCTGGAGGATTGACGCCGATGCCGTCAGCAATGACACTGCCGGGATGGCGACAAACGCGCTACCATAAAGCACCGCAAGATGTTGGCGGGGATGCCGACATACCCCGTACCCGGCACCATCCATTACCAACCCGAGAAGGAGCGAGCGTCATGAAACGTCAACTGCAGCGAATCCACACATGGACACTGGCACTGCTGACGGCCCTGGCATTCGCCGCCCCGCTGACGGCAGCCGCCGAACCGGCCGCCACCGCCGGCGAGCCCTACACACCTCGCGGCAGCATCGCGCGCACCGCCTTCACCACCGCCATCGAGGACCGCGAGCCGGTCGACAACCTGGTGCGGGTGCCCAATACCATCGACCGCATCTATTTCTTCTCCGACCTGCGCGGCCTGGACGGCGAGATCGTCACCCACCGCTGGGAATACAACGGCCAGGTAATGGCCGAGGTGAAATTCCGTGTCGGCGGCGGCCCGCGCTGGCGCGTCTACTCCAGCAAGAACCTGCTGCCCGAATGGACCGGCAAGTGGACGGTGGTGGTGCTGGACGAGGCCGGCTGGCCGCTGAAGGCCAGCATGTTCGAGTATTTCGATGCCGCGCAGACGGCGCCACCCACCACGCCGTAGCCCCACTCGACGCCGCCCCCCCCCGGGGCGCCCCTTTTTTCACCCGCCAATTCAGCCCTCATTCACTTGACCATTCCCAGAATGTGGAATACCTGAATCCGTAGACTCAGGGAATAGTCAGGCGCGTCGAAGCCTGCGCCCGATCAAACGCCCGAGGGCATGGCCAAGCATCTTCTATCGAATTCCTGGCCGCCGGACATGGACGATTGAAGAATTTTGGCATATTCTGATTTTCTGATAGACAGAACCCAAGCGGAGTCACCACCATGAAAGACCACATCTGTACCTACTGCGGCCACGTCGGCAAACCCGTCCCGCAAAGCCCCGAAAGTTTCTTCGTCGACGCCTTCATCTGGGGCGTGGTCGGCAGCTTCGTGCTGATGACCGGCATCATGCCGCTGCTCATCATCCCCGCTGGCTGGACGGTCTATCACATCCTCAAATTCAACACCACCAAGTGCCCCGAATGCCTGAGCCTGGACATGGTCCCCCTCAACAGCCGCAAGGGCCGCGAGGCACAGGAAAACAAAAAGAACCCCATCGAGGTGTGGCGCGCGGACGAGGCGCAGAGCGGCAAATAGCCCCAGCGTCGATTCGCCCATGAAAAAAGCCCCGGCCATCTGCCAATGGCCGGGGCTTTATCTTGTCGTCTGTCAGGGCGTGTAAAAAACCTTGATCAGGGTCTTGGCGCCCGGCAGCACCCGCTGCAGCATTTCACGCTCCGCCTCACGGAAATAACTCGCCATGCGGTGCACGCCCACGTGCGGCTCCTGGGGGGTGAAGAAATTGATGTTGCCGTGCTCGGCAAAATAATACGCCGACATCAACTCCGCCTCGCCCCAGCCCGCCAGCCGGCCCTTGTAAAAGGCCACCACGTCGTCATAGTCACCGGTGCTGATCAGCTCCACGATGGGCAGGCCCGCGTAGCCCGCCGGCCGTTCCGCCACCGCATAACTGCGAATCACCACCGAGCCGGGATAGGCCGGGATGCCCACCGCCGCGCCATCGGGAATCGCCGCCTGGCGTATACCCTCACCCAGATAGCTCTCCTCCATGCCGGCGGGAATCGCCGCCCGCGGCGCCAGGGGCTCGGCCGCCAGCAGCGTCGAGGTCAGGCCGGCCACCGCGATGGCCAGGGTCAAAATCAGTTTCATTGCAAAGTCCTGTGAAAAAACGCGCAGTCGAGGGTGAGGGCCTATTTCAGCGGATACCAGGAGCCGGTGTAATCCGCCACGTCCTTCTCCGCCAGGCGGCCGCCGATGTAGAGGTTGTTCACCTCATCGCGGGTGATGGCACGGTCCCGGCCCTCGGCGTCCTGGTATTGCCATTCGCCCTGGATGCACAGCTCGAACACGGTCACCATGATGTCGTCGAAGCGGATCGCGTGCTCCGAGGCCTGGCGCCGGAAATCCGCCAGGGTCAGGTTGCGGCCGCCTTTTTCAAAGTCTTCCCTCGCCAGGGCGGCCAGGGCGATGTCCCACTTGGGAATTTCCTCATCGAAATCTTTCAGGTTGTCAATCACGTCATATCCTCTGCTACCCGGCCGGAGCGTCCAGCCTACTCGCGCTGTCCCGCACATGCTATACACAAGCGGACTGCCGGATCAATTTTCAGTCCCCAGGCTTCAACCGCGACAGGCCTCGCCGGTGGCGAGGCAGGCCCGCTCCTGCGCCGCGCCCTCGCCTCCACGCGTGAATCCGGCGGCGTGAACCGGCACCCGCAGCGGCCGCACCCGCGCGGAAAACCAGAATTCCAGCCTCTCTTCAACACGCGTCATACCGTCTCCGGGCCCGGAAAGGGAACACCACAACCGGCCAGGGAACAATAGCCGCGCGGATTTTTGGCCAGATACCGCTGATGATAGTCTTCCGCGGGATGGAACACCGGGGCGGCGATGATTTCCGTGGTGATCACTCCCCGCCTCGGTGAGCCGGCTTCGATGCCTGGCGGAGGCCGTCCGCCACCCGCCGCAGGTGCTCCACCACCGCGGCGCGGCCCGCCACATTCAGCTGTGTGGCGACCTCGCCCCAGGGGCGCTTCTGCAACAGTCTGGCCACCAGCAGCCCCTGCCCGTCGGCATCCACGGCGCAGGCCGGATCGGCCAGCGCGCGCAGGGCCAGACGATACAGCGCCCCCAGACAGTCCTCGAAACCGCGCGCGCCGCTGGCGAAGTCGCTCACCGCCTGCTCGTCCACGGCCCGCCATGGCGGCTCCACCCCCGCCTCCACACCGCTGCGGCGCAGCAGGCGCGCCGCCAGCCGCGGTTCCAGGCCTCGCAGGGGATCGCTCAGTTGCAGGGCGAAGTCGGCCAGAAATCGCTCACGGGCGGCGCGGAAGATCGCCTCGCCCCTGGCGCTCAGGGGGCGCAGCAACATCACGGAATGGGCGCCACTGGCGTGGTCGCGGCTGAAGCCCAGCCGCACGGGAAGCAGCTGCTCGGGAGCCCAGAAGGCCAGCAGCTCCGCGCTGGCGCCGAAACTCGCGCCGAGCAGGTCGAAGCCATCGGCCTCGGCCTGCGCGCGGATCTGCCGCAGCAGCCGCCTGCCCAGCCCGCGGCGCTGGGCCGCCGGGTGCACGGCGATGCGCATCACGCGCGCGCAGCGCAGGCGTGCGCCCTCGCTCAGCCCCAGGTGCGCCGCCAGCGATTGCGGGATCAGGTGGCCGCGCGGGCGGCGCTCGCCGGCGGCGATGGCCTGCGCCATGCCGGCGTCGAAACCGCCCTCCGCCGCCACCAGCGCGGTGGCCACGATCTGCCCGCCATGGCGCAGCGCGTAGACGCGCAGGCCGGGACCGTCGAGCAGGTTGCGCAGGTCGTTGGGGCGGGTGCGGTAATGGGCCTGCACCAGCAGGCCGAAGAGTTGCGACAGGCTCGGCTCGTCGTCGGCCAGGGCATCACGGTCGAGGCGGACGAATTCACAACCCTCGGCAACGGCATCGGCGACCCGCTCATCGGCCGCCGCCTCGGCATCCAGCAGCAGGGCGCGAAACACCAGGGCCTCGACGGGGTCGTCCACCGCCCAGCGGATCGGCGTCCGCAGGCGCACTTCGCGCCAGCCCGGCGTCAATGTGTCCAGGGTGCGCCGGAAGCGCACGGCGAAGCCGCGCCCGGTGCCCTCGTAGCCGTGCACGGTGGTGGCGAAGGCGATGCGCGAATGGCGTTCGAGCAGGCGGGTGAGGAGGGGCGCGGGGATGGCGGCGGCCTCGTCCACCAGCAGCAGGCCGGCGTCGATGGGCGAGGCCAGCAGTTCGTCGGGCGGGTGGAATTCGATGCTGGCCTCCCGCCACTGCAGACGGCCGCGCCGCAGACGGGCCTGCGGCAGCCGCTGCGCGGCCTGCTCGAACAACGGCGCGACGGCGTCCAGGCGCGGCGCCGTGACCACGATGCGTTTCAATCCCTCGCCCAGCAGCCGGGCGGCGGCAATGCCCAGCGCGGCGCTCTTGCCGCGGCCGCGGTCGGCCACCAGCACCACCGGGCGGCGGCGGTGGCCGTGCACCACGTGTTCGATGGCCGCCACCGCCGCCCGCTGATCGGCGCTGCGGAAGCCGTCGCGGTCGAATGCCGGCATGGGCTCGCTCGTCACGGAATCCGACGCTAGCGTCGGCAGACTTTTGGCCTGCTGTTCCACCACGGTGACGCCCTCGGCCGCGCCCAGCACACGCGCCAGCCGTTGCAGAAACCGCCCCGACACATCGGCAAAGGTCAGCGGCGCGATGCTGATGCGCTCGGCCGCCGGGTCGGCGAAGTCGGGCCACTGCGCCAGCGACGGCGTCAGCAGGATCAGCAGGCCGCCACCCACCACCGCGCCCGATACGGCGCCGAACACGTCCGGGTCGAAGCCGCTGTGGGCATCGAAGACCACCGCCTCGCGCTCCTGTCCCAGCAGGGCCAGCGCCTGGCGGCCGCGCAGGGATTCCACCGCCTGCGGTGAGTGAGCGCTTACCCAGGTCGTCGGCGCCAGCGACAGGTGGCGGCACAGATCATCCGCCAGCGCCCGCCCCCAGTCGGCGTCACCCGCCAGCACCAGCGCGCGGCGCTGCCGCGTGGCCAGGGCCTGCGCGCGCAGACGACTCGCCAGTCGCCGGATTTCATCAAGACGCCCCCCCGGCGCACGCCCTGTGGGAGCGGCTCGGCGTGCCCTTTGGGTATCAGCCGCGAAAGACCCGCCAGCCCCATCGTCATTCACGGAAAACCACCCCCCTCACCACGCCGCCAGCCGATAACTCACCTGCAGCCGGTGCTCCCCGCCCGGCGCGACGACAACCGCATCCTCCGCCGCATTGGCCGCCTCGACGCACAGCATGCCCCGATACACGCCCTCGCCCATATCGGCCATGGCCGCGGATTTTTCCGCCCATGGGTTCCACACCACCGTCGAGCGGCTGCCCTGGCGCCGGATGACGATGCGTCGCCGCAGGCCGGGATCATCGATCACGCACTCGCCGCCGTGGTCGAGGTAGATGCGGTCGGTCTCGTCGGAAAGGGTCAGCGGCCCCGACTGCACGCGGCGCGCACCGCCCGCCACCTTGTCGATATAGGGCAGCCCCTCCAGCCCGCGCACCACGACCTCGCGCACGTCGCTGACGGCAAAATAGCTGTGCAAGGCCTGCGTCAGCGTGAAGGCCTCATCCCCCGTGTTGCGCGTCAGCAGATCGATGCGCAAATGCCGGCCGATGTTCGCCAGCAGCAGCAACTCGGTATCGTGCGGCCACAGCAGGCGGGTATTGGCGTCCTGCGACAGGCGCAGGCTCAGGGTGGTGCTGCCATCGGACAGCTGTTGAACCTGCGCCATCTCCCAGCACTGGGTGCGGGCAAGGCCGTGGGCGGGAAAGCCCGCCTCCGTGGCATGCGGGCCGAACCACGGCCAGCACACCGGCACCCCGCCGCGCAGCGGCTTGCCCGGCGCTTGCATCGCCGCCGGCGACACCCAGATCACGGGACGCGCGCCCGCCGGCGTCCAGTCGAGAACCTGTGCCCCCTGCAACGCAATACGCGCCGTGGCCTGCGCATTGCGCACCGCGGCGACGATCAGGCCACCCGCCGCCTGGGTGAACGTCACCCGCCCGCGGATGCCGAATCGTGCGTTCAATTCGGCCAGTGCCTCAGTACTCATATCTTCTCCTGTTCTACCCTCGCCCACGGCGGGGGGGAATGAACCATCCCGCCGTACCAACAGTCGGCGTGGCCCCTTGGGCCGCGATGCCAAGGGTGGAAAAACCATCGCGGCCCACGGGTCCGCTCCTACCGTTGTTCAGGGCAATAAAACCATTAGAAAGATTCAAAGATCTGCGTCGATCATTTAGCGGCCGCACAACTGCTATCATGCCCGCAGCGCGGGACTTCCCCGGCCCACCTTACAGCAGAAGCACACCCCATGAGCGGATTCAGCCAACTCCCCCTGCCAGCCGCCCTGCTGAGCAATCTCGACGGCCTCGGCTATCACCACATGACACCGATCCAGGCCCTCAGCCTGCCAGTAATTCTGGCCGGCCATGACCTCATCGCCGAGGCGGAGACCGGCAGCGGCAAGACCGCCGCCTTCGGCCTCGGCCTGCTCGAAGCGCTGGACAGCCGCAGCCGCCAGGTGCAGGCGCTGGTGCTCTGTCCCACGCGCGAACTGGCCGAGCAGGTGGGCAAGGAGATCCGCCGCCTGGCACGCGGGCTGCAAAACGTCAAGCTGGTCAGCCTGTGCGGCGGCAGCAGCCTCGGCCCGCAGACGGAAACCCTGCGACACGGCGCGCACATCGTCGTCGGCACCCCCGGGCGCATCCGCAAACACCTGCAAAAGGGATCGCTGGACCTGCGCGCGCTGCGTACCCTGGTGCTGGACGAGGCCGACCGCATGCTCGACATGGGCTTCATCGACGACATGGCCGCCATTATCGAACACACACCGGACAGCCGCCAGACGCTGCTGTTTTCGGCCACCTGGCCCGGCGACATGGCGCCCATCAGCGAGCGCTTTCTGCGCCATCCGCAACGCCTCAGCGCCGAACCGCAAAACGGCGCGGCGCGCATCGAACAGCAGTTTTTCGAAACCCGTGAAGCGGCGCGAGGCGACGCCCTGCTGCGCCTGCTGGCCCACTACCGGCCCGAGGCCGCGCTGATATTCTGCAACACCAAACGGCAATGCGATGAGGTCGCCCGGCAGCTGCAACGGGAGGGCTATCACGCCCTGGCCCTGCACGGCGACCTGGAACAGCGACAGCGCAACGAGGTGCTGGTGCAGTTCGGCAACAAGAGCTGCAAGCTGCTGGTGGCCACCGACGTGGCCGCGCGCGGACTGGACATCAACGGACTTCCGCTGGTCATCAACTTCCAGTTAAGCCCCGATCCCCAGGTGCACACCCACCGCATCGGCCGCACCGGGCGCGCCGGCCACAGCGGCCTCGCCCTCAGCCTGTTCACGCCAGAGGAGGCGCATCGCCTCGGCGCCATCGAGGCCGGACAGGACCAGGCCATCCGCCCGCTGGCGCTCGACAGCCTGCGTCCCCGACGGGCGATCGCCGACAGCGGCAACGCCCGCATGGTCACCCTGCAGATCGGCGGTGGCCGCAAGGACAAGCTGCGCCCCGGCGACATCCTCGGCGCCCTCACCCGCGACGGCGGCATCGCCGGCGAGCAGATCGGCAAGATCGACATCTTCGACCGGCACAGCTGCGTCGCCGTCGACAGCAATGCCATCCAGGCCGCGCTGCGCCACCTGGGCGAGGGAAAGATCAAGGGGCGCCGGTTCAAGGTTCAGCGCTTGCGTTGAGACGCACCCTTCAGGGCCCTGCAATATTTCCGTATCCGCCCGTCACGGATTATCTATACTTACTTCATACCGCCGGCAAAAGATCCAGACTTGACTTCCTGTCTTGCGACCCGGATTCATTGAGGCGACCTGCTACGTGAAGAATGCTCCGTGAAGAATGTTTGTCTGCTCGTCGTGATCCTGTGTATCAGCTTGCCGGCATTTGGCGCGGCACTGGGACAGCCGAAGAGAACATCGATGATCGGCTATGGCGTCGGCGCCGCGCATGTTTCCGTGGATGATCCCCAAGGCGACACGGACACCGCCTGGGCGTTGCAGCCGCTGACGCTGATCCATGCCGCACGGCTGAGGAGCGGGGTGCGCTACTGGTCCGAGCTGTACTACCAGGCGGCGGTTCTCGACGCCGCGACCAATCGGATAGGACAGGACGTGGCGCAATTCGGGCTACAGGTTTCAATGCAGAAACACCTGCCGCTGATGCCCGGCTGGGTGGCCTGGTTTGGCGCCGGCCTCGGCGTTTCGCAGACCCGCTACACCACCCGCCACAGCATCGACAGCGACGGATACCTGCTTGCGCGTTACCCGGATCGCCGTGATACCGGCGCCGCACTGTTGCTGAACGTGATCAGTGAGTGGGCGGTAAGCCGGCACTGGCATGTCGCTGTCAAGCTGGAACAGGCCGTGGCCATGGCCGGCGATGCCGGCGGCTCGCGGGGTTCGCTGGCGCTGCTCTACCGATACTGAGGGAAGGTTTTTCACTGAGAGGGACGAGCGTGATGGCCAAGATCGCCTGTTTACTGCTGATGTCCTTGCTCCTGCTGGCGTGCAGCCCCGACGACGCCGGCAAGCTGCCCCCGGAGCGCCCCTTCGGCAGCATCAGCGGCCTGGCCGTCGCCGGGCCCATTGCCAACGCGCAGGTCACGGTCTATGGCTTCGGCAACGGCTCACCGGGTGCCCGGCTCGGTGGCACAACCACCGACGACAATGGCGCCTACGCCATCGACATCCAGGCCCCCAGCCAGATCGTCCTCATCGAAGTGCGCGGCGGCCGTTACATGGAAGAGGCCAACGGCAGTCCCGTTTCGCTGGCGGAGGGCCAGGTCTTGCGCGCCGTCGGCCGTTATCGCTCGGGGCAGCCCTTGACGCTGATGGTGACGCCGCTGACGCACATGGCCGTCGCCCTGGCGGAATACAAGATCGGCAACGGCATCTCGGCGGGACAGGCCATCGACGAGGCCAGCGCCGCCATTGATCAGTTCTTCGCCCTGGATGTGCAGGCCACCCGCCCGGCGACGATCACGCCCCCCGATGCCAGCGGCGCCGATCCCTCCGCCGGCCTGCCCGCAGACACCCTGTACGGCCTCTATCTCGCCGGTCTGTCGCACTGGGCCCTGTGGTTCAGCCAGGGGGATATCACGCAGTGGAATTCCCTCACCCTGAGCCAGGCGCTCTATCACGACCTGCGCTCCGACGGCCTGCTCGACGGCCGCGGCTTCAACTCTGACGCCACGGCGCTGGTCCCTCTCGGCTTCGGCGCCGAAGCGCTGGACGCCGACGCCTACCGCCTCGCCTTCTCCCTGCACATGCTGGCCTTCAGCCAGAGCCCCCGAAACGGCTCCGGCTTCGCCGCGGAAGACCTGCTGGATACCGCCCACGCCATGGCCGCGCAAACGGCCCTGGTGCCAGAGGACGCCACAGCGGCGCCCCTCGACGGACAGGCGCCGATCCTGACCCTGCGACAACGCAAACGGGTTGGCGAGGAAGATGTCCTGCTGGATCTCGAGCAGTTAGCCGGCACGCCCCAGAACGGCGCCTTTATCCTGCAGGTCGATATCGGCGGCCTGCTGGGGGCAAGGCAGCTGACCACCACCCTCTTCGACACCAGCGGCACCGCGATCGAAGAGCCCCGCAATAACGCCCTGCCCGGCAGCGGCGAGGTTCTCGTCATCATCGACACCAACGACTACACGGACGGGGAATACACCATCACACTGACCGCCGAGGACGTGCTGGGCAAGACAACCACGGAATCCTTCACGATAAAGTTCGACAACACCGGACCACTGGTCGCGGTCACCTCACCGCTGTCGACCAACCAGCCGACGATCACCCTCAGCGGCACCTTCAGTGACAACATTTCCGGCGTTGCCGGCATCAGCGTTGCCGGGCAGGCGGCAACCCTGTTCACGGACGACACCTGGCGCGTCGAAGGCATCGCCATCGAACCGGGCGGCAATACCCTCCCCATCAGCATCGTCGACCGGCTGGGCAATCGCCGGGACGATTTCGAGGCCGTGGTCTATCGCGACGAACTCGCCCCGATCATCGACAGCGCTGGCCAACACGGCCAGGCCCGCCTTTCCAACGGCGATGGCAGCTTCACCACCGCCCGTCTGCAGGACATCAATGACACCACGCCCCTGTATTTCGAGACCGACCGCCTCGAACTCGGCACGACCCTGCTCAACCGTAACGCCCTGGACGCCGACGGCATCGCCTATTTCGCCTTCCGCGTGAGCGACCTCGCCGCCACCGACATGCCCACCGCCGCCGACGAGATCCAGGTGAGCATGCAATACCGGCGCAATGATCAAATCCTGAGCCCCTGGCATCCACTGATGCCGGTCGGCGGCGAATACCTGATCCCCCTGACCAGCGAGACCCTGGCCACCGACTGGCACCGCGCCAGCCCGCTGGACCGGCACGTCATCGATATCGCGGTCACCGACCCCGCCGGCAACCAAAGCACCACCCGCTTCAGTTTCTTTGCGGACTTCTATGTACCGGGCTTCGACATCGGCAACGACAACGGCGATCCCAGCAACTACATCGATGACCTGGGTGCGGACATCTTTGCCAACACCGCCTTCGCCGACCGCGCCAGCCTCAACGACCGCACCATCGCCACCACCGGCTACACCTTCCGCAACACCACGGGCAAGGCCTTCTACCTTTCCCTCAACGACGACTCATTGCACACCACGACACAGACCGTGGACAAACTGGTGCGTGAAAACCGCGTGCGCCTCAAGACCACCACCGAGTGGCGCATCGGGCTGATGACGCCGACGGACAATTGTCCTGATTTCGATCCCAACAACGACTCTTGGGCGTATCCAACGAGTGTTTGGAACTGGAATGGAAGTGACTGGATCATGGAACAGGTGCCAGCATCAAGCGATGGCGCAGAAGAACAGATATTCGAAGACGCCCTACCTTCCGACCCCGAACCATCTGCGTGGACGGATGTGCCAGATTTTGATCAAGCCTTCAAGGTCACCACCATTGATAATTCGCCGGTATCCATTCTGACCTACGGTTATGACTATATTCTTAGCAAATCCATCACACCACAAAGTGGATACCTCTATACATGGACCTATACGGACCTGGACGCCAATCAAGTTGCAACCTGTCCTGAAAAGCGCTATTTCCAGCAACGTGAAACCTACACCTATGAATTGGTACCCGGCTACCCCAAGGGCGTGCTGACGACGGAAACCATCACCGACACCCCGACCTTCATCACCACCGCTTACACCCTCAGGGACCGCGACACCGGCGCGCTCATCACGCCAGTCAGCGGCTGGTACCTCATCCCCGCCGGCCATACCGTGACCATCGAGAAACAGGTCACCACCCCGGTGCTGGCCCTGCATGACGAGAACATCGACGACCCGGCCACCGCCACCTACACGCCACGGCGGAAAGACAAGACCCTCACCTGGTCCGTGGCCCGCCACCTCGGCATGACCCTGGTCCACGACGCCGGCGAGGCCAACATCGCCCTCATGCCCCGGCGCGACATGGCCGTGGGCAGTGGCACCAGCACTTATCGGATAAGCCGCCCATAGCGCACCGACCGAAAGCCAGGAAGGGTGGAACAACGCAAGGTGTCCGCTCACCGCCATAGAGGGGCCATCGAACACAGGAAAACACCACCCGATGGACCGCAAAAGGGCCTTCCGCGCAAGGCGGCGTTTAAAGAAGACCGAAAAGCCAAGAGAGCCGCCCACGGATGCGGGAGGCGGGGAAAATGGTGGCTACGCCCTGATTCGAACAGGGGACCCCATCATTATGAGTGATGTGCTCTAACCAGCTGAGCTACGTAGCCATTTACTGCGCGATCCCTTGCGGGATCGAAAAGGAGGCGGAATTCTACGTTTTCCCACCCCCCTTGTCCAGCCTCAGACGTTGAAGCGGAAGTGCATCACGTCGCCGTCCTGTACTACGTAGTCCTTGCCTTCGAGGCGCCACTTGCCGGCCTCCTTGGCGCCCTGTTCGCCGCCGTACTGGATGAAGTCGTCATAGGCGATGACCTCGGCGCGGATGAAGCCCTTTTCGAAGTCGGTGTGGATCACGCCAGCGGCCTGGGGCGCGGTGGCGCCGACGTGCACGGTCCAGGCGCGCACCTCTTTCTCGCCGGCGGTGAAGTAGGTGTGCAGGTGCAGCAGGCCGTAGCCGGCGCGGATGACGCGGTGGAGGCCCGGCTCGTCGATGCCCAGCTCCTGCAGGAATTCATCCCGCTCCTCGTCGTCCAGCTCGGCCAGCTCGGCCTCGATGGCGGCACACACGGGCACCACCTGCGCGCCTTCGCTGGCGGCCAGTTCGCGCAGCTGATCCAGCTGTGGGTTGTTGTCGAAGCCATCCTCGGCGACGTTGGCGATGTACAGGGTGGGCTTGATGGTGAGCAGGTGCAGATCGCGCAGCAGGGTGCGCTGGTCGTCGCCCAGCTCCAGGGTGCGCGCCGGCCGGCCGGCATCGAGGTGTTCGCGCAGGGGTTCCAGCACGGCCAGGCGCGCCTTTGCCTCCTTGTCGCCGGACTTGGCCACCTTGGCCTGACGGGCGATGGCCTTCTCCACCGATTCGAGGTCGGCCAGGCCCAGTTCGGTGTTGATCACCTCGACGTCGTCCAGCGGGCTGACTCGGCCTGCCACGTGCACCACGTCGTCATCCTCGAAGCAGCGCACCACGTGGGCGATGGCATCGGTCTCGCGGATATTGGCGAGGAACTGGTTGCCCAGGCCCTCGCCCTTCGAGGCGCCCGCCACCAGGCCGGCGATATCGACGAATTCGATGGTGGTGGGCAGCACCCGCTGGGGCTGGACGATCTTCGCCAGGGCATCGAGGCGCGGGTCCGGCACCGGCACCACGCCGACGTTGGGCTCGATGGTGCAGAAGGGGTAGTTGGCGGCCTGGATGCCGGCCTTGGTGAGCGCATTGAAAAGTGTCGATTTGCCCACGTTGGGCAGGCCGACGATGCCGCATTTGAATCCCATGTCTGTCTCTCTTTCTAGTGCCGCCCGGTCATCGAACCGGATGGCGGAAAATACGGGGTGTCCGCGAATGAAAAACAATTTCACCACAGAGGCACGGAGGCACAGAGAAAAGCCCTGAAATCCTCTCAAGCCACAGGGACCACAAGGAAATGGTCTTGAGATATTTCCTGGCGAACTCCGCGCCTTTGCGAAGAAGGAATATTTTCCCAAATCCATTGGCGTTCATTCGCGGACCATTCCCGCTAGGCCAGAAAACCTCTACTTCCTGCTATGCAGGCGATTCATGGCCGCCTGCAGGTCGCCTTCGAGAATCTGCGGCAGTGTTCGCAGGGCTTCGTCGATGGCCGCCTCGATGCAGATGCGGTCATCGGGACTGGCCTTGCTCAGCACATGGTTGCTGACCTCGCGGGCATGCCCCGGATGATCGATACCGATGCGCAGGCGCAGGAAGTCGCGGCTGCCCAGCTGACTGATAATGTCGCGCAGGCCATTGTGCCCGCCGTGCCCGCCGCCCTGCTTCAGGCGCAGCTGACCGGCCGGGATGTCCAGCTCGTCGTGCACCACCAGAATGGCCTCGGGCGGAATCTTGTAGAAACGCGCCAGCGCGGCCACCGCCTGTCCACTGCGGTTCATGAAGGTCATCGGCTTGAGCAGCCACAGCTCGTGACCGCCCAGGTGCAGCTTGCACACCTCGCCGTGAAACTTGGCCTCGGGACGGAACGTGGCGCCCTTGCTGCGCGCCAGCTCATCGACAAACAAAAAGCCGACGTTGTGCCGCGTCTGCGCATATTTCGGCCCGGGATTTCCCAGGCCGACGATGAGTTGCACAGAGTTGGACAACGCCGGCTTTCCGCGAATCGAGAAAAGACGCCCTTACTCGGCGGTCGCTTCCTCGCCGCCCTCTTCGCCTCCCGCCGCCGCCTCATCACTGCTGGCGCCGCGCGGCATGTGGATGCTGGCCACGGGCTGATCGTGGTCTTCGCCATGCTGAAGGGCGGCGACCACCGCGCCTTCGGGCAGCTTGATGTCGCTCAGGTGCAGGGAGTCTCCGGCTTCCAGCGCGGACAGGTCCACTTCGAGATACTCGGGCAGATCGCCGGCCTTGCAGATGATCTCCACCGAGGTCATCAGGTGCGAGACCAGGCCGCCGGTCTTGACGCCCGGGGCGACATCCTCGCCCACGAAGTGCAGTGGCACGGCCATGTGAATGACATCGTTTTCATTCACGCGCAGGAAGTCGGCATGCAGCATGCGATTCTTGGCGGGATGACGCTGCAGGTCCTTGAGCACTGCCTTGTAGGCCTTGTCGCCATCGACAGTGATGGTGAGGATGTGGGAATAGAAGGCCTCGTGCTCCAGACGGTGCATGAAGCTGTCGTGATCCAGGCTCAGGGACACCGGATCCTCGCCCGCGCCGTACATCACGGCCGGGATCTTGCCTTCACGACGCAGGCGGCGGCTCGCACCTTTCCCCACGTCCTTCCGGCTCTCTGCATTGAGGGTGAAATCGACTTTCATTGTCTTGCTCCAATCGTAGTGACAAAAAACCGCGCCCCTTGCGACCAAGGGCGCGGATTACCGCCGGACCACCCGGCCCGGCAAATAATTCGCTTGTTGAGCCGCTGGCTCAGTCCATGAACAGCGAGCTGACCGACTCCTCGTTGCTGATGCGGCGCATGGTCTCGGCCAGCAGCTCGGCGATGGACAGCTGGCGGATGCGCGTGCAGGCCGCGGCCGCGGCGTTCAGCGGGATGGTGTCGGTGACCACCAGCGCGTCGAGCACGGAATTCTCGATGTTCTCCACCGCCGGGCCGGACAGCACCGGGTGGGTGCAGTAGGCCATCACCCGTGCCGCGCCGTTGTCCTTGAGCGCCTGGGCGGCCTTGCAGAGGGTGCCGGCGGTGTCCACCAGGTCGTCCACCAGCACGCAGGAGCGACCCTCCACGTCACCGATGATGTTCATCACCTTGGAGACGTTGGCGCGCGGGCGGCGCTTGTCGATGATCGCCAGGTCGGCATCGTCGAGGCGCTTGGCCAGGGCGCGGGCGCGCACCACGCCGCCCACGTCCGGCGACACCACCATCAGCTCCGGGTACTCCTGGCGCCAGATGTCGCCGAGCAGGATCGGCGAGGCGTAGATGTTGTCCACCGGCTTGTCGAAGAAGCCCTGCACCTGGTCGGCGTGCAGATCCACGGTGAGCACGCGGTCGGCGCCGGCGGTGGTGATCATGTCCGCCACCAGGCGCGCGGTGAGCGGCACGCGCGCCGAGCGCGGGCGGCGGTCCTGGCGCGAGTAGCCGAAGTAGGGGATCACCGCGGTGATGCGATAGGCCGAGGCGCGACGCAGGGCGTCGATCATCACCAGCAGCTCCATCAGGTTGTCATTGGTGGGCGTGCAGGTGGGCTGCACCACGAAGACGTCGCGGCCGCGCACGTTCTCCATGATCTCCACCGCGACCTCACCGTCGCTGAACTTGCCTACATTGGCCCGCCCCAGGGGCAGGCTGAGATAGTTCACCACCGAGCGCGCAAGCTGTGGATTGGCGTTACCGGTGAACACCATCATGCTGCCGTCAGACACGCGAAACCCCTACAGATCAAGTGTTGAGTTTTTAGTGTTGAGTGCTTAGTTGGTCGTGCGCCCACTCAACACTAAAAACTCAACACTGAATTATGGCTGGGCCGGCAGGATTCGAACCTGCGAATGCTGGGATCAAAACCCAGTGCCTTACCGCTTGGCGACGGCCCATTAAACGTCTGTTCAACCCTCACAGGCCGCCAGTAACGGTGAGCGGTTGCAACCCCGCGCGACGATCGCGCGCCAGCGGCTGGCGGCCTGCGCGGCCACGTGCCGTGCCTGCGCCTCGCCCTCGAAGGCGGCGAACACACAGGCGCCGGTGCCGGTCAGACGCCCCGCCGCGTGCGCGTTCAACCACCTCAGCGCGGCGCCGACATCCGGGTAGGCGGCCCGAACCAGGGGTTCGAACACGTTCCGCCCAACCCCGGCGAGGTAATCACGCATTTTGATGGGTTGAAGATCGCGTGTCAATTGCGGGTCGGCGAACAAATCCGCCGTGGCGACATGGGCGTCGGGCTGCAGGATCACGAACCAGGGCTCCGGCAGGTCGACGGGCTGCAACCGCTCCCCCACCCCCTCGGCCCACGCGGCGCGGCCGCGCACGAACACCGGCACGTCGGCCCCCAGGCGCAGACCCAGCGCGGCGAGGCGCGCCTCCGACAGTCCCAGCCGCCACAACCGGTTGAGGGCCACCAGGGTGGTGGCGGCATCGGAGCTGCCGCCGCCCAGACCGCCGCCCATGGGCAGGCGCTTGTCGATGTGGATTTCCACCCCCCGCCCGCAGCCGGTCTCCGCCTGCAGCAGGCGCGCCGCGCGCAGCGTCAGATCCGTCTCCTCCGCCACGCCGGCCAGCGCCTCGCGGCGCCGCACCACGCCGCTGTCATCGACACGGAAGTGCAGCTCGTCGCCAAAGTCGATGAACTGAAACAGGGTCTGCAACTCGTGATAGCCATCGGCGCGGCGGCCGGTGATGTGCAGGAACAGGTTGAGCTTGGCCGGGGCCGGCCAGGACGGCGGGACGGTGGAATCGTTCATGGCGGGGAAGAGATCAGGCCTGCACATCCCAGCGTTCGATCACCAGGCGCACGTTCAGGCGATCGTTTTCGAGGAAGACCTTCTTCGGCAGATCGACATTCTGCACATGCAGGTAGCCGCGGTAACGGATGTCCCAGCTGGCCTGCTGGAGGCGCGCCAGGCGGCCGGCGCCATCGTATTCGAGGCTCGACGGCAGATCCGGCTGCGGCAGGCCGGTGACCCAGTAGCGCAGGCCGGTCACCGGCAGGCGCATGCCGATGAACCGAAACAGCAGGCTTTCGGCGTCGGCGGCGGTGTATCGCTGGCCGTTGGCGACCTCCATCAGCACCCCGGCATCCTCGCTGCGCAGACGCGCGCCCCCCATGCCCATGGGCGCATCGAAGGCGATCTGGAACTGTTCACCACCCTGCCGCCAGCGCAGCTTGCCGCTCCAGCTGTCGTCTTCCGTGTGTACCGATAGGCGCCCCGTCAGCGCCCAGCCATCCAGACCCGCCACCCGTGCCTGGTGCACCTGCCAGGCCTGGGCCTCCTGCTGCGCCGTCAGCAACGGCAGACCGGGCTGGCTGGCGCAACCTGCCAGCAGCAGAACGGCGGCGAGGACGGAGAGAACGCGCAACATCTACAGGCCGAACCGCTTCACCACCTTGCGCAGCCCGTCATGCTCGGGAAACTGCTTCAGGTACGACTCCCAGACCTCGATGGCGGCCTGCTTGTCGTTCAGCTTCCACAGCACCTCGCCGAGATGGGCGGCGATCTCGGGATCCTTGCCCAGATCCAGCGCCTTGCGCAGGTAGTCACGGGCTTTTTCCAGATGACCCAGCCGGTACTGCACCCAGCCCATGCTGTCGATGATCGCCGGGTCCTCGGGCGCCAAGGCAAGGGCGCGCTCGATGTAGCCTAGCGCCTCCTCATAGCGGTCGGTACGATCCGCCAGGGTATAACCCAGGGCATTCAAGGCCTGGGCATTGTTGGGCTCGCGCGCGATGATGGCGCGCAGGTCCTGCTCCGCCAGGTCCAACTTGTCCAGCCGCTCGGCGACCAGGGCGCGGGCGTAGAGCAGGGAGGTGTCGTCCGGCAGCTCTTTCAGTTTTTCCGTGAAAAGGTCGAAGGCGGCCTGATATTCGCCCGCCTGGCGCAACAGCTCGCCCTCCACCAGATACAGGCGCCGGCGGTCTTCGTCGCTGTAGACGCGCAAGGAATGCAACAGCTTGCGCGCGTCCTCCAGGCGCCCGGCATCGGCCATCAGACTGGCGGCGCGGGCATTGGCATTGACGTAATACTCGCCGTGGCGCACCGCCAGATAATGCCGCAGCGCCTGCTCCGAATCGCCCTGCAGTTCATAGACGCGGCCGAGGTAGAAGTTGGCCTCCAGCATGCGCCGCCCCAGGGCCAGCACGGCCTTGAGATGGGTCTTGGCGGCGTCCAGCTTGTCCATCTGCAAGGACAACACGCCGGCGGCATAGCGCACCTCGACGTTGTTTGGGTACTCCTCGGCCAGGGCATTGAACGCCTTCAGCGCCTCCTCCAATCGATCGACCTCGGTAAGCAGGCGCGCATAGGTGATGCGCACATCGGGGTCATCGGCCAGATCGCCCTTGAGCTGGCTGGCCAGATAGTCCACCGCCTCCTGCCTGTGCCCCTGCAAGGCCATCACCCGCGCGCGCAACACCACCACCTGCCGCCAGCCAGGTTTCAGCGCCTCGGCCTTGTCCACCGAACCCAGGGCCGCATCGAGCTTGCCCTGGCGCATGGCCAGCCAGGCATGGGCCAGCCAGGCATTGGGGTCATCCCTGTGCCTGGCAAGCAGGTTTTCCATGATGCCCATGGCGGCATCACGGTCCTGCTCGCGGGCCAGCTGGCTGGCGACCTGCTGGAAACCATGGTTGGGCAGGTCCACCGACAAGTCGAGATAACGGGCAAACTGGGCCTCGGCCTCCGCCACTTGGCCCTGGCTCAGCAGCAGCGCCCCCAGCATGCGGTGCGCATCGGGGTTTTCCGGCGCCAGCTCGGCCCACAGACTCGCCGCCTCCAGCGCCGGCCTCAGCGCCCTGGCATACAGCGCCACGCGGGCCGCGCGCTCGGCAAGACGGGGGTCGCGGGTGGTCTTTGCCGCCGCCTGATAATTGGCCACGGCGACACCCAGCTGGCCGCGCTGCGAGGCGATGTCCGCCACCAGCAGCTGAAACATCACCTCCGGCGGGATCTCTGCCTGCTCCTCGGCGGCGTCTGGCGCGGTCGCGTCGGGGGTGGTCGGGGCGTCCGGAACCGGCGCCTTCGGCGTCGTGGTCTCCACCGGGCGGACGGCGCAACCCGTCACGGCCGCGGCGGCCAGCAAGACGAAAATCAATTGCTTCATCGAGAACTCCATCAATGGCCCGGGAGGCGGGCCAGCACGTTTGTTCGACCACATCGGGCGCGATTTATTCGGCCTGTCCGGCGCCGCCCCGCAACCGGCCCGACGCCGAGCACTCACATTACCGCCGAAACCAAGAATCCTGGCCAAACCCGGCGCGCAAACCATTGCCCCGGGTCCGTAGGTGCATGATCATCTGAAACCAAAAAACCCCGCCTCACCAGCGGGTGAACGGGGCACGGCCCAAACCCGGCAAAAACGCGCGCTTGTCACATACACCGGCAGCAAGTCACGGATTCAGGTTGTATTAATCCCACTTATCACGCAGAATCTTGCGTTCATTTTTGGGTGTCAAACACGACTGCTGCATGTCTCTCCTAGCCTTCGGCATCAACCACAAAACGGCTCCCGTGGATATCCGCGAGCGGGTGGCGTTTGCCCCCGGAGAACTGACCACGGCCCTGAAAAAACTGGTCTCTTGCCCGCACATCCAGGAAGCCGCCATCGTTTCCACCTGCAACCGCACCGAGCTGTACTGCGGCCTGGAATCCGATGACGTGCACGCCATCGTCGACTGGTTTCGAGAATATCACAAGCTCGACAGGCGAGACATCGAACCCTACATCTACCTGCACCCCAACGACGAGGCCGTGCGCCACATGCTGCGCGTGGCCTCCGGACTGGACTCGCTGGTGCTCGGCGAGCCGCAGATCCTCGGCCAGATCAAGGACGCCTACGCCGCCGCCAGCAAGGCCGGCACCATGGGCGGGCAGCTGGACCGCCTGTTCCAGCACACCTTCTCGGTGGCCAAACAGGTGCGCACCGACACCGCCATCGGTGCCAGCGCGGTGTCCGTGGCCTTCGCCGCGGTGAGCCTGTCGAAGCAGATCTTCAGCAATTTCGAGGACCACACGGCGCTGCTCATCGGCGCCGGCGAGACCATCGAGCTGGCCGCCCGCCACCTGCACCAGAGCGGCATCGGGCGCATGATCATCGCCAACCGCACGTTGGAAAACGCCCACGCCCTGGCCCAGGAATTCAGCGCCTACGCCATCGCCCTGCCGGAGATCAACGACCACCTGGCCGAAGCCGACATCGTCATCTCCTCCACTGCCGCGCCAGTAGCCATCCTCGGCAAGGGCAGCGTGGAGACGGCGCTGAAGGCGCGCAAACACAAGCCCATGCTGCTGGTGGACATCGCCGTTCCGCGCGACATCGAGCCCGAGGTCAGCGACCTCGACGACGTCTACCTGTACACCGTGGACGACCTGCAGGACATCATCCAGGAGGGCCTGCGCTCGCGCCAGGAGGCCGCCCAGCAGGCCGAGGAGATCATCGAGGCCCAGGTCTCCCACTTCATGCACTGGCTGCGCTCGCTGAACGCGGTGGACACCATCCGCGCCCTGCGCGACCAGGCCTGCGCGCAGAAGGACGTGGAGCTGGAACGCGCCCTGCGCCTGCTGCACGCCGGCAAGGCCCCCGAACAGGTGCTGCGCGAGATGGCCCTGCGCCTCACCAACAAGCTCATTCACACCCCCAGCGTGCAACTCAAGCGCGCCGGCTACGACGACCGCCGCGAACTGTTCAGCGCCGCCCGCGAGCTGTTCGAACTGGACGACGACGGCCTCTAGCGAGTCCGTCCCCTTCGGCCCGGCCCGGCCGCCCGGCAGATTCCATCGCGCAGTCCCCCACACAGAGCATCACCATGAAACCCTCCATCCACCACAAGCTGGAAACCCT
>Ga0256839_1000916_pt1 | contig 37376 bp, 33 predicted proteins | sample 354166metaG_FD_185968 | JGI IMG/M metagenome (GOLD analysis project Ga0256839, IMG submission 185968) | Hydrothermal vent microbial communities from Mid Atlantic Ridge, Atlantic Ocean - 354-166 | ecosystem: Environmental > Aquatic > Marine > Hydrothermal vents | place: Atlantic Ocean: Mid...
CCGGATCGGCCACACCCCGATGCCCAGCACCCTCCCGGTCGGGGCCTCGATCCTGATCGGGCTCGAGCCCGGGCGCGACTGCCTCGCCGGCCCCGAGTGGCCCCCCGAGCAGGTGCGCTGGAAGGCCGTGCCCCCCGGCGAGGTCGCCCGCTACCGCTGCGATTGATCCCCGGCCCCGCCAAAGCACAGCGGCCGGCCCGAGGGCCGGCCGCTCCACGAGGCGTCGGGTTTACTGGCAGTCGGGGCAGAGCCCGCGCAGCTCGACCCGGGGGTCGCCCACGAACCAGCCGGTGCGCGACTCGACGGCGCGCGCCACCTTTTCGGCATCGAACTCGGGAAGCTCGTCCTCCATCACGTCTTCGATGCGGCCGCAGCTGGTGCAGAAGAGGTGGTGGTGCTTCTTGGTGAAGCCGTCGTAGCGGGTGTGCCCCTGCTGATCCTTGAACTCCCAGAGCAGACCGGCGTCGCGCAGCACCTGCAAGTTGAGGTAAACGGTCGAAAGGCCGATCGAATACCCCTTCTTCTTGAGGCCCTGGTAGAGCTCCTCGGGGGTCGGATGCACGTTCTTGCGGTCCAGGTAGGCGAGAATGCGCTCGCGGGGCAGGGTGTGGCGCAATCCAACGGCCTTTAATCGAGAGCGGTAGACTTCTTTTTCTTTTGTTTTAGCCATCCTTCATGCCTCCAATCTCGTCAATTGTAAGTATACCTTACACTGGTTCCACCTGCCAGTGTCAAGGGGAGGGCTTTCTTAATGAATGAAGATGCAATCCCCCGCATGCTCGCGGTTCCTTATAATGAGCGACGATGAAGCAAGGCATCGTCGGCCGCGTCCTCTACGTTCTCTTCGCCTTGGGAACGGCCCACCTGCTCCTGTTGGTGGGCGTGGAGGCCCAGCGCGGATGGGCGTTGCGGCAGGAGGTCCGCATCGTCGACGGCCAGCTGGAGGCGCTCGCCGCCGAAGTGGCGGCTTTGAAGAGCGAGCTCGCCCACGCCGACGACCCCGCCTACCTGGAGGCCAAGGCGCGCGCGCTTGGCTACGTCTACCCGGAAGAGGTGCTGCGTGCCCCATCCCGCTGAGGTCTTCTTCGAGGACGAAACCCTGACCGAGGGCCTGACCGACGACGAGGCCCGCGACCTGCTGGCCTGGCTGGTGGGGCTGGCCGACGAGATGGAGGGCGAGGACCCCGCCTACATCGAACAGCTCAAACGCCTGGGCCGGCACTTGGCGCGCCTGAGCGCCCGCTGGGGGGTGCCCGTGGGCGACCTGATCGACCTGGTGGAGATCGCCTGGGAGGACCCCGACCAGCCGCAGGGCCGCCCGCCGCGGCCGATGCGGGCCTAGGCTCACGCTGGGAAAGGGCACGAGGAATCCTCGCAGCGCTGCGACGAGGCCAGGCTTACCTGCAAGCCGTGCAGTGCGCAACTCAACGAAGTCCGCTGGTTGAGGCCTAACCACGCACGCTGCCGTCGCTTTGAACCAGCCGCCTTGTCTGCCTGCTGTACAATTAATCAAAGATTGAGACTGCGGCCAACGAGGTGCTAGTCATGGACATAAGACTAGGCGGTGCCCGGAACCCTCTCGAACAGTCACTGCTGCACGAGTTCGAGGAGCACCGCAAATCTCACCTGAAACGCCAGAAGGCTCTTCATTCAGAGGCCGTCTACACCGGTTCAAGAAGGCATGGCAGGCGCACGATCATGCCACCTCCATCGTCGTGTCACACAAGATCCCAGGCAACACCCCCAAGGAGGAGCCCTAGCTCCTCATGTGGTTCGACCAAGCAGTAACCAGGATGGGAGGAGAGTAATGCCTACAAAAACAGTCTTAGACTGGATTATAGATGCTAACACCTGTTTCCTAGTAGGCGCTGGCTGCAGCAAATGCGCGGGAAAGCCTTTAATCGGAGAACTAACCGAAGAAGTAAGGAAAGCCTTATCACGCCCAGCTAAAGCCATCCTTGAGGACTTGCGCGGCACCTACGGTCGTTCCGCCACGGTTGAGGATCTGATCAATCATCTCCTCCAGCTTCACAAGCTTTTATCCTCTAGAAAAAGTCAAGAACATGAAGACTGGACTCCCAAGAGTATTGAACAGGAGATTGCCACGATCCAAAGGGCAATAGTTGAAGCCATAGGAACTGAATGGGCAGGCAGCGATATCCACAAGAAATTTCTATTGCGCCTAACAGATCAGCGCGCCAGAAAAACCTGCGACATCTTTTGCCTTAACTATGACACCGTAATCGAAGCGAGTTTAGAAGAGCTAAGGCTTCCCTATACCGATGGTTTCCGCGGTGCGGAGAATGCGTATTTCGACCCATCTCTGTACGGTCAGATCCCAGGAAACGGCCCGTATTTCAGGGTGTTCAAACTGCACGGCTCGATTAATTGGATACGGGACGCAGATGAAACTGTTCGGCGCCGGCCTGCGACGGCTGTCGAAGATCGCCGTAGAGCTGTGGTCTACCCAGCAGAACAAAAGTACGTTCAGACTCAGTACGGCGTCTATGAAACATTACTGTCACTTTTTAGGGACCGCCTAAGAGAAGATCGCCCCAACAATAAACTCGTTGTAATTGGCTATAGTTTTAGTGATGAGCACATTAACGTGGCTATCGAGGATAGCATTCTCGCTGATGGCAGCAACTTAACAGTCTACGGTTTTGTCGGGCCAGAAGAGAACAAAGAGGAACAGGAAAAGCGTTTAAGGGAAATGGCGGCGCGCTGTGACGACCGGTTTAATGTCTTTATCGGACAACACGCATACATTAGCTCGTCCATCGAGCCTGATGAGTGGGAGGAGATTAAAAAGCTAGATCTCTGGAAGTTTGAGAACTTGGTCAACCTAATGGTTGGAGGTGGCCGATGAGTCAGAGCGTCTTGCGCATAGGCCGCGTAATCGAGGTGAATGGGTCTAGAACCATCGGTGAATTGGAGGCATCTGTAGACGATCTGTATCGAACATATAAAAGTCGCAAATATACGATAGGACAAGTTGGCTCAATTGTAAAAATTGAGTCTGGCGATCTCCTGATTTTCGGAATAGTCATCTCCTTGAGAATGGAGGAGACGGATTCCACGCAAGCCAACACAGCTGGTCGTACCGAATCATCAGCGAAATGGATAGAAATAGAGCTCTTTGGACAAGGTCACAAGACAGGGTTGGGAGAAGCAGAATTTCATTTCGAACGAGGCATTTCGACTTATCCATTGCCCGGCCAAGCGATTTACCTTGCGACCGTTGAGGAACTCCGTCGGATCTATGCCAAGCCGGACAGGCCAACCATTAAAGTGGGTAGTGTCGCTCAAGCGCGCGGGTTGCCTGTTCATCTGCTAACGAATGAGCTACTTGGGAAACATTTTGCGATACTTGGAACTACCGGTTCTGGAAAATCATGCGCCGTTGCGCTTCTCATACACAGTATTATCGAGGAATATCCGCACTCGCATATTATTCTCCTCGACCCCCACAATGAATACTACAGAGCCTTTCCAGAAAAGGCCGAGATAATTGATCCAACATCACTCGAAATACCGCACTGGCTGCTAACCCTCGAAGAGAGCATAGAGCTCTTCATAGGTAGAACTGAACATGCAGCAACACGCCAGACGAACATTCTTAAGGACGCCATTCTGCAGGCGCGGAAAGGTTTTCCTGATCAAGCCATGCCTATCGAGAAGATTACTGTAGATACACCAGTGCCATATAGGCTTGGAGATCTTGTCAGTAACATTAACGCGTCAAAGCCGTCACAAGCGTCAAAAGCCGAGTCGCATGAGAAAATCCTAGCAAAGATTGAAACGTTACAAGCAGACAAGCGGTTTGAGTTTCTTTTGCGTCCTGATGATAGCGTATCCGACAATCTTGCAGATCTATTATCACAGTTGTTCAGGATACCGGATAAAGGGAAGCCATTGACCATAATAGATTTGTCAGGTGTCCCATCAGATGTCGTGGATGTTGTGGTATCAGTCCTCTGTCGCACTATTTTTGACTTTGCTCTTTGGAACCCAAAGCGGTCTGAGATTCCATTATTTCTCGTATGCGAAGAGGCGCATCGTTACGCCCCGAGGAGCGAGGAGGCGTCCTTCCAGCCGACGAAGCGTGCGTTGGCGCGCATTGCGAAAGAAGGAAGGAAATATGGCGTTGGGCTCGCCCTAGTGACACAAAGACCATCCGAACTTTCAGAGAGTATACTTTCTCAATGTAACACGATTATCGCTCTTCGGATGAGCAATGAGCAGGATCAGCACTTTGTACGAAGAGCACTTCCAGATAGCGTTAGAAGTCTGGTTGATGCTCTTCCAGCACTGCGCACGCGGGAGGCGCTGGTAGTCGGTGAGGGAACAGCAGTTCCAGTACGGATGCTTTTTAACGAAATCCCGGAAGACAGGCGACCGCATAGCGCAGACGTTCCATACGCCGAAGCGTGGCAAAAGGAATGTGGTAATGAGGAAATGGTGAGGGATGTTGTGAAACGGTGGCGAGAGCAACAGCGATGAAGGAGACTTCAAGAGATTGTGCTCGGCCGGGGCCTAGTGGAGAAGTGAGCAACGATGACCCTGTCGGTGGAAAATGACAACTGGTACTACAGCCCCGAGCACGGGGAGCTCTGCCGGGTCATCGAGACCCAGACGCTCTGGGGCGAGACCTTCTGCCGTGTCTGGCTGCCGGTCTAGCGGGTCGTTGGTGTGCTTTTTGCTTCGTCCTTGTCCACAACCCCCTAGGGCAGGGTGCTATTTTACGCCGCAACTTTACGAAAGGCTTTGGCCGCCGCGAGGAGGCCGCATAAAAGCCTGTAGGCTACGCGCTACCTTCCTCCGGCCGCTGATACCTCCACCGCCACCAACGGCGTACCGCACAAGGCGTTCCCTCTACATCGTACCGTGCACCACGAACCACGCACCTTCTAGAAAGGCACCACCTCGGCCTGGCCCTCGCCGCCCAGCTTGCCCGCGAGCAGCGCTTCGCGATCGGGCAGCGAGCGCACCTCGAGCCCCTCCAGCTTTTCCAGCTCGGCGGTGACGCCGGGGTCGACGCGCACCTCGCGCGCCTCCAGAAGCGCCCATCCCCCGGGGCCGCGCACCTTCAGGTAAACGGGTACGACGCCCGGGTGCTCGTCAAGCAGGCTGCGCAGGTCGAGCAAACGCGCGTCGTCCATCAGGCTCAGGTCAAAGCCCAGCTCGAGCACCTGGGGCAGGCCGTCCAGTTCCTCGTAGAGGAAGACGTCCTGCACCATCACCCGCAGGCTCTCGCCGTCGGCGTCGGGCTCCACGTCGCAGACGGCGATGACCGGCATGTCCTCCTTGACCCGCGTCATCACCCGGTCGTAGGCGCGGCCGAAGACCACCACCTCGAGCGCGCCCGAGGCGTCGGCCAGGTTGAAGCGCGCCATCATCCCGCCCGAGCGCGTGGAGCGGCGTACGATCTGCTCGACCATCCCTGCGAGCAGCACCCGCACCCGCGACTTGGAGCCCGAGTTCTGCTCGTACCAGCGTGCCACCTCGGCGACCTGGCAGGTGGCCGCCTCGGCGAGGCCGGGGTAGTGCTCCAGCGGGTGCCCGGTCACGTAGATGCCCAGGGCCTCCTTCTCGAAGCGCAGCCGGATCACCTCCTCGAGCGGCGCGGTCTCGGGCAGCGGCGGCTCGGTGACGCCGTCGTCGAAAAGGCCGGTCAGGCCGCCCGCGGTCTTCTGCTGCTCGGCGGCGGCCCACTTGAGCAGGCCCTCCATGGCGTCGAGCATCTGCCCGCGCTCGCCGAAGGCGTCGAAGGCGCCGGCCTTGATGAGCGACTCGAGCGCGCGCTTGTTGACGTGGTGCAGGTCCACCCGCCGCAGGAAGTCGGGCAGGCTCCGGTAGGGCCCGCCCTTCTCGCGCTCGGCGAGAATGCTCTCCACCGCCCCCTCGCCCACGTTCTTGACCGCCGAGAGGCCGAAGAGGATCTCGCGCCCCACGACGCTAAAGTCGGCCCCCGAGCGGTTGATGTCGGGCGGCAGCACGTGGATGCCGCCGGCCTCGGCGTCGCGGATGTACTCGGCCACCTTGTCCGAGTTGCGGCGTTCCACCGTGAGCAGCGCGGCCATGAACTCGACCGGGAAGTGGGCCTTCACGTAGGCCGTCTGGTACGAGATCAGCGAGTAGGCCGCGGCGTGCGACTTGTTGAAGCCGTAGTTGGCGAAGGCCTCGAGCAGGTCGAAGATGCGGCTGGCCTCGTCGGGGGGGACGCCCCGCTTCTCGGCGCCGGTGATGAAGCGGTCGCGGTGGGCCTTCAGCTCTTCGACCTTCTTCTTGCCCATCGCGCGACGGAGCAGGTCGGCTTCGCCCAGGGTGTAGCCCGCCACCGCGCTGGCGATCTGCATGATCTGCTCCTGGTAGACGGGGATGCCGTAGGTCTCGGCCAGGATGGGCTCGAGCATCTCCGCGGCGTGGGGGAACTCGGCGTAGCTCACCGGCTCCTGCCCGTGGCGACGGCGCAGGTAGGTGGGGATGTTGTCCATCGGCCCCGGCCGGTAGAGCGAGACGATGGCGATGATGTCGTGCAGCCGCTCGGGTTTGAAGGCCTTGACCGTGTTCGTCATCCCCGTGCCCTCGAGCTGGAAGACGCCCTTGGTGTCGCCGCGGCCCAGCATCTCGAAGGTCTTGGGGTCGTCGAGGGGCAGGTTGTCGTAGTCGAGCTCCACGCCCGCGGATTCCCTCACGATGCGCTTCGCCTCGTCCAAAAACGAGAGCGTGCGCAGCCCCAGGAAGTCCATCTTGAGCAGGCCCAGCGCCTCCACCGACCCCATGTCGTACTGGGTGACGACGCCGTCGCCGCGGGTGTCGCGCATCAGCGGCACCAGGTCGGTGAGCGGCTCGTCGGCGATCACCACCCCCGCGGCGTGCACCGAAGCGTGGCGGTTCAGCCCCTCGAGCCGCTGGGCGATCTCCAGCACCTCGCGCACGGTCGCGTCCTGCTGCATCGCCGCCTTGAGCTCGGGGATCTGCTCCATCGCCCGCGCCAGCGGCAGCGGCTTGCCGAACTGCACCGGAATCAGCTTGGCCAGCTGCTCGGCGCGCTTGTACTCGAGCCCGTAGACCCGGGCCACGTCCTTGAGCGCCGCCTTGGAGGCCAGCGTCCCGAAGGTGGCGATCTGGGCCACCTTGTCCTCGCCGTAACGCTCGCGCACGTAGTCGATCACCTCGTCACGGCGCACGTCCGAGAAGTCGGTGTCGATGTCGGGCATGCTCACGCGCGCGGGGTTGAGGAAGCGCTCGAAGAGCAGGCCGAACTCGAGCGGGTCGATGTTGGTGATCCGGATCGCATAGGCCACCAGGCTGCCCGCGGCGCTGCCGCGCCCGGGCCCCACGCTGATGCCGTGGTCCTTGGCCCAGTTGATGTAGTCCTGGACGATCAGCAGGTAGCCGGGAAACCCCATCTGCTCGATCGTGCCCAGCTCGTACTCGGCCCGCGCCAGCACGCTCCAGCCGTCCCACTCGTGCACGTTGCGCACCTCGGGGAAGAAGTCCACCCGCTCCCGCGTTTCGCGGTCCAGCCGCGCGAGCTGCAGAATCAGGTCTTCTTCGCGCTCGGCCGGCTCGATCTCGAGCCGGGTCAGGTAGGCGCGGTAGAGCGCGGGGTTCACCCGGTCGGGGTAGCGCTCCAAGAGCCCCTTGAAGGTCAGCTCGCGCAGGTACTGGTTCTCGTCGCGCCCCTCGGGCAGCGGGTAGCGCGGGATGCGGTAGGTCATCTTGTCGCCCACCGGCAGCTCTACGTTGCACATCGCCGCGATCTCGGCGCTGTTGCTGAAGATCTCGTCGGGCCAGTCGGGGAGCGCCTGCTTCATCTCCTCGGGCGTCTTGACGTAGAACTCGTCGCAGGGGAACTTCCAGCGGTCCTCGTCGGCCAGCGTCGCCTTCGACTGGATGGCGAGCAGCACCTCGTGGGCGCGGGCGTCCTCCTGCTTGACGTAGTGGCCGTCGTTGGTGGCCACCATGCCCAGGCCGTACTTCTGTGCGAACTCGCGCAGCACCGCGTTGACCTTCTTCTGCTCCTCGAGCCCGTGGTCCTGGATCTCGATGAAGTAACGGTCGCCGAAGATCTCCAGGTACTCGTTCAACCGCTCCTCGGCCAGGTCTTCGCGGTCCGCCAGAATGAACTGGGGAATCTCCGCCCCCAAACAGCCCGAAAGCGCGATGATGCCCTCGTTGTGCTCGCGCAGGATCTCGCGGTCGATGCGCGGCTTCATGTAGAAGCCCTCGAGGTAGGCGCGGCTCGCCAGCCGCACCAGGTTCTGGTACCCGGTGAAGTCACGCGCCAGCAGGGTCAGGTGGAAGTAGCCGCCGTCGAGGCCCTTGCGCATCGTACGGTCGAAGCGGCTCTCGGCGGCTACGTAGGCCTCGTAGCCGATGATGGGCTTGACCCCCGCGGTCGTGGCCTTCTTGTAGAACTGCACCGCCCCAAAGAGGTTCCCGTGGTCCGTGGTCGCGAGTGCCGGATCTTCGGGCGTGGTCTGCTTGACCCACTGGATCAGCTCGTCCAGCTTGGCCGCGCCGTCGAGCAACGAGAACTGGGTGTGCTGGTGCAGGTGGGCGAACTTCATGGGGTCAGTTTACCGGCCCGGCCGTTTGCGTGGATGTGGAGCGTACGCGAACACGGGAGGCGCAGCGGGCACGCCTTTCTTCAACACCCCGACGCTGCTTTTCCGCCTCCGGTGATCGTGTTGCGAAAATCACCGAGACCCCGGATCTCGCCCCCCTACGGGACTCGTCCGGGGTTACGTGGGCCTTGCGAAGCAGACGTTCGCCTGTCCCCGCGAAAGCGGGGAACGTTCCGGACGAGGGAACTGCAGGTTGCCGCGATCCCCGGATCAAGTCCGGGGCGGGCTCGGAACCTCGCCGCGCGCGCCAAAGGAGTCAGAGGTCACGTACTAAGCCCGGAACAGATCCCGATCCTTGCTGTACTTACCATGAAACGAGCACCCGGAAAAACGTTGTACTCTACCAACTTTATCGCTCACGCAATCCAAGCCACCCGCGCGTCCCCCGGACCCCGCTCCGCTCGTCCGGGTGGACGAGGGAGGTGGAGGCGGGGGAAAAGACCTGCCAGACAAGAGAAAACTAGCCGTCGTTCCGGACGAGGGAACCGCAGGTTCCCGAGATCCGGAACCTCGCCGCGCGCGCCAAAGGAGCCAAAGATGGCGATCGTATTCAGCCCCCAGCAAACCCAAAACCTCACCGCGTACGCTGGAGCGCCGGGCTTGGCCACTTTCTCCGCCACCAGCGCAAGGGGCCGCCGCCACCAACGGCGGGTCGCTGCCGGCCGGGCCTCGCGCTGACCGGCTCCGAGGGTGAACAGGGTGAGTAGGGCCAAAAAAATAAGAAGGGGTTTCTTCCTCATGGCTGCCTCCGGTTGGGGGGCGGCTCGCCACCGCCCAGCGGGTTGTAGATCACTTGGCCAAGGGAAAGTTCGTAGTAGCGGGTGTCAATGTCCCCGCCGCAAGCTGCGGCAAAGGACCCGTACACGTTCTCGTAGAACCTTCCCCCCGCCGCCTCGCAGTGGGCCCGGGCCCAGTCGCGGGGGTACTGGAAGAGGTAAAAGGTGATGCCCTCGGGGCCGAAGCCCTTGATGGTGATGGCGACCCAGCCGGAGCCCTTTTGGGTGGGGTCGCCGGAGCGAACCTCGTAGGATCGGCAGGCCCATTCTCCATACATACCCGGACTGCCCTCTTCGGGGGGAAACCAGAAACAAATCTCGGTGAAGTGGTCGCTGTTCTCCACCGGGGCGACGGCGTTTTTGAGGCTGAGCTGGACCTCGGGCAGGAAGAAGTTCTGCCACTCCTCGGGGAAGGGGTGGCTCTGTTCGAAGCGGGCGGCGGCGATGAGCTGGACCTCGGGGGGCAGGGCGGGGCCGGGAAGGGGGGCGGTGAGGGGGAGGGAGGTGACCTTGAGCAGCAGGGGAACGGGGAAGGAAACGGGCTGGACGACGACGCGGGCCATGCGGTCGGGCGTCATCACCTGGCCGCCTTCGGGGCCGACGAGCTTGACGCTGCTCTTGGCGCTCACCGGCAGGCCCGGGAAGAAGGCGTAGAGCACGGCGAGGGCGAGCAGGAAGGCGCTGGCAAGGAGCATGCGCCGGCCCCAGGCGCGGGTGGCGGGACTGAGCAGGGCCAGGGCGAAGACGAGGTTCACGGTTAGCAGGGGCAGGCCCAAAACGACGTAGCGGGGAACGAAGGGGATCCAGGCGAGGGCGAAGAGGAGGAGCTGGTAGAGGAGGAAGAGGGGGAGGAGGGACCAAAACCTGCAGCTCTTCATTTCTTTGGACAGGGAGGCAGCTTGCCGCGAGCATCCCAAAGGGAGAGCCGCGTCGCCTGAAAACGTACGTAGTACCGACCGGTAAGATCGGCCGTCACCCTTGCCTCTTCGGTTTCGGGGACGGGGCGGCGTTCCGCGTCGAGCAGGACGCCCAGCGTGCCCTGAACCCAGATCCCCCGATCTTCGTCGAAAAAATACATGGGAACGTCGTAGCTTCCGTTTCCGGGCCGGGCGTCGCGTAAGTAGTAGCGGTGAGTCGATGGCAAAACGAAGAAGACGGTGACCGGCTCGACCGGCGGCCCCATTCCCTGGACGGAATCGCCTCTGGCCGCCACGAAAAGGAACCCGAGCGAACGGTAACCGTCGGCATCCTTGTAACGCCCCGGGAAGAAAGCGCGGTCGAACTCGGGGTCGAGCGCCCGTGCCCATACCTGCGCCAAGCTGCCAGCCTGTACCCGAATCTCGACCTCTCCGTCTTCGCTGCGCCAGGACAAGCCGGACCACGACAGCTCGGCGTCGCTCAAATTCACGAAGGAGAGGTCGGGAACGAATGCGTACCCACGCTCGTCAACCCCCACTCGCCTGCCGGTGGTCAGCGCTACCCCCGCCACCTTCAACCTCGCCCGTACGTACAGTTCGTCCCCCGGTGCCGCGTTCTCGAGGGTCAAACCGTACTGGCCCACCCGCCCGGTCGCGGTTCGCGCCAAAAGACGCCCGTCGTCGGAAAGCACCTCAACCCAGGCGCCCTCGGGGCGGATGTCGTCGGCCATGGGATCAGCGGCGCGCACGACGACCATGCCGCCCACTTTCACGGGCCCGGAGGACGCGCAGGCAAGGCCCGCGGCAGCCAAAACTACCACCAACGCAACCAGCTTCATTTGGGAGCATTCTAGTACAAGCATTCGGGCGTCACAACACGCGCCAAACGTTCCGGTGCGGTTCACAGCGGCACCCGCATCCCCGGCGACCTAGTCAGGCAGCCGGGTGCTGCGCAGCACGAACTTCCAGGGGATGGGGTAGGTCTGGTCCAGGTCGGGGTAGGTTTCCTGCACCCACGCCCACAAGCGCTCGATCGAAGGTCGGAAGACCTCGGGCGGAACCTGCCAGGTGTAGGAGTAAAGGCGCTCTTCCAGGATCTCCATCGTTTGCCTGGGGGTGCGTTCCTCCACCCACTCGGCCACCGCCTGGGTCTGGGGCTCGAGCCCCAGCTGCACGAGCGCCCGCTCCACCTCGTCGAGCCGGCGCGTGTGCGCGCCGCGCTTCAGCTCGTACCCCATCTCGCCCAGCAGCTCGCGCCAGCGCTCCTGGATGTTCCAGTCCTCACTGGGGCCGGTGGAGACGTCCCACCCCTCGTAGAGCACCCCTCCGGGGGCCAGGACCCGCAAGGCTTCGAGCAGGGCCCGCTGCCAGTCGGGGATCAGGTGCCACAGGTGCACCCCGATGACCGCGTGGAAGCTGTCCTTGGCGAAGGGCAGGCTGCGCGCGTCGGCCTCGACCAGGCGCACCTTGCGGGCCACCCCGGCGATTTTGTAGCGCATCACCTCGAGCATCGCCGGGCTCACGTCCACGCCCACGAACTTGTGCCCGCGCGCGATGATCGGTACGCCCACCCGGCCCGTACCCACGCCCAGCTCGAGAAAGACCGGCTCACGGAAACGGTCCTCCACCGGTGCGATGATCGCGGTGGCGATCCGCCCCGAAACCTCGGGCGGGTGGTAGCGGGTTCGGTCGTAGGCGTAGGCCACGCGGCCAAAGTTCAACGTCATCGAGCGAGCAGCACTTCCTCTCCGGGCCAGGCTTATGACAACCCCGACGTTCAAAATGTATGATATTAAGAATTAATACTTCTGTCCAGTAAACCCTCAAATTTTCCGTCGCCTGCGCGCCTTTCCCCATACCGCAATCCCGCTTCGCTGACGTCAGGCTCGGGACGGGCGTGGTAAAGTTAGGCGTTATGAAAAGAATATGGGTCTTGCTCCTGGTCCTTTTGGGCCTCACCGGCGTGATGGCGCAGAGCGCGCTCAAGGTTCGCATCGGCTTCAACCCCACCCAGAACTCCGACCAGCTCAGCCAGGCCGCGCAGGCCATCGCCGACTTCATCGAAGATCAGCTCGGCGGCGCGGTGGAGGTGGAGGTCTTCCTCCCCACCGAGTACCGCGGCTTGGTCGAGGCGATGCGCTCGGGCAACCTCGACTTTGCCTTCTTCCCGCCCGACGGCTACGTGATCGCCTCGCGCGAGGCCGGCGCGAAGGTGTTGCTCAAGAGCGTCCGCTTCGGCAACGCCTTCTACTGGAGCGCCATCATCGTTCGCAAGGACTCGGGCTACGGCACCATCGCCGACCTGGAGGGCAAGACCATCGCCTGGGTCGACCCCAACTCGGCCGCCGGCTACGTCTTCCCGCGCGCCGCGCTGCTGGCCGCGGGCATCAACCCCGACGAGTTCTTCGGTAAGCAGGTCTTCGCCGGCAAGCACGACGCCGCGGTGCTGGCGGTGCTGAACAAGTCGGTGGACGCCGCCGCGGTCTTCGCCAACGACGACCAGAACAAGTCGGGCGCCTGGACCCAGTTCCTCTCGCCCGAGGAGGCGGCGCAGATCCACGCGATCTTCTACACCAAGCCGATTCCGGGCGACACCTTCTCGGTCTCCAAGGAGTTCGCCCAGCAGTACCCGCAGCTCACCGAGAAGATCAAGGCCGCGATCATGACCTGCAAGGTGGGGGAAGGCTGCAACCTGCTCAAGAACCTTTACCGCATCGATTACATGGTGCCCGCCACCGACGCCGACTACGACGTAGTGCGCGAAGCCCGCAAGCTGCTGGGCCTCGACAAGTAGGAGGCGCGAAGGGTTCCATGATCGAAGCGAAGGGTCTCGGCGTCGTCTTTCCCAATGGAACCGAGGCGCTGCGGGACATCAACGTAACCATCGATGACGGCGAGTTCGTCGCCGTCATCGGCCTTTCGGGGGCGGGCAAGTCCACCTTCCTGCGCACGCTCAACGGTCTGGTGCGCCCCACGTCGGGAACGGTGCGCGTGGGCGGGGTCGAGGTGAACCGGCTCTCCGGCCGCTCGCTTGCGCAGTTCCGCCGCACCGTCGGCTTCATCTTCCAGCAGTTCAACCTGGTCACCCGGCTGACCGCGATCGAGAACGTGCTCCATGGCCGGCTGGGCTACCTGCCCACCTGGCGGGGGGTCCTGGGCCTCTACGGCGAACGCGACTACGAGCTGGCGGCGGGCTACCTCGACGAGGTGGGGCTCGCGGGCAAGGAGCACGTGCGGGTGGACAACCTCTCGGGGGGGCAGCAGCAGCGGGTGGCCATCGCCCGTGCGATGGCGCAGCAGCCCCAGCTGGTCCTCGCCGACGAGCCCATGGCCAGCCTGGACCCGCGGCTCTCGGACGTGATCCTGGGGCTGCTCAAGAGCTACAACGAGGCCCACGGGGTCACGGTGCTCGTCAACATCCACGTGCTCGAGCTGGCCCGCCGCTACGCCCGGCGCGTGCTCGCCTTCAACCAGGGCCGCCTCGTCTTCGACGGCCCCACCGAAACCCTGACCGACGACCTGGCCGCGCAGATCTACGCCGGCAGCCTGGAGGCGCTATGACCTGGGTCTTTCCCGCACTGGGCGTACTGGTTGCCGTGCTCACCTCGATCTCGCGCGGCTCGGCGCGCCGCTACCTCTACGCCTCGGGCCTCGGGCTGCTCGTGCTCTTCTTCGCCTTCCCCTTCTCCAGCGCGCTCGGCTACCTGAGCCGCGAGGCCGTTCACCCCACGCCCGTAGGGCTGCTGCCCAGCTGGCCGCCGCTGGCGCTGATCGCGGTGGCGGGGGCGCTGGCGCTGCTCCCCTGGCCGCGGCGGCTGCACGGCTGGGTGGGAGCCGCCTCGGGGCTCGCGGTCCTGGGGCTCGTCTACGCATGGTTGGGCCGGCCGGTCTTCCTGGCCCGGGTGGTCCCCCTCGCGGGCGTCATGGAGGGCGCGATCGCCCTGGGCCTGGCGTTGCTCGTGTTTCTGGCCGCGCGCCGCCGAGGAGCGCTCGTGGCCCTGCTGGCCGCCCTGCTGGTCGGGGGCGGCGGCTTTGCGCTGCTGGCGGGGCCCACGGGGCACACCTATTTCCCGCGCCTCGTGGGGTACTACAAGCTGCTCACCCCCGTCTCCGAACCGGACACCCGCGCGCTCGTCGAGCGCTACAACGCGGGGTTGGAGAAGGCCAACGCCCTCCGCGCCGAGATCGGCCTCAAGAAGCTCGAGCCCATCGGCTCGCTCGCCGACCTGCAGGGTGGCCTGCCCAAGGACCTCGCCCGCGAGGGGGTGCGCCTGGTACGCCCCGCGAGCCTGCGCTACGGCACCCTGGCCGCACTCTTCCTGGCCGGTCTGATGCTGGCGAGCGGTTTCTTCCTGGCCCGCAAACCCGAGCTGGCCGAGGAAGGCGACCCGACCGGCGGCCTAGTGGCCGCGGGCGTCTTCGCGGTGCTGGTGCCCTCGTTCTACGCCACCGAGTTCAGCCTGGCCAAGCTGGTGAAGGGCTGGCCCTTCTTCGTCAACTTCCTCGACCGCGCCTGGCCGCCGCGCCTCGCCGATCCGGCGCACAACGTCTTCCCGCTGCAGGAGGTGGCCAGCCAGATGGCGCTCACCGTGGAGATCGCCCTGGTGGGCACCTTCCTGGCCATGCTCTTCGCCGTGCCCACCAGCTTCCTGGCGGCGCGCAACCTCACCCGCGGCAGCGCCTTCACCCGCGCCATCTTCACGCTCACCCGCGCGTTCTACAACGTCGACCGCGGCGTCGACACCCTGATCCTGGCGCTCGTCTTCGTGGCCGCGGTGGGGCTGGGTCCGTTCGCGGGGGTGCTGGCCATGGCCATCCACTCGATCGCCGACCTGGGCAAACTCTACTCCGAGGCCATCGAGAACGTGGAGAAAGGGCCCATCGAGGCGCTCGAAGCCGTGGGCGCCTCGGGCACCGGCGTGGTGCGCTGGGCCATCCTGCCCCAGGTGCTGCCCCTCTTCGTCGCCTACACCCTCTACCGCTTCGAGATCAACTTCCGGGTTTCCATCGTCCTCGGCTTCGTGGGCGCAGGGGGCATCGGCTTCTTCATCCAGAACGCCATGGCCAGCGGGATGTACGACCAGATGATCATCGGCATCATCGCCATCGTCCTGGTGGTCAACCTGATCGACTTCGGCTCGTCCTGGCTGCGCAGCAAGCTGGTCTGAGCCGGACCGCAGCCAACCGCCGTGGCTTGGCCACGGCGGTTGGCACGTTCTCAGGACTAGCGGTTGGGCGAAGCCTCTTCCAGTTTGCGCAAATCCAGCAGAAAGTTGCCGTCGGTGGGCAGCATGATCGTCTTGATGTTGGGCGAAAGCTTTTCGGCCACGGTCAGCTGAATGACCTGAGGGTAACGCTTGAGGGCATCACCCCGCAGCTCGAGCGCCTTGGCCTCGCCCTCGGCCTTGAGGATGGCCGCATCGCGCTCGGCCTGGGCTTCGATGACCCGCCGTTGGGCGGCGATCTCGGCCTGGCGGCGACGGTTCTCTTCGATCTGTACCTGCTGCTCGGCGGTCTGTTTCTCTTCGATGACCCGCGCCACCGTATCGGGAATGCGGATCTCGCGCAGCAACACCGACTCGAGGACGATGTGCTTCTGTTCCAGCGCTTCGCGCAGGGCGGTGGTCACCGAACGCTCCAGGTCGCCGCGGCGGGTGCTGATCAGCTCCGCAGCGTTGAAGAGGCCGACGGCGTCGCGCACCTTGCTGCGGATCTGGGGCACGACCATCGTCTCGCGGTAGGCCGGGCCCACCTCCTTGTGCAAAAGCGGCGCCTTCGCCTTCTCGATGCGGTACTGCACGGTCACGTCCACCCCGATGTCCAGACCCTCCTTGCTGCGGGCCTGGATGGGGCCGAAGCCGACCCGGCGGGCGTTGGACTTCGAAAGGGTGACCTCCTGCAAACGCGCGTCGTAGAGCACGACCTCCTGCACGAGCGGCAGGACGAAGTGCAGCCCTTCGTCGAGGGCGTCGGGCTGGACCCCCGAGAAGACGTTGAAGACGACGCCCACGTGCCCTGCAGGGACGACCACGAAACTGCGCGAAACCACCCCGAGGAGCAACCCGGTCAGGATTAGCGCCGTGCCCAGGCTACGGCGCCCGGGCTGGGCCAGCAACCCGATGCCCAGCACCACGGCGACCAGCGCCACGATCAGCAAGATTCCCATGTGCCCACTCTAACCCAGGGGCACCGGTTGACATTGGGATACAAAACCACGTTTAATTTGTCTTAAAGCTTTATCATCATTGCACGGAGGTGAAAACTGAGCAACGCTGTGGTATCGACGATCGCAGGACCCTACTCGAATCGCAGGAGGAAAGAGGTGAGCGCATGAGGTTGAAACTATTCATTGGAGCACTGTTGATGTTGGTACTCGCCGCCTGCGGGGAGTTCGTGACCCCGAACGCCACGATCAGCGGCTACGTGGTGGACATGAAGGCCGGCGAACCCGTACAGGGCGTCAGCGTGACGATCGTCCAAACCGGCGAATCGGCCACGACGGACGCCCAAGGCTACTATTCGATCGACACCAAGCGAGGCCGCTACACTTTGGTCTTCACCAAGGCCGGCTTCGCGACCTCGAAGGTGACGGGGCTCCTGACGCTCGACGAGAAGACCCTGTACAGCACCATCCTTCGTCCGGTGTTCGATCCCCAAGCCACCGTCGACCCCCCTGAGCTGAACCTCGACATTCCCGATTGGTACGAGCCCGGCCAGGAGATCACGGTCACCGTCAGCGGATCGGTCGCCGACCCCGACACCAACGGCTTCCAGTTCCTGGACGTGGCCCTCGGGCAGCAGGGCGGCAGCTCGGGCTACCTGAACGGCTACGTGCGCCACCAGCGTTTCTTCGACTTCGACGGCAGCGACAAAGAGGTCACGATCGACACGACGGGCTACAACGACTTCGTCACCGTGCACGCGGTCGCCTACGACGTCAACGGCAACCGCACCGAAGCCATCGGCTACGTTTACCGCAGCCCCGACCTCACCGCCGCCGCTCCCGCGAACCCCACCGATCTGACGGCCCAGGCGGTCACCTTTGGCGACGTGGCCGTCTTTGGCACCTTGAGCGTTCCGGGCCTCACCGGTAACGCCATCGTCAACGCCATGAAGTCGGGCGAAGTTGCGACGCTGAAGCGGCTGGGCGAGGCGGTCCGCGAAGTCAGCGGCAAGGCCGGCGGGATTGCACCCCAAGGCAACAGCCTCGACAAGGCCATCACCTGGGTGGACCTCAGCTGGAGCTACGACCCCAACGCCACCGCGCCGGAAGCCTTCGAGATCTTCCGCAAGAACGGCGAGAACGGTACGTTCTACCGCATCGGCCGCATCGCCGCCGAGGACGCTCAGAACCTGGACGAAAACGGCGACCCGATCCCCGGTTCGTACAGCTTCCGCGACGCCACCCCCGGCACCCTTCCCGGCGTGCTGCTGACCTACCGCGTCGAAGCCGTGAACGGCGACAAGCGGGCCGCCTCGGGCGAGTACAGCGTGACGCCGCTCCCGGTCTTCAAGGTGCAGGCCGTGGCCCCCGGCGACAACGTGACCGACGTTGATTTGGCCCCGGGGTACGTGATCTCGGTGGAGAACTCCTCGACGATCAACTTTTTCATGGCCATCGTCCTCGACCGCGTGCAGGTGGACGGCTTCAACGTCGAGTACATGTCGCCGGTCTTTGTGGTTCCCGGTGCCGACGGCGAGTTCCACCCGTTCAACGGGTTCGTGGGCATCCCCCATGGCGTGATCGAAACGGCAAACGGCTACGGGCTCACCGGTGCTTCGCTGCAGCCCTTCCACACCTACGACTGGCAACCCTTCGCCGTGACTGCCCACATCAACGACAACGGGGAGATGGACGCGGTCTCGATCGGCTCCGACTTCTTCGCGCTTTGGGGCCCCTTCGGCGTGGAGGACGGTCCCGTGAACACCTTCGTCACCGGCAGCGGCGTCGTTGCAGCCGCAGCCGCGGAGGGGAGGTAGACCATGAAGAAGCTCTTCTATCTTGCTGGCCTGCTCCTGCTGCTTGCAGCCTGCAGCACCGGCGGCCTCTCCCCCAAGGCCGAAACCCCGGGAAGCAGCGACGGCGCCCCCGCCGTAGACCTGACCAAACGGTACGTCCTCGGTCAGGTGATCGTTGGCTACCGTGACGCGGCCGACCTTGGCACGATCCTCAACGCCCTCGGCGGAAGTCTGATCAGCGACTGGGCCCCGATCAAGGCCGCCCTGGTCGCACTGCCCGACGGCATGCCGGTGGAGAAGGCGCTCGGCCTCCTCGAGCGTCGCGGCGACGTGCGCTACGCCGTCCCCAACCGGCTCGTCAAGGAGCCCGAGCCGGTAGACACGGTCAACACGACCGGGATGGGCGTCGGCGCCCTGGCCGACTCGCCGTACTCGGACCCCGACTTCGACAAGCAGTGGATGCACCGGCAGATGAACACCCCGGCCGCCTGGAACGCGGGCATCACCGGTAGCGGCGTGCGCATCGCCATCCACGACGACTTCATCGACCACACCCACCCCGACCTGGCGGCCAACATCGCCTACCCGGGTTTCTACGGCACCACGGGTGAGCTGATCTGCCCCGACACCCCCCACAACGGCCTGGGCACCCACGGCACCAGCGTGGCCGGCACCGCCGCCGCCGTTGCCAACGACATCGGCGGCCGTGGCATCGCCTACGGCGCCAGCATCGTGCCCATCGCCATCGACCACCCGGTCGAGGGGTACCTGACGCTCTCGGGCATCGTCTATGGGGGCTTCTTCGCCGTCGACGGTCCGAGCGCGTTCGGCTTGACCGTTCCGGACGGCTGCGGCGACGGCTACTCCCCGCCGGCCGGCCGCCCCTACGTGGACGTGCTCAACATGTCCTGGGGCAGCGGCGCCTACGATCAGGTGATCAAGGACCTGATGGACTGGATGCTGATGAACGGCATCGTCCTGGTCACCTCGGCGGGCAACACCCCCACCACCGGCTTCGCCGAACCCGCCTGGCACCCCGGCCTGATCACCGTCGCCGCGACCCGTGCCGACGGCCAGCGGACCGACTTCTCGAACCGCGGCGTCCACCTCGACGTGGCCGCACCCGGCCAGAACATCTGGGTGCCCACGACCCGCCAGTGCATCCTCGACGACCCCACGGGCGCGGGTTGCACGGGCGACGAGAACGACTACACCTACATCGCCGGCACCTCGTTCTCCAGCCCCGCCACCGCGGGCGCGGTGGCCCTCATCCTCGAAGCCGCGGGCGGTCCCGGCAGCCTCGACGCGCGCCAGGTGCGCACCGTCCTGACCCAGACCGCCTGGGACGCCAACGCCGACACCCTTCCGGGCTTCGACGAGGACCTGGGCTGGGGCATCGTCGACGCCGGCGCGGCCGTGGCCAAGGCCCTGGCCATTGCCGGAGGCAGCGAACCTGCGCCCGAAGCAGGTGCAAATGTCTACGTCGATGTTTACGACGTCAACACGGGGACCCCGCTGCCGATGACGAGCGTCACGCTGGTTCCGGTCGATGCCAACGGCAACCCGCTGCCCGACCGCCCCATCCTGCCCACGCAAACCACGGGCACCGGCCTGTTCGACGACGGCACCGCGATGTTCCTGCAGATCGACCCCGGCTTCTACCGGGTCATGGTGGGCGGGCCGCATAAGAAAAGCGGCGTCGTCCCGGGAACGAACGAGGGCATCGTGCAGGTGGTCAGCGGCGACAACGCGTTCGCCATCCCGCTGGACATCCAGCTCCCCACCGACCTCTACGAACCCAACGACACCGTCGCCGATGCCACCCCCGTAAGTGCGGGTACGACCTACAAGGGCATTATCTACAACGCCAGCACCGGAAGCGACGTGGACTTCTACGCCCTCACCGTCACCGCGGGCACCGAATACGTGCTGAACACCGAGTCGCTCTCGGGCCAGATGGACCTCGCCATCACCGTCTATGCCAGCGACGGCACGACCGTCATCGCATCCAACGACAACAACCAGTCCTTCACCGACGATGCTTGGGTCAGCTTCACCGCCAGCGCCGACGGCACCGTCTACATCCTGGTCCAGGATCTAAACGGCTCCTCGAGCCCCTTCAACAGCTACGCCCTCGACATCGCCAGCCCCTTCGTGGCCGAGACCGAACCCAACGGCTCGGCGACCGTGAACGGCACCAACATCTCCAACGTCGACCTCACGAACGCCCAAGCCGTGGCGCTGGGATCGGCCGTGAACGCCGCGATCGACCCGCTCGGCGACGACGACATCTTCATGCTGACGCTCACCGCGGGCACCACCCTGGTCGCCGACGTCGAAACCGTGGACAGCGGCGCGCCCGACACTATGCTCGCTATCTACGACAGCATCGGAAACCAGGTTGCTTACAACGACGACTTCACCGGCCGCGAGTCGCGGCTCGAGTTCACCCCGACGGCCGACGGCACCTACTACGTGCTGGTCACCGCCTGGGACGGCGACGCCGGCGGCAGCACCACCGGCAGCTACGTCCTGAGCCTCACCCAACTCGACAACCCTGGACCGTAACGGTCGAGCCCGCATGCCCCGGCGACCCGATGGTCGCCGGGGCTTTTCATGCGGTTATTACACCGGGCGCTATACTTTATGAAGATGTCGGAGCGTCTGGGTCCATACGAAGCCTCACAGCAGGAGCGCCGCGAAGACTTCCTCACGGTGTGGCGCGCTCGAAGCCCGTCCGGTGCTGAGGGCCGCCTGTACTGGTTCGACGTCCGGGGCCCCGAGGCGCGCGCCGTCTTCTTCCGTTTCCGCAAGGCGCTCAAGGCCCTCTCCGCTCTGGGGGTGCTGCCCGGGGGCCTGGAAATCAGCGCCAAACCCGGGCAGTACTACGTCTTCTGGCCGTCCTGCGACGCCCCCTCGGCGCTGCCGGCCAAGGGCCGCAAGGTCGTGCGCGAGGTGGGCCGCATCCTGGAGGCGCTCAGGCCTCTGGGGTTCGCGCTGTCGGATCTGGATCTGCGTTTGCACGAAGAAGGGGTGCGGGTGGCCGCCCTCGATCCTCTGAGCGAGCACGACGAGACCGAGATCGAGCGCCTTGGCGGGCGCTTTCTGCGGGCCCTGCCCTCGGCGCGGTCGGGTCGCGGGAACCGTGCCGCCTCCTGGGTGCCGGGGCTGCTCCTGGCGGTGCTGGGGCTGTGGCTCTTCGTCGCCGGCAGCGCGCGCTACCTGAACCCCCCCGAGTTCACGATCCCCGACCTGCGCGGTCAAGACCCGCGCACCGCGCTGGAAGCGGTCAAGAACATGGGGCTCAAGGTCACCTTCACCATGGCCAGCGAGCCGGACCGGCCGCGCGACCTTATCCTGGAACAAAATCCACCCCCAGGAACCCGGGTCAAACCCGGACGCGCCCTCGAGCTCGTCCTCAACCGGCCCAAGGACGGCCGGGTACCGCCGCTCGCGGGGCGGCCGCTCAGCGACGCGCAACGCACGCTTGAGGAGGCCGGTTACCTGCCCGGGGCCGCGGCCACGGGATACAGCGAGGAGCCCGAGGGCACGGTGCTGGCCAGCGCGCCGCCTGCGGACGCGCCGCTGCCCCAGGGCGCCACGGTGCGCCTCCTCACCTCCGACGGCCCCGCGCCGCGCAAGACCGTGCTGCCCGAGCTCACCGGACTCAACCTGGAAGAGGCGCGCTACCTGATCTCGGTCGCGGAGCTGCGCCTGGGCGAAGTGCAGACCCTGCCCTCCCCACAGCCCGAGGGCACGGTGCTGGCCCAGTCCCCCCCCGCGGGTGTCGCCCTCGACGTGGGCAGCCCGGTGGTGGTGACCGTGTCCGGCCGGGGCGAGGTGCTGCTCCCCGAGCAGGGCTTCATGGCGCCGCCGGCCCCGCAGGAAACGCCCCCCGAAACCCCGGCGACGGATACCGAAGCATCGCCGCCGCCGCCCGACCTCGCCCCCGGGGAGCGCATCGTCCCCATCCGGGTGCCGCTACCCGCCAGCGGGACCCAGGCCCCCGTGCACGTGCGCCTCGTCGTTGCCGACGACGACGGCGAACGCACGCCCATCGACACCTTCGCCCAGGGCGGAACCACCCTCGAGGGCAGCGTCCGGGTGAAGGGCGACGCCCGCTTCAAGCTCTACCTCGACGGCTTCCTCTACCAGGAGTGGACGAGCCCGGCCCCCTGAACCTCAAAACGTAAGGACGGCCGCACCGCCCTAGACGAGCTCGACGTCCGCTCCCGCGTCCGCGGCTTCGGCGGCCGTTTCCAAAGCGTTCGCCAGGCGCCCCAGGTCGCCGTGGGTTTCGGTATCGGCCAGAACGACGACGGTCAGCTCCATGCCCCGTTGTACGGTGCACGCAGCATCGGCTGGCCTACACTGGGGGCATGGTCAACGAACGCGGGGTCATCGACCGGCTGCACCACACGGATGCCTGGCGCCTTTTCCGTATCCTCGCCGAGTTCGTGGACGGCTTCGAGTTGCTCTCGGGGATCGAGGTGCCGCTGGTCTCGGTCTTCGGGTCGGCGCGCTTCGGTCCCGATCACCCCTCGTACGCGCTGGGGGAGGAGCTGGGGCGCGAGCTTGCCAAGGCCGGCTTCGGGGTGGTCACCGGGGGCGGCCCCGGCATCATGGAGGCCGTCAACAAGGGGGCGTACGAAGCCGGAGGGGTGTCCGTGGGGCTGAACATCGAGTTGCCGCACGAGCAGCGTCCCAACCGCTACCAGACCCACAGCCTGCAGTTCCGCTACTTCTTCGTCCGCAAGGTGATGTTCGTACGCTATGCGGTGGGTTTCGTGGTGCTTCCGGGGGGGTTCGGAACCCTCGACGAGCTCACCGAAGTGCTCGTCCTGCTGCAGACGGGCAAGGTGCACCCCTTCCCGCTTTTCGCCATGGACCGCGGCTACTGGCGGGGGCTCGAGGCCTGGATCCACGACACGCTCGCCGAACGTCGGGCCGTGGGCCCGCAGGATTCTGGCCTGCTGCGGCTCGCCGACCGCCCCGAAGAAGTCATCGAAGTCTTCCAAAAGGAGCTCGAAGAGCGTCGCCGTGCTTGAGCAGGAGTTCTGGCGCCAGGGCCTGAGGGTCGCCGGGGTCGACGAAGCCGGCCGCGGGGCGCTCGCGGGACCCCTGGTGGCGGCCGCGGTGGTGCTTGCTCCGGGCCGCCACCCCTACCGCGATTCGAAGCGGCTGACGCCGCGGCGCCGCGAGCAGCTGCTCGAGCACCTGCGGCGCCAAGCGCTGGCCTGGGGGGTGGGCGCCTGCAGCGCGGCCGAGGTGGACCGGCTCGGGGTGCTGCGCGCCACCCACTGCGCCGCCCAGCGGGCGCTGGACCGTCTGCGCGTCCCACCCCAGGCGCTCGTCACCGACTTCCTCTTCCTGGAAACCGAGCTTCCGCTGCTGGCCCCCGCCCGCGCCGAGGCGCAAAGCCCCAGCGTGGCGGCCGCCTCGATCCTCGCCAAGGTGGTGCGCGACCGAATCATGGTCGGCCTGCACCGCCGCTACCCCGGCTACGGCTTCGCGCGGCACAAGGGCTACGGCACCCCCGAACACCTTGCCTGTCTGGCGCGGCTGGGCCCTTGCCCCCAGCACCGCCGCCGCTTCGCCCCGGTCGCCCAGGCGGGTTTGTGGGATCCGCCTTAAAACGCCTTAATCTTCCCGCCCGCGGCTTTCATCCGCAGCGGCTAGACTGGGACTGGGGAGGTGCCATGAAAAGGATGTTCTTGCTCTTGGGGCTCGGCGCCCTGCTGTCCGCGTGTACGATCACCCTCCGGCCCGGAGACGTCCAGGTGGGGGTCTCCGTCGAGTTCGGCCTGGCCGACGTGATCGCACGTTTTGAACCCGACCGCGGCCAGGGCGCCACCTACCGCGTCGGGGAGGAGGTGCAGTTCGTGGTCACGCTGCGCCGGCCCGGTTACGTCAGCCTCGTGGCCATCGATCCCGACGGCCGCACGTACGAGTTCGAGCACGGCGTCTACCTGCCCGCGGGCACCCACGTGCTGCCCCTGCCCAGCATGCGGCGCCGCTACGTCGTGGACTACCCCACCGGGAAGCAGCGGGTACGGGCGATCTACACCGACACCCGCCCGGGAAGCGTCTACTTCCGCGGCGTGTACAGCAGCGACGGGTTCAACGACCGCCTGCGGCTGTACTTCAAACAGAGCTACGCCCAGGTGCGCGACGTGAAGGAAACCTATTTCTACATTGCATACTAATTCTTTCCGACGCCGTCGCAGCCGGCCTTGCGCAGGTTTCGGCTGTGACCGTATAATCGAGCCGTAACAACGCAGTACCTAAAAGGAGGGCATGGAATGAAACGTCGTGATTTTATGAAGAAGGCAGCGGCCGGTGTCGCTGCGAGCACCGTCTTCGGTCCGGTCTTCGCCCAGACCAAGAAGAAGATCCGCTGGCGCATGGCCACCAGCTGGCCCAAGGCGCTGGACACCATTTACGGCGGCGCGGAAACGATCGCCGACCGCGTGCGCGCGATGACCGACGGCAACTTCGACATCCGCGTTTACGCAGGCGGCGAGATCGTGCACGGCCTCAAGGTCGTGGACGCCGTTCAGCAGGGCACCGTGCAGGCGGGCCACACCGCCGGGTACTACTACATCGGCAAGCACCCGGCCTTCGCCTTCGCGACGGCGCTGCCCTTCGGCCTCAACTTCCGTCAGCAGAACGCCTGGCTCTACGACGGCAACGGGAACAAGCTGCTGAACGAGCTCTTTGCCGACTTCAACATGATCGGCTTCCCCGCCGGCAACACCGGCGTGCAGATGGGCGGTTGGTTCCGTAAGGAGATCAACAGCGTCGCCGACCTCAAGGGCCTCAAGATGCGCATCCCCGGCTTGGGCGGCAAGGTGATGGCGCGCCTGGGCGTGACCGTGCAGGTGCTCGCGGGCGGCGAGATCTACCCGGCGCTCGAGCGCGGCGCCATCGACGCCACCGAGTGGGTCGGCCCCTACGACGACGAAAAGCAGGGCTTCTACAAGGTCGCCAAGTACTACTACTACCCCGGGTGGTGGGAACCGGGCCCCACGCTGCACACCTTCGTCAACCTCAAGGCCTGGAACGACCTGCCGAAGGAGTACCAGCAGATCTACATGACCGCGGCCGCCGAGGCCAACCAGCAGATGATGGTCGACTACGACTTCAAGAACCCGCCGGCCTTCAAGCGGCTGCTGGCCAAGGGCGTGAAGCTGCGCCGCTTCTCCAACGAGATCATGGACGCGGCCCGCAAGGAGGCCTTCGCCCTCTTCGACGAGCTGGCCGCCTCCGACAAGTTCTACGAGAAGGTCTACACCGACTGGAAGGCCTTCCGCGAGGACATCTACCGCTGGTACGGCACCGCCGAGTCCGCCTACCTGCAGTACGTCGCTTCGCGCTCCTAAAACCGGCGTCGCGCGAATTACGAGCGCACCCCCGGCCGCGGCCGGGGGTGCGTTTGATCGTGTGGGTCGGTGGGCCCAGACAACAGCCTTAGTAACCCGAGGAAGTCACCGTGAGCAGCCAGGTGGCGATGTGCGGGAAGACGATCATCAGGGTAAGGCCGATGATCTGAATGGCGATGAACGGCACCGCACCGCGGTAGATGTGCATCGTCGAGACCTCTGGGGGCGAGACGCCGCGCAGGTAGAAGAGCGAGAACCCGAAGGGCGGCGTGAGGAACGAGGTCTGCAGGTTCATGCCGATCATGATGCCGAACCAGACGAGCGCCAGGCGGGTGGGCTCGAGCGCCTCCGGGAAGAGCGGCGCGAGCAGCGTCGCCGCAGGCCCCGCAACCAGCGGGATGATGATGAAGGCGATCTCGAAGAAGTCGATGAAGAAGCCGAGGATGAAGATGATCAGGTTGACGGTGATCAAAAAGCCCACCTCGGCCCCGGGCAGGTTGAGCAGCAGGTCCTCGACCCAGATGTCGCCATAGAGGCCGCGGAAGACGAGCGAGAAGGCCGTGGAGCCCACCAGGATCAGCATCACCATGCTGGTCAGCTTGGCCGTGGCGTCCATGGTGTCGACGAGCGCCTTGAGGTTGAAGCTGCGGTAGAGCATGGCCAAGAAGATCGCGCCCAGAGCACCGAAGGCGCCGGCCTCGGTGGGGGTGGCCAGCCCGGCGAAGATGCTGCCCAGCACCAGCAGGATCAGCACCAGCGGCGGCATCATCACCAGCATGACTTCCTTGAACAGCGCCCAGCCGTGCAGATCGCGCTCCTCGGGCGGCAGTGCGGGCGCGGCCTTCGGCTTGAAGAGGGCCACGGCCACTACGTAGAGGATGTACATCACCGAGAGGCTGAGGCCGGGGATGAGCGAGCCCACGAAGAGGTCGCCCACCGAGACCTGCAGCTGGTCGGCAAGCACGATGAGCACGATCGAGGGCGGGATCACCTGCCCCAGCGTCCCCGAGGCGGCGATCACCCCGGTGGCCAGCTCCTTGGAGTAGCCGTAGCGCAGCATCACTGGCAGACTGATCAACCCCATGGCCACCACGGTGGCGCCGACCACGCCGGTAGCAGCGGCGAGCAGAGTGCCCACCACGACCACGCTGATGGCGAGCCCGCCGCGCAACGGGCCGAAAAGGATGCCCATCGTGCGCAGCAGGTTCTCGGCGAGCCCGGAGCGCTCCAGCATCGTGCCCATGAAGATGAAGAAGGGCACGGCCAGGAGGGTGTAGTTCTCGTAGATCGCGAAGATGCGTTCGGGCAGCGCCGACATCAGGCTGAAGCTCATGATGTCGTGCGAGATGCCGATCAGCATGAAGACGAGCGCGGTGCCCGCCAACGAGAACGCCACGGGGAAACCGGTGAAGATGAAGACGAAGGCCGCGGCGAACATCAAGGGGCCGAGCAGATCGGGGTTCATAGCGAGGGCTCCTCTTCGCTTCCGCTGGCGAGTGCGACCCGGTGACCGGTGAGCAGGGCAATGCGCTTGATCAGCTCGCTGAGGCCCTGCAGGAAGAGCAACACGAAAGCGACGATCAGCGCCGCCTTGATGGGGTAGCGCGGCAGCCCGCCGGGGTCGGGCGACATCTCGTGGATCTTCCAGGACTCGAAGACGATCGGCCCTGCGGTCCAGAGCACCACCGCGGTGAAAGGCAGCAGAAAGAGCACGGTGCCAAAGACGTCGACCCAGGCCTTACCGCGATCCGACAGGCGGGAATAGATAATGTCCACGCGGACGTGCGCGTTGTGCTTGAGGGTGTAGGCCGCGCCCCACATGAAGACGAGCGCGAACATGTACCATTGCAGCTCGATGTAGGTGTTCGAGCTCAGGTCCACGCCGATGGTCTGCGAAAGCTTTCGCGTGACCGCGTTGTACACGCCGATGACGACCATCAGGAGCGTCAGCCAGGACACCAAGCGGCCCACGGCCTCGTTGAGGGCGTCGATAAGGCGGGAAAAGCTTAATAGGAAATCCACTCGGGGCCTCCTTCCTCGCCAGCCCCCTAATGCTACCCGGGGTGTGCATGGATATTCAACCTAACGAACGCTGCGCACCTGACGAACCAGCACGGTCCCCAGCACGAACCCCGCCGCGGCCAGCAAGAACAGCGCAGTGTACCCGGAACCCGGCTGCGAACGGTTGAGCAGGTCCACCATGCCGCCCAGGGAGCCGGCCAGGATCTGGGGGAGGACGATCGAGGTCTGCCAGATCCCCATGTCGGTGGCGTGCGCCTCGGGTGCCCCCAGCACGTCGGTGGCCAGAGCCCAGTCCACGGCGGTGTAGGCGCCGTAGCCGAGGCCGAAGAGCAGGGCCACGAAGACGAGCACGTCGTAGCGCGGGACCAGCAGCAGGGGAAGGATCACGAAGGCCATCACCCCGCCCGCGAGGTAGATGGGCCGCTTGCGGCCCACCCGGTCGGACCAGCGGCCCGCGGGCACCGAGCTGAGCGCCGCCCCGGCGGAGATGACCAAGCCCAAGAGCGCCACCGCCTGGAAGGCCTGGGTCGCGACGCTCTTGCCCCAGAGCGTGAAGACGCGCACCACGTCGGCCAGGTAGTACTGCAGGTAGGTCTGCACCACGTACTGGCCGAACATCACCAGGAAGCGCGTGCCCCAGACCCAGCGGAAGTCGGGGTTCTTCCAGGGCGCCAGCATGCTTTCCACGAAGCCCTCACGCCGGCCGGGAACCCCCCGCGCTTCGCGGATGACCAGCAAGGTCCAGGCTGCGGCGACGAGGTTAAGCCCGGCGGTGATCCAGAAGAGCAGGGGCAGGTGGGCGACGGTAAAGCCCACCACTCCGGCGGCGATCTGCGCCGACACCTGCAGCGCCCCCATCCAGCCCGAGGCGGTGCCGCGGTGCTCGCGGGGCACCAGGTCGGGGATCAGCGCCGAGTACGGCCCGGTGGCCAGGTCGTCGGCCAGCTGCAGAACGATATAGGCAGCGAAGAGGCTCCAGTAGCTGGGGGCGTAGGCCATCCAGACGAGCCCCACGGCGGTGAGCAGCGCCCCCGCGCCCAGGTAAGGCATGCGGCGGCCCCAGCGGGAGGGGAAGCGGTCGGACAGGAAACCGAAGACCGGCGGCCCCACGAAGGCCATGACCGCGCCCACGGCGAACAGCCAGCCCAGCCGCGTGGCCTTCTCGGCCGGATCGACCAGCTCGGCCACCCGCGCCGGCAGCAGCACGAGCAGCACCAGGAACCACTTGAAGCTGGTGGCGAACCAGTACGCCGAAAGGCTCAGGTACCACGGGGTCGTATGGGGCCTCATTGGACCCAGTATAGCGTCTGTGCCAGGGCGCTAAAGGTGGGCGGCTTCCGGAACGACGAGGAGCGGCAGGTCGGCCTTGTACAGCAGACCGACCACGCTGCGGCCCAGGCGGGTCCAGTGGCTGCTCTTGGCCTTGGAGCCAAGCACCAGCAGGTCCACGCGGTGTTCGTGCGAGAGCTCGAGCAGCCCCTCGATCTCCTCGCCACGGGCGACGACGAGCGGCCCTTCGTACCCCAGCGCCTCGCGCAGCGCCGCCTCGGCGCGGCGGTCGAGGTCGGCGGCCTCGAGCGCCTCGGGCGGCAGGTACTGGGGCACGCAGCAGCTATGCGGCCCCACGCTGACGAGGTGAAAGGCCACCAGCTCGCCGCCCGCCCCCTCGGCGAGCCGCGACGCGACACGGAGCGCCGCCAGCGAGGCGCTGGAATCGTCGACGGCTACGCCCAAGCGGCCCAGGCGCTGGAGCGGACGGTCGGGCCGCACCGAGAGCACGGGCACCTCGCCGCGGTGCATCAGGTAACGCGAGACGCCACCGCGGGCCACCCGCTCGAGGGGCGTGCTCCCCTCGGAGGCCAGCACCGCCAACGCCTGTCGGCGCGCCTCCGCGGCCACCTCCTGGGTGGGGTTGCCGTGCGGCAGCTTTAGTTCGGCCCCTTCGGGGGCAAGGCGCTCGAGCTTCTTCCGCGCCAGCCGACCCAGGGACGCGCTGGCCCGCTCGAAGAGCGGTTCCAGCTCCGGCTCCCACACCTCGGCGAAGCGCCGCGGCGCCGAGCGCAGGTAGCCGTCGGCCACCACGTGCATGGCCACGAGCGGGCGCCCCAGCGCCCGCGCCAGCACCTCCGCGCTTGCGAGCACCGCTTCCGAACCCGAGCCCAGGTCCACGGCTGCGAGAACTCCGCTCATCAGGGCCTCCTTTCTTCCTGCCCCCAGCCTAGCGCAGGCGGCCGGGGACCGGTGCCCCGCGTATAATGCCGGGGTGAAACTGCAACTCCGCGGCCGCACCCTCGACCTCAGCCGCCCCCGGCTGATGGGGATCCTCAACGTCACCCCGGACTCCTTCTCCGACGGCGGACGCTACCTGGACGTGGAAGCCGCGCTCGCCCGGGCCCGAACCCTGAAGGCCCAAGGGGCCGACCTGATCGACCTCGGCGGCGAGTCCACCCGCCCCGGCGCGGCGCCGGTGAGCGCGAGCGAGGAGAAGCGGCGGGTGCTGCCGGTGCTCGAGGCCGTCCTCGAACTGGGCCTGCCCATCAGCATCGACACCCGCAAGCCCGAGGTGGCCGCCGAGGCGCTGTCGCTGGGGGCGCACCTGCTCAACGACGTGGGGGGGTTGCGCGACGGCCGCATGGTGCGGCTCGCCGCCGAGCACCAAACGCCGGTGGTGATCCTGCACAGCCCCGTGAACGACCCCCAGACGATGATGCAGCACGCCCGCTACACCGACGTGGTGCGCGAGGTCGCGGGCTTCCTGCGGCACCAGGCCGAAAACGCCCTCGCGGCCGGGGTGCCCGCGGTGGTGCTCGACCCCGGCTTCGGCTTCGGGAAGCGGCTCGAGCACAACCTCGAGCTGCTCAGGAGGTTGGACGAGCTCGTCGCCCTGGGGCACCCGCTGCTCGCGGGCCTTAGCCGCAAGCGCACGATCGGCGAGCTCACCGGGGTGGAAGCGCCCGAGCGCCGTGTTTGCGGCAGCGTGGCCGCCCACCTGGCGGCGGCACGTCGGGGGGCCCGGATTCTGCGGGTGCACGACGTGGCCGCCCATGCCGAGGCGCTGGCGGTCTGGAACGCAGTGGAGGGCTAGATGGGCAAGATCGCGCTGGTGGGGCTCGAGTTCTACGGGCGGCACGGCGTCAAACCCGAAGAAGGAGCGCTGGGCGCGCGCTTCATCGTCGACGTCGAGCTGGAGATCGCCTACGAGGGCCGGGGCGACCGGCTGGCGGCTACCGTGGACTACGCCGAGGTCCACCGGCTGGTGGCCGAAGTGGTCACGGGCGAGCGTTTCTACCTGATCGAGGCGCTCGCCGACACGCTGGCCGAGCGTCTGCTGCGCGCCTTCCCCAAGGTGGAGGCGCTGGTCGTGCGGGTGCACAAGCCCCACGCGCCGCTGCCGGGGGTCTTCCGCGACGTCTACGCCGAGGTGGCGAAGAAACGCCCTGCGGGCGAATGACCCTATATAATAAAACTTGAGCGCAGTACCCTAAGGGCTGGAGGTGTCGTTTATGCCGGACACCAAGAACGCCGCTCCTTTTCGCGTGGATGAGCTGAAAGGCCTTGACCCCGAGGAGCTGGCGCGTCGGCTGGCGACCTCGCTGGAAAAGGGCCTGACGGAAAGCGAGGCGCGGGCGCGGCTCGAGCGGTACGGCCCCAACGAGGTACCCGAAAAGGAAGAGAGCGCGTGGCTGCGGCTGCTACGGCGGTTTTGGGGGCCCATCCCCTGGATGATCGAGGTGGCCGCGCTGCTCTCGGCGCTCGTGGGCAAGTGGGAGGACTTCACGATCATCCTCGTCCTCCTCTTCGTCAACGCCGGGGTGGACTTCTGGCAGGAGTCGAAGGCGATCTCCGCCCTCAAGGTCCTGCAGCAGCGGCTGGCGCGCAAGGCGCGGGTGCTGCGCGACGGCCGCTGGCAGGAAGTCGACGTACGCGACCTCGTCCCCGGCGACGTGCTGCGGCTACGGATGGGCGACCTCGTTCCCGCCGACGCCGTGCTCGCAGACGGAACCTACCTGCAGGTGGACCAGTCGGCGCTTACCGGAGAGTCGCTGCCGGCCAGCAAGAAGGTCGGCGACCCCCTCTATTCCGGCAGCGTCATCAAGCAAGGGGAGGCGCGGGCCGTCGTCGTGGCCACCGGCACCCACACCTACTTCGGGCGCACCGTGGCGCTCGTCGCCAAGGCGGAGCGCGAAGAGCGCAGCCACTTCCAGCGCGCGGTCATCCAGATCGGCGACGCGCTGATCGTGATGACGATCGCGCTGGTGGTAATCATCCTGATCGTAGGGCTGTTCCGGCAGGAGAACCTGCTCGAGCTGCTGCGCTTCGCCCTGGTGCTGACCGTCGCCTCGATTCCGGTGGCGCTGCCCGCGGTGCTCACCGTGACCATGGCCGTTGGCGCACTCGCGTTGGCGCGCCGCCAGACGATCGTGCGCAAGCTCGCGGCGATCGAGGAACTGGCCGGAGTGGACGTACTCGCCGCGGACAAGACCGGGACCCTGACACGGAACCGCATGACGATCGAGCGCATCCGGCCCCACCCCCCCTTCCAGGCGGCCGACGTGATCTTCTACGCGCTGCTGGCTTCGCGCGAGGAAAACCACGACCCCATCGAGGAACCCATCTTCAGCGAGGCCAAGAAGCTCAGCCTCGACCGCCGCCTGGGCGGCTGTCAGGTCACCGACTTCGTCCCCTTCGACCCCGTGCGCAAGCGTACCGAAGCCACGGTGCGCTGCGATGGAAAGGAGCTGTGGGTGGCCAAGGGGGCGCCCCAGGTCATCCTGCAGCTCTGCGAGGAAAGCCTCGACGACGCCGACGCGGTCAACCAGGAGCTGGAGCGCCTCGCCGAAAACGGTTTCCGGGTGCTGGGCGTGGCCGTGCGCGAGGAGAACGGGAAGACGCGCTTCGTGGGCCTGATCCCCCTCTACGACCCTCCGCGTCCCGACTCCGCCGAGGTCGTGGCCCAGGCGCGCAAGCTGGGCCTCGAGGTCAAGATGATTACCGGCGACCACGTCGCCATCGCCCGCTACATCGCCCGGGTGCTGGGCATCGGGGAGCGAATCCTGGACGTGCGCGAGCTGCGCGAGGCGGGCATGAAGGAGTGGCAGGTCCTCGCCGAGGTGCTCACCCACGAACTCTTCGAGGCCTTCAAGCCCGACGCCGGCGAGGCCGAGGTGCGGCGCTTCACCCACCGGGTCGTCGAGGAGCTGACCCAGATTTTCGAAAAGGAACACCTGGGGACGGTACACCGCCACGAATCCGAGATCGTACGGCTGGTCGAGGAGGCCGACGGCTTCGCCCAGGTCTACCCCGAGGACAAATACTTCATCGTCGACAAGCTGCAGAAGGCCGGGCACTACGTGGCCATGACCGGCGACGGCGTGAACGACGCCCCCGCCCTCAAGAAGGCCGACTGCGGGATCGCCGTGCAAGGCGCCACCGACGCCGCCCGCGCCGCGGCCGACCTGGTGCTGCTGGCGCCGGGGCTGCGGGTCATGGTGGAGGCGGTGGAGCTGGCGCGCCAGATCTTCGAGCGCATGAAGAGCTACGCCATCTACCGCATCGCCGAGACCGTGCGCGTGGTGCTGTTGATGTGGGCCACGATCACCTTTTTCAACTTCTACCCCGTCACCGCGCTGATGATCATCATCCTGGCGCTGCTCAACGACCTGCCCATTCTCTCGATCGCCTACGACCACGCCAAGGTGGCCCGGAACCCGGTGCGCTGGAACATGCACGAGGTGCTCACGGTCGCGGGCTGGCTCGGCGTCGCGGGGCTGCTCTCCTCCTTCCTGCTCTTCTACCTCACCGTAGTGGTCTGGCAGCTGCCGCACGACCTGATCCAGACGATCTTCTTCCTCAAGCTGGTGGTCGCGGGCCACGGCACCATCTACAACACCCGCACCTACGACCGCTGGTTCTGGACGAAGCCCTACCCCTCGGCCGTCCTCTTCGGGGCCACCTTCTCGACCCGGGTCCTGGGCACCCTCATCGGGGTCTACGGCTGGTTCTTCGCGCCGGTCATGACGCCGGCCGGCTGGGGCTGGGGGCTGGGCATCTGGGCCTACTCCCTGGCCTGGTTCGTCTTTAACGACGTGGTCAAGGTTTCGGTCTACCGCTACCTCGAGCGTCGCGGTCTGGTGGAGCCCAGCTAGCGGTTAGGCTGGAAGCATGCAGCGCGTTTCCGCCCTGGTGGCGATGGGATCCAACCTGGGCGACCGCGCCGGCCACCTGCTCGGCGCGGTGACCGCGCTTGCGCGCCGGCCGGAGGTGCGGCTCGCGGGGCTCTCGCGCGTCTACGAAACCGAGCCCGTAGGTCCCCCGGGGCAGGGGCCCTACCTCAACGCGGTGGCGGCCCTGGAAACCGAGTGCGACCCCCAGGAACTGCTCGCGACGCTGCTCGCGATCGAGCGCGCCCACGGCCGGGTGCGGCGCGAGCGCTGGGGCCCCCGCACCCTTGACCTCGACCTGCTCGACTTCGGGGGGCGGGTGCTCGAGCGTCCGGGGCTCGTCCTGCCCCACCCGCGGCTGCACGAACGCCCCTTCGTGCTGGTGCCGCTCGAGGAGGTCGCCCCCGGCTGGCGCCATCCCGTCTTCGGCAGGACGGCGCAGGAGCTGCTGGAAGAACTCGATTCCAGCGGGGTAAAGCTCTGGCACCCCTCTAGCGGATGAATGCTTCGGGCGCGGGCCCAAAGCCGGGACGCGCGAGCGCCGCGATCAGGTAGAGGCTGCCGGCGACCACCACCAAGCCTCCCGGCGGACGCCCGGACCGTGCCTGCGCCAGCGCCCGCTGCGGGTCGGGCTCGAGGCGCGCTCCCGGAAAGAACTCCGCCAGCGCCGCGGGGGCGGACGAACGCGGCCCTGGGTAGCGCGTCAGCCAGACGTTTTTGAACCGGGACCGCAGCGCGGCGGCCATGGCCGCCGCGTTCTTGTCCCTGGCGACGGCGAAGACCAGCGTTTTGGGGGTGCCGGGAAAGTAGTCGGCGAGCGCGCGAACGAGGGTGCGGGCCCCCGCGGGGTTGTGGGCCCCGTCGAGGAGCAGGCGCTCCGCGGGCCGGTACTCCAGCCGACCCGGGTGCTGCACCCGCGCCAGCCCCGCGCGCGCCGCAGCCGCGCTCGCCCCCAGCTCCCGCGCCGCCCGCACCGCCAGCGCCAGGTTTTCGGCCTGGTGACGCCCCATCAACCCAGCGGCGTAGGTGCACCCGTCCAGCACGAAGCTCACGCCGTAGCCGTTCACCTCCACGTGGGTGGGTGCGACCCGCTCGAGGCGCACCCCGCGCTCCCGCGCCGCGGCCGTCAGGAAGGCCGCGCCCGCGCCGGTCGCCGCGGTGAGGGCGGACCGCCCCGGCCTCAGGATGCCGGCCTTCTCGCGGGCGACGTGGGCCAGCGTGGGCCCCAGCCAGTCCGTGTGGTCGAGGGCCACGTTGGTGACGATCGAGAGCGCCGGCTCGGTTGCGTTCACCGCGTCGAAGCGCCCGCCCAGCCCCACCTCGAGCACCGCGGTCGTGACCTTCTGCTCGGCGAAGTGGACGAGGGCCAGGGCCGCGAGGGCTTCGAAATAGCTGGCGCCGCTGGCCTCCAGCGGACCGGCGAGGCGGTCCAGGAGTTCGTCCAGGGCCTCGGGGGCGATCGCCGAGCCGTCCACCTCGATGCGCTCACGCACGTCCTGCAGGTGGGGGCTGGTGAACAGCCCCACCCGCTCGCCGGCGGCCTGCAGGATACGCGCCAGCGCCCGCGCGGTGCTGCCCTTGCCGTTGGTCCCGCCAACCAGAACCACGCGAAACGCCCGCTCCGGGTGATCCAGGCGGGCGAGCAGGGTGCGAATACGCTCGAGTCCGGGGGTCATCCCCCGGCGGGCCAGGCGCTCGAGCCGCTTCCGGCTCAAGACCGCAGCGTCTGGCGGCAGGCGGAGCAGAGCCCGCGAAACTCCACCTTGGCCTCGTGGACCTGTAGCTCCGGGTACGCCGCACGCGCGGGGGTGAGCAGGTCGGGCAGCTCGACCTCGAGGTCGACGATCTCGCCGCAGCGCTCGCAGATCAGGTGGTGGTGCGGCACCGGGTTGGCGTCGTAGCGGGTCGCCTCGCCGGCGCGCGCCAGCACCGCGATCTGGCCCTCCGAAACCAGGGCCTCGAGGGTGCGGTAGACGGTCCCCAGGCTGATGCTGGGCACGATCTTGCGCACCTCCTGGTAGATCCAGGCGGCGTCGGGGTGGTTGCGGGCCTTCTGCACCACGTCGAGCACGGCTTTGCGTTGGCGCGTCAGGCGCTTCATCGCCATAGTGCCCCCAGTATACGGGAAATTCTGATGGTTTTCAGTAATGCGTATGAGAACTAGTTGCCCGCCGCCTCGGTCAGCACCTCGCGGCCGCCGGCTTCGAGCACGTCGCGGGCCAGCTCCAACCCCAGCTCCCAGGCCTCCTCGGGGTCGCCCTCGATCTCCCCGCGGATCAGCGTCTGGCCGTCCAGCGAAAGGACCCCGGCGTCGAGCACCAGCACGTCGTCCTCGATCTGCGCCAGCGCCCCCACCGGCGCCAGGCAGCCCGCGCCCAGACCGTGCAGGAAGCCGCGCTCGGCCAGCACCCGCGCGCGTGTGGGGGCGTGGTTGAGGCTGTAGGCCAGCTCGTCGGCCATGTCGTCGCCCTCGCGCACCTCGAGCGCCAGCGCCCCCTGACCCGGGGCCGGCAGCAGGATCTCGGGGTCCACGAACTCGCCGATGCGGTTGCGCATCTCCAGGCGCAAGAGCCCCGCCGCGGCCAGGATGATGCCGTCCAGGTCGTCGCTCACCAACCGCTTCAGGCGCGTGTCCACGTTGCCGCGCAGCGGCACGATCTCCAGGTCGTCGCGCCAGGCGAGCAGCTGCGCCCGCCGCCGCACCGAGCTGGTGCCGATGCGCGCCCCCTTGGGCAGGTCCGCCATGCGGGCCACGCTGTTGCGCCCGATGAAGACGTCGCGCGGGTCCACCCGCCGGGGCACGCCGGCGATCACCAACCCCTCGGGCTGGGTGGTGGGCAGGTCCTTGAGCGAGTGCACGGCGATGTCGATCTCGCCGCGTCGGAGGGCCTCTTCCAGCTCCCCCACGAAGATGTTCTGCTCCCGCGGGTCGGCGCCGCGGTCGCCCTTGGTCTGGATCGTCTTGATCTTGAACTCGGTCTCGGGCCAGTTCTCCTTCAGCCGCTCGACCGCCCAGCGGGTTTGGGTAAGGGCAAGGAGGCTCCCGCGGGTGCCTACGACGATAACGCGCATACGCACCCCATCTTAACGGCCGCGGGTCGGGGGCGCAAAGGTCAACCCGACCATCCCACCAGCCAGACGAGCGCGTCGGGGGCGTCGATCACGTAGAGCAGGGCGCGCCTTCCGTCCATGGACTCGAAGACGTAGCGGGTGTGCCGCTCCGGGCCCACCTGGAAGGTCTTCTCCTCCGCCAGCAGGTAACCGGCGACGGCGAAGCCGGTGGCCAGCTGATGCACGTAGGCGTTCCGCAGGTTCCTGGCGATTCCCCGGGCCGCGTAGGCCTCCCAGTCGCCAAAGCCCTCGCGGCCGCGCACCTTGGTCACCAGGCGCGCCACCCCCTTCCCCAGCGCGCGGTAGGAACCGCTAGGGAGGCGGATCTGGCTGTCCAGCTTGAGCGCGGTCGCGGTGACGAGCTGCACCTCGACGAGGGTCTGGGCGAGTCTGGGCAGACCCCAGACCAGCC
>Ga0256839_1000917_pt1 | contig 37312 bp, 32 predicted proteins | sample 354166metaG_FD_185968 | JGI IMG/M metagenome (GOLD analysis project Ga0256839, IMG submission 185968) | Hydrothermal vent microbial communities from Mid Atlantic Ridge, Atlantic Ocean - 354-166 | ecosystem: Environmental > Aquatic > Marine > Hydrothermal vents | place: Atlantic Ocean: Mid...
GTATTTGTTCCATTAGTATTTACATTTAACATCTCCATTAATTCAGGCATATAATTATTCTTAGCCATCCATTTTCTTAAAAAGTAGGCTCTATAAGTTTCTATAATCGCTGGGAATTTATCACTAACATCTCCTACAATATCTCTATCTAATATTTCTTCTTTTAGGACGGTTTCCAATGCTTCATCAAGCGCGTCTTTATATTCGCTAAACCTTTCTGAAAGATTCGCTAATGTAGTGGTTTCTGGACTAGGCATAGTTACAGAAATACTATTAATGAGTGCTTCTGTAATCGTCTCTAATACAGCGTTGTTATTAAGATCAGGTACCTTAATATCTGACATTTTAAGACGTTTAGCAATATCTTTCTTATTTTCTACGATTAGTTCTTTTAAGATATCTCTAAATTCTGGATCATATTTTAAAATTTTCCTAACATGATCTGTAATAAATGGGTTTAATGTCTTTTGGTATTGGTCGATTCGTTTCGATAACAATATGTTATTGGTTACTATTGTAGTCGCGAAGTCTCCCTCAAAGCCGTTATCTACCACTTCTGGTGGTAGCCCCATGGCCATGAAGACACGTTTCCTTAGATTCTCATCTAACTCATCGTCGGGTACTTCATGATTAATCTTTGCGCTACTATAATCAATACTGGTAGTAGGAATACGCGGGTGTCCACTAAACTCGAATTCATATCCAAGATTCGTTGCCCAATTCATAAGGTCCGCAATATTAGTAGTTCCTACTGGAAGATAAGTTTGTTGTATATTCATTATGGTGGAAGTTAATGTTTCAATCGTACTATCTGGATCGGGATCATCTTCATCTAGTGTAATAGATACTTTCGTAGCCGGTATCGTATTCTTAATCATAGCTATGAGTTTAGCAAATAACAACATAGCTCTAATTGATGATATTACTAACAAATCATCTGTAAGTGATTTACCAACACCGTTAGGATGATATTTAAAAGCATAATAAACAAAATACTCATTTGGTATATATAGTATTCTTGTTTTCTTTCCACGAAGAGATCTCGAAAGTAATAACCTATAGACATCATCACTGTCAGAAAGATTAAATTCAACACCATCATATATACTATTCTTTAAGCGATCCTTAAGATCATGTTCTACTAATAACTTATAATGTTCTATAAGTTCTGGAACGTTTTTTGTACCCTTTAAGTTTACTTTTAACGCATTCTTAGCTTTCTTTATGATAGAGGAAGCAGTCTTTTCTGCCGACAAAGAAGTATTGAATAATTCACCAAAGGACTTATCAGATGTGCTATTATCGGCATGTGTTACTGGGTTGCCGTTTTTGTCTAATAAAACAAATATGCCTAGCTTCTTACTAGGTTCTCCAGAATCCTGTACCGGAATCACTGCTTCAGAAGAAATTGTTTTTACCATAGGACCTGTGGCAAATCTTCTATCCAACATCCTTTGAGATTTTGCTTTAACATACTTAGTATCCTCGGCAGGTTCTGGATTATATAACCAGGACATGCCGCTTCTCCTTGTTTTTGTACCGCTGTATATATTTTCAACAGTTAATGATATCTTTAGTTTTGCTAACTCCGGAAGCTTCAATATCTGCGGATTATCCTCTATAGAGTATCCTAATTCTAAATCATTTACATGTGTAAACACATGTTTTTGAGTACTAAGTTTATTTTCAATACCATTTAGAGATTCGGTTGTTACCCCAGGATCATTAATAAGATCATCAATAACATTTTCTGGTAATATTACTACTACGTGTGATCCTTTCTCAAATAAACAATCTCTAATAATGTTAGGTAATTTTGTTTCGATATCGTGTTTTCTTTTTATATATGACTTAGCAGAGTTTATAGATTGAGACAGTAATGTTTCTGGTAAATTTATACCTTCCATGGTATAGAGGAGTTCCTGATTCATCATGTCTTTAGGAGAAATGATAGAGGATACCAATATCTGTATTGCCAGTTCCATATCTGGAAACAGCGAAATAATATCCTCTAACGTTTGATATCTTTTTGTCGCAGCTTTTGATATTTTCTCTAATTCTGAAATAGGTGGTAATCGAATAGGTTTCTTTTTCTCTTCCTTACCATATTTCGATAACGTGGATAATGTCTCAGGTTGTATAGTTTCTTTTTTGAGAACGCGCTTAGGTAGTTTTTTCATGTCAAGGCTCCGGGACCGTATTTATGGCAGTCAAGCAAATAAGAATAGATAATTATATACAAAGTGTTTATAAATTAGCCGGAAGTTTAGTAATAAAACTATCTGCTGCGGCCAATAGCATAAATAAAAGACTAGTGGAGACTTACGGAGAATCTAGTGTAGGACCGAATCCAAATACTTGGAAATATTATTTAAACCTAAATGGCCAATATCATTCTACCGATACCGCTATTATAGTTAATAGATTAGATCCTCCAATAGCGAATCCACCAGCAACCATATCATTCGATAGTACTCAATTGGCGTTAAATCCCATCACAAGGAACGTGTATAAATATGGCACCAATGATTTTTATAAACTAGTATCTGATTATCCAGGATATCTTACTGTGATAAAGGGTGCCTTATATCCTGTTAATATTACAGATGCTATTAACGCTGAAGACGGGACTATACTAGCCTATGAATCAGATTTTGTAGAGGAAAATGAATGGTATCTCATTCCTGAATTAGAATCTTGGATTAAACGGTGGTTAAGTAGATGGAACGAAGAAGGATTCTTGGAGACAGATGATTTATATGGCGCAGCCATGTATGGTGTACTAACCACCTATTTGCCATTAAAAATAATTGAATTACGGCAACATAAAATAGGTACCAGAGAAGCTCATTCGTTTCATAGACGAATGTCAATCACGACGAGACAAACTATTAATGCTATTCGTGGTGATTTAGATATAGACGATGAGCAGTGGTTGTATAGGAATAGTAGATACATTACTGTTAATCAAGGTACGAATAAGGTACTGAAATCTTTAATTGAAAATATCACTGCTAATGGAAAAGTTAGTGTTGGATATTTATATCGACGACAAATTGGTGTAATGCAGGGTCTTTTACCGGAGGTAATTTATCGAAATATAATACAGAACGAAGGTTTTAATTCATCGAATATTGGCACTTATGATAAGGAGGAAGTTTATAGACTAGAAGAACTGAAAGCAATGTTTAATAAAGATATTGATTCTTATTTTCCAAATCAGGAGGTGAAGTACACAAAATATTCCGACGCTGATACTAAGGTAATTATATCAGATATGACCGATAAAGGAGACTTTAGTAGTCATCCTTACGAACAAATGCTTTATGAATACTATCCATATATGGCTGATAGTTTATACAACAGTGTTATATTCTGGACAAATCCTGTTAACAACAGACAACACACTATAACGCAAAAGGATCTTGTTTTAATATATATTTATTATCTTAGTAAATATTACGGATATACACCTACTAACATGCCATCATGGGCATATACCCATGTATCCGTATCTACAAACGCTTCTATTATTCTGGCAAATAAACCTGCTGATGTAAAAGTAGATGACGATATTAATTTCTTTAACACAGAACATATAGTACCAGCAGCTGTAAGCAATGTATCTATGTATGTCGATATGATAAAAGACATATATACAGCTAATAAGAAAATGTGGCTACGCGTAACTAGTAAGGGAAATAAAATAATAAAAGGAGTATCTAGGAACATGTGGTTCAAGTTTTTTGAATATGGGAATATATCTCTAGGAACAGGATATAGTAGTTATAGTAATTTCTTTACATCAAAAGGGATTGATATATCTACGACATTAAGTAAAAAGGAAATAAAGAAACTATTAGCGGAACTACGAGAATTATCCGTATCTACGATCGAAGATAAGAAGCTTAGAAATATACAAGAAACTATATTGGAAATTATAGATAAAAACACATCTTATACAAGTCATATAGCCAAGAATATGAGCGATACAAAATATGTATATTGTAGACAAGGAGGAATAGGTTATACTCCAGGAACAATAACACAATACTATCAAAAAGTACATCCGGTTACTAACGAACCTCCACATGCAGATATTGATGTTACTGGTGACTGGTTTTTGGTGAGCTTTGACCAACTGTCAACTGCTCAGAAATCTCAACTTAAAGACGTTTATTAAATATGGACTATGTAGTACCAACGGTTTATCAAGCAAGTTTTCTTACACATAAGTTATTTAGTCAAAACTATGTAATAAACAACCAGTTTACTTTAAACAAAAGATTTAGTACATTTGATAATATAGTACCACCATCTAACGTAGATCCTATTATGCGATATATGGCCATAGGAAACGGAGGACATACAGTAACTACAGACTTATCCGGAAATGTGCTAGTGAACCCAATACAACACAGTCCAGATAATATATCGCTATATAGCCACATACCATGGATTATTAGGGAAGATGGGAATGATTTAACTATAGCTGAGAGAGCTATCTATAGAATGCGTGTGGAGGTGTTTATAGCTGGCATTAAACACTATGCCTATTATTTACGATTAATAAATCCGTTACCAACGAATATACAGATGAATAAAATTACATGGAGTGGGAGTAGTTCTACTACTATCCCGTTTGTTCCTGGGAATAATAATATAAACCCTACTCCTACCACGAATACTTCTACCGCAGGAGATGAATACATAACAGTAGATACCACAGTTCCTCTACGCATTACAGGAACAGAAGCTACTGAAATAAAAGACGCTGTAACAAAATTATTTGGTAATAGTGATTATGCTATTATATCTGAATTAGGATTATATATGGGTATAGATACGACTGTACAAGATCCTGTAACAGCTATACAATATACGGAAGTGGTCGGAACACAACCAACGGTATTTATGAATACCTTTATGGCGTTGAACTATGCTGTCGATCCAATAGAACTGGATCTTGGTGTTGGTTGTATGGAACCAATGCAGTTGTGATCTTTCGTATCCTAGGGATAGATCCAGGGTTAGTAGATACTGGATTGGCTTATATGGATATATGTTATAATGATCTTCATAATAAATTTATAATTAAAGGATTATCTACAGAAACACTGAGCTTAAAAGATATCGAATTATGTTATGTAAATAGTTATTGTGGTAATACAAGAGATGCGCGAATATTTGGACTTGTGAAATGGTTGGAGAAAAGAATAGTAGAGGATAATATTACTGCTATCGCGTACGAAACACCTTTTTATGATAGAAGAAAACCTAATGCACACGAAACATTAGTCGAGGTTTGCTCTGCTATACGTTTTGCTGCATATAATGTTAACCCTATGTTGCCTGTTATAGGGTATAGTCCCGCACAAATAAAAAAGGGGCTAGGTATCAAAGGCAATGCTAAAAAAGAAGAAGTAACCAAACGTGTAAGTGAATTATATGGTTGTTATTTGTCTTCTTCTACCCAACATGAATCAGACGCTGTAGCGGCGTCCCATAAATATTTGATGGAGATTTCTAATGCCCAAACTTTATAGTCAGGAAGAAATTGAAGCTATGGATGAAAACGATCTTGAAAACATGTCTGAATTTGAAGCTTTCTTGTATCTCTTGTTTAAATCTGATATAAGAGAAGCTATATGGATTACCATCATAGGTACCATATTCTTTGTATATATATTTACTAATGGTTTATTCTACAATCATAATCAATCTAAGGTGGAAGAAAGTATAGCTGCTGGTACACAAGTGATTGAGCAACAATATCGTGTAGAGGAAAGAAAACGAGAGAATGTTTCAAAGGTGGCTACACGTGTGGTGAAGAACACAGTTACTAAGAACCAACGTATAAAATCTAAAACGCTTAGTACACAAGAAAGAATCGCAAATACTGACGACGAGATGGAAATGCTTGCTGCTGTATGGGATCAATACGTAGAGATATTTCCAGAAGCAAAGAATCCTTTCAATGAAAAAGCTAACGATAGTCCTGATGGACAAAGCCAATCAATCTTTGTCGGGGTAGGATGATGAGGGTTCTGATGGTCTTTGTTCTACTAGCGATGACTGGTTGTTCATATATAATGCCGAAGCCAGTTGTTGTAGAAAGAACAAAGATTAAAATAATAAAAATACCAGAGGAACTTACGGAAACAGTTACTGCTACACCACCACCAACACCAAAAATGTTCATGGCTCTAGATACTCCATCTAGATATCGTTTGTTATTTTCCATTATAGGGGAATTACAAAAAGATATAGGCCAGTGTAACAATAAACTGGAAGGTATTAGAGAATTTGTAAAAGCTGCGGAGACGGTGGTTAATAGTGAAGATAAAAAAGACTGAAGGATATAAATTATATTATAGAACCTATCGTGAGTTATACGATAGCTGGTCTAGAAATAATACTATAGACAATGAAGATTTAGAAAGGCTGTTAGAGCTTTTTGAAGAACTAGTAGAAGATGATAAAAAACTAATAATGTTCACACATTATACTGATTTAGTGGAATGTTATAAAACACCAGAACAATTAGCAGAGAGAGCTAGTTTAAAACTAGAATATATTAAAAACATGAATCGTTTTAAAATATGGTTATTAAAAACAGCATCACTGTTATTTTTAATATCACTATCTATTATTACGACATATATTGTTATTAAATATATTCACGAACACGATATCGATATAATTAGCTATATTAATCAATTATTTGCTATGATAGGTGTATGGAAAATAAGATAACTATATCCACCCACAGTCAAATGACTGTGGGTGGATAATATTACGATACAACTAAAATATCATTAGATATTTCTTTAGAAATATCCGTGGCTAGCGATACCACATCCGCCTCTTTATAGTACCCAAAATCATCTAGATAATGACTTACTAAAAAGACTTGACTAAATTCTTCTGCTGTCGATAGTTCTTTATATATCATTTCGTACGCCACATCTCTATGACTACTATCAAAACTTCTACCGAATTCATCTAAGAATAAAGGATATTGTCTTAGACCAAGTCTTGATCCAACAACTATCCTAAAAGCAAGATTAATGATTTCTTGCATTGAACTACTGGTATTAGATACATCTTTGCTAACATGTCCTTCAAGATCTACTGGAAATCTATAAGTAAGATCGACATCTTCTCCTTTGCTACACGGAAGTACTTTTAGGTTATATCTCCATATTGTAGATATAATCTGGTTGAGATCCATTAATACGGATTCCATACTTATCATAATAGATCTCCCAATAATTCCCTCCGTTGGACTTAAAACTGTTATTAAATTTTTTAACATATTGGTTTTGAGTTCGATTTCTCTTACTTCTGTTTCAGTCTTTTCCAATATAGTCCTTGCTTGAAGATCTTCCTGTAACTTCATTTCTAATGTCTGTTCTGTTTTCCTAAGATCATGTAGGACTTTATCTATAGTGTTTTTAAAACTATATTTGATTTTTTCTTTCCTAATTGATTCATATTTTTTATGTAACTTTTGTATGTTCTTGGTAATTATAATAACTCTATCTATAATTTTCAGCATGTTGGTATATTTTTCTTTGGACTTATCTTTCTCTATTTTTTCTTCTAATAGCTCTTTTTCTCTATTTTCTAATTCTGTTATTTCACTACTAAGTTCTAGTAGAGTGGTATTTACTTTTACCTCATTCAACGATTCTTTAAGTTCGATATATTCTTTTTGTTTTTTTACCCAGACTTCTATATCTACTTTATGATGAAGTATTCCATGTAACCTATTCAAAAAAGAATGTGGTGATTCTATAAGCACTCTTCTTCCACCAAGTTTTTCCAAAGATTCCTTCCCTGATACCGATCGCTCTATAAAACCTAGAGCATCTAAAGCTTTCTCTCTATTTCTCAGTAATAATAATTGCTCCTGTAATACCTCTACTTCGTCTTCTAATTTATGTATTTTATCTTCTAGTTCTATATTGCTAGATATATAATCAGTTATTTTACCATTCCACTTATAATTACATTCTGGGCATTTTATTGCGATTGTATTTTGATTTTCTTCTAAACCTATATAGCTAGCAGATCTTAATTTTAATCTAGTAACTTCTTTCTCTAAAGATTGTATCTTGGACGATAACTCCTCAGACCCGTATCTTAGTCGAGCTACTTCGTTTGTCTCTATTAATTCCTCTGTTATGTCTTTTAGTCTCTCTGAGTGACTGTTTAGAAAATCTATTAATTTTCCAACATCTATTCCTGTTAAGCCAAGTTCTTGAAGTGGTGAGGTTATTGATAATTCATTCTCCAATTTATTTATATGGGATTGAAGTTCCTCCGTTGTTTTGAATTGTGATTTTTCTAATTTGGTTAGTGTTCTTCTTTTAGAATATAAAAGTCTCTGTATACTTTGTAGTTCTCCATTAATAATATATACCCGTTTATTAATATCCTCTAATAAAACCTTTAATTTTTCTTTTGATAGTAATTCTTTACTTATATTTAGTTTATTAAATTCCTTAATTGCTTTTAATAACTCACTACGTATATTAGTCTCTTCCTTATCATGAGCAGAAACATCTATTTTTTCATTTAGTCGATTATTAAGTATGGTATTTATATACTCTTTTACTTTATCAAGCATTTCTCTTATTTCTTCCGAGACGTCCTCTGGAAGCATTTTTTGTGTTTCCTGAGCCTGTCTATTACGTATATGCTTTAAAGCTCCCTGTGCGTCTCTGAGAGCCTCTGAAACACGTTTATGTACTTCTAAGCCGTAAGTATGATCTTTACCACTGATTTTAGTAAACCAATGTTTTCTAGCAGATATAGACATATTGGTGAAAACTGTTTGTCCTGTAATTATCTCCCACTCCTTCGAAGTAATCCCGAATGCGGATTCTGCCAGAAGTATTTGAGTGGTTTTATTATTGTTCTGATTTTGTTCTTCACCATCAACAACAAACGAATATTTAATAGTTTTGCCGTATGTTGTTATTAATTGGTATTCTTTGTTCTCGTGTATTATTATTAGTTTTTTATATCCGTTTTCGGTATAGTCCGTTCGGTTTGTAGGAAACGGCGTAAGTTCTCCTAATAAAGAAGATTTTCCACAACCATTCGGACCTATAATTATTTGTAATCTTTGATCTGGCTTATACACGATCTTATGTATATCATTGAGCGAAGTGCGTTTAAATCCAACTAATTCTAAATAGGTTATTATCATGGCAGACTTAACAAAATTTAAGATATATTCGTTAGGAATAGTTACTGTTAATAAAGATAGGGATAGTGCTATTATAACAGTGCTTCCTATAGAATATTTATCTATGGTTAATGGTGATATTAATAGTATAAAACAAGACCAAAAAGTGGATGCGGTTATTTCTGGGGAAAAGATATCTAACGAAGTATCTAAAACAGCAGTAATTACTGCTAAATGGCTACCCTATGGAATAAGTAACCGCGCTACCCCACCTGACGTTATTAAGGGAGAAACTGTATTACTTTTTACATATGGAGATACGGGAGAATATTGGTGGACAACGGTTTTTAATGAACCATCTATTCGTCGTTTAGAAAGAGTCGTCCATGTTTATGGTGACATAGATGTTGATGATAAATTGCCTGTTATCGGAAAAGATAATAGTCATTATGTGGATATAAATGCATATGATAAATATATCGAATTACAGACTTCAGATAATAGGGGAGAAAAGACTACTTATAAAATTAAATTAGATCTAAAAGAAGGAATATTTACGCTGGAAGATAAACAAGAAAACTTGATTGAACTAAACAGTGTGGAAGGTGTTTTAACAGCTACTATTAATACAAAGGTACATGTTACTACACCTACTGTTGTTATTGACTGTACAGACACTACGGTCAATGCTAGCAACGATATCACACTTAATGTTGGTAATAACTTAACCGCTACTGTTGATGGCGACACGACAATAGCAAGTGGCGGTGACATCAGTGGTAGTGCTGGGGGGGATGTGAATATTAGTGCAGGAGGTAATGTGGATGTTACAGCTGGAGGTTCGCTGACTGCCACGGCGTCCGATGCTACAGTCACAGCATCAACAATTACTCTGAATGGTAATGTAAGTATAAATGGTAATTTAGTTGTAAGTGGTGGTTTGGCTGGAGGTGGTGGATCGGCACCACCGGCCGGAGAAGCTACGTTTGGTGGAGATGTTTCCACATCAGGTGACGTGAAGGCGGGAAGTATATCTCTCAAGAACCATACACACCAAGGCGTTCATGGTCAAACCGGACCAGCACAGTAATTTTTTTTTTGGAGTCTTAGATGGCAAATCCTATCATACAAACAAAAAACTCAATAGCAAACACATATCAAATCTTATATGAGCTCCCAAACACTGGGGTTACCTACGCTATTGTTGCAGTAAAAGCAGTTAATAGAGACACAGCTAACAGTGTACCTATTTGGATAGCTGTTGGACCTACTGCCACCAGTGGGTCACCGACACCTGCTACTAATGAGCATATTGAATATAACACAACGCTTCCTCCTGGTGGTGGAATGGAACGAGGAAGTATTATCCTAGCTCCTGGTGAAAAAGTGGTAGTGCGGGCAAATAGTAATAACGTATCCTTTAGATTACACGGTTTGAGTAGAGTAACAAGCACACAATCTGTACAAACAGCGATTGTTTCACCTGGCACTGGTAACTGGTCCACGGCCTATACCGTTCCATCTAATGTAACGGCAGGAGCTGTGAACTTCGGGACGTATCATTTTAGTTTCTTGAATGTAGACGCTGTAAATGTTATTACATTCGATGCCGCTATAGCACCCACCGCAACACCTGCCAATGAAAAGTTTATAGAGAAGGCTACTGCACTTAATCCAAATGGTGATGGTATTATTCATACCTGCAATATTATGCAGCCTGGTGAACGTGTACTGGTTAATCCGGATAATAATGGGTTGGCTGTTCGTGTATCTGGAATCATTGATATTGTTCCATAAAGTATTGAAACAATTATCACCCACAGCCAATCGGCTGTGGGTGGTGTAATTTAAACCAGGTTGTTATAAAAGATCTCTTCCGCGCTTCCTTCCATACATGGTCCATGTTGTTCATGTAGAAATAGTTCTACATCCGTTGGGAATACATCCTCTGGTATAGTCGGATTATATACTGGACCGGTGTCCATACAATCCGAGACCCCACTATGAAATTGTTTAAACGCAAACAAAGTTTCTGGGCTTTCTATATCCATTCCTGTTTGGTAACAGAGTCTTAATGGAGTATCTTCTATAAGATTGATAGATCCAGGTGTACCACAATCCCTACCACAACACTGGTTTTCTATGACACATTCCAGTGAAGTTATTTGTGCGGAATAGCTTCCAAGTTGTGCTAGAAGATCTATATATCTTTGTCTATAGCCCATGTACAATGTCTTAGCCGCATTTCGAGCGGTCATGATTGTATCATGATCGGCATAACTTACTTTGGTCTTTGCCGAGTTAGCTATGATCTCTCCCTCAGCAGTTATTCCAGTGTGTGAGTGTATCAGGTCTCGTATTTCAGTAATTAAATAATTTATATCTTCGTTTTCTGGTATCGGACCTATATTAATGGCGATAGCCTTTGACTGATATATCACACCGTTGACAGATGGATATGAATTTACATATGATTCTGGTATATGTAAAACTTCATTACCATCACCTATGAACGTGATAATAGAGACCCTATCATCAAGATCCTGATTATATTCTACAGACGTAAGTCCTACGGGAATATATATTTCGTTTAAAGGATCCTCGTTATTCCCGATCATATCCTGAATAAGTCGAATAGAATATACTTGATACATTCTAGTCGGACTTACCAGTGTGTCAAATGGTGCCTGTACAGATATACAGCCTTTTGCGCCTATTGTAGGGACTGCCATTTTTTATTCTCCAAAACATTTACTAACCTTGGTCATCTAATGCTATGTTTAAATACCTCACTCCTTTAATATTTGTTTTAAAAATATTCTATATATTTTTAAAAGATATATTTATGACCAATCCGAAACTAACATTTCATCACGTAGAATTCGATATCTTTAATTGGACACTTGTTGTAATTACTATTATTTTATTTATTATAGTTCTTATTTTGACAATTGTCACATTAGAACAATCGTACGATATTCTTAATTTAAAGGAAAACCAATGTCCGTAGTACTATATTTACTAGTTAATACAATAGAAAAAACAACATATTATGGTCTGTTTGGTTATACCTATGAATCCGATTCTGTTTCTGGTGCAAGTGGATATAAGTCTTATAAAGCCACTGATAAGGGATTAATAAAAATAAATAAAAACAGTGATGAAGAAATCGTTTTTAAGGAGATACAGAGTTATATAGATGGGTATGGTGGAGTAACTACCAGTAATAAACGAGAAGACGAAGTATTGATAGCGATTATCAAAGAGGTTTTATCAAAGATAGAAGAAATCGGCGATTTAACAACTCTTATTGTAAACAATCCAAGGATGGCTAAGTTATTAAGAAACAGTAAGCATAGTAAATCTATTAACTTGGTTTATGACAGAAATAATATCAATGATTCCCCAATGGAAATCGCCGAAATAAATTCAGCCATTGGTCAACAATTATCATCAAAAGGAATCGAAATATTTGAAGTACCAAAAAAGAAAAGATGGAAATCCGCTATTACAAAACCTCATATGTTGCCACAATCACACATACTCTTTGATAACAGAGGTGTAGATGATTCTGGAAGATATCATTATTTTGGATTTAAAACAAAAAAAGATATAGGGGTAGGTAGATCTCATTCCAACACAATATATAGTCTAACAAGGTTGAAAAAAGAAATACCAGAATTAGAAGAACTTAAGAAGAAGAGGTTAACTATATCGACATATAACACGCTTAGTGTTATATCTTTAGTGGACTTCTATACGATCCCCGTGTTGAGAACATATGAAAAATATGGATTATCTATTTTTAAAACTGTAGCGGATAGACTACCCTTTTTTATAGAGTGGCTTAATAAAAAAATAATCATTAGTGACTTATATCCTCCTGGTCTAGGAATGAGGATACTTAAAATTATATCTTCTTTCCATATCTATTTAGATGAATTTGAAGATTTTTTACATACAGGTAATCAACCAGCTACCACTATCTTTATTGATATCACTAAAGATATAGCAGAACATATAACGCCAAATGATAAAGATGTAATCATATCTATTAATAAAAGAAAGTTAAAATTAGTTTATGGTGTGGATTTACCTGCCAGAAATAATATGAAGAAGTTACTAGATATCGGATCAACTATATGGATATCGATATCATTAAAAGGGAACGTAAGGGACCGATACTATATCTTCGTTAATAATAATGAAGGATCATTAATCTGGACTAACCATTACTCAAACCTGGTACCAAACAATGGACATCATTAGCAAAATTATCTTTATAACAAAAGATAAAAGAATAATTAAGAAAATGATACTAGGAAGTATCTTTGGATATATATTTAATCTGGATTCATTAGAAAAAGATGATATACAGCTTATAAAGAAGATATCGGATAAATTAAAATTAGCTGTAAACTATGAGGCGTTATACTTACCTATGTGGGTTCGCGACAGTATATGGAACTCCAGTGAATTGGAGAATGAAATTAAGAGCCAGTATGGTGAACAGTCCACAATAAAAGATTTCTTGCTAAACTCAGATATACCTACAGACATAGTCGTGGAAACTCTATTAGATAAGTTAAAACCGTATGTGGTTAATAAACTTGAAAAGACAGAATATAATAGCTTTAAAAATGATCTAAAGCAGTTTGTTAAATCCATAAGATCATTTAGTAATCACAATGTTTCTTCAAGAAAAAAAGGTGTTTTAGAAGCATCATAGTGGTATACTCTAATAGTAAAATATAGACCCAGACACTTAGTCGTGTCTGGGTCTATAAATAATTTAAATTTTATTGGCGATAATCTTACACCCTACATAAAGATCATGTGTGCTCTCTCTGGCAGATTCTTCATAAAACATCACTGCTTCAGTAGCATTAATACAATGTTCCAGTAATCTTATCATTTCTTCTATTGCTGGCTTTCCTACACTTTCCAGTATACTTTCTTTTTTTGAATATCTTGTAACTGTTTTATCTATTGTTTTTGTTAAAGAATGTAGTTTCTTAACACTGGATGTTGGATCCTTAGCATCTAGCTTATATTGGTTATTGATACAAGATATAACTCCTTTTGAATTTCCATACGCTTCAGAAATAGTTTGTCTTTCTATAGCCGATCCTGCTGTATATAGACTGCCGATAGATTCTTTAACATCATTTATGATATTATTACAATTTTGTTTAAGTTCTCTTATATCTGTGGTAATTTGTTTTAATGAAAATATTGAAGAAATATATCTATCGGTGCTTTCTAATATATCTACTAGCTCAGTCGGAACATACAAAACATTATTATATGCCGTATATAGTTCCACCATTGTACCTGTCATTCCTTCTGGAACAGGAACCATTTCTCCCGCGATCTCAGAAAACCTGGTGCTAACCACTCTCTTTCTTACATAGTTAAACGTAGTTTTTATTTCTGATGTAGATGCACCGATAGCGGTATATAGTGAGTATGACCGGGAGAAAACTTCAAACATTCCGGCTAGTCGTGAAAATGTAATAGACATTCTACCCATAGCCTGCGAAACACTACCGGAAATATCTTCTAAATAACTTTCTTCTGTAAAATCAGTCAACGTAAGTACGTCTGACATAGAAAACTCCAAGATTAATTAATATTCTCACTGAATTGGAAAAAACGATGGCTAAACACACAATTGATGAATTACAAACAATTACAAATAATAGACCTATATTTAATATAGGAGCTGGATTAGATATCCCTACTTCTTTTATTACGAAGGGTTTGAAAGGAGAATCTATTATTAATGGTGGTTTATCTATGGTTACCGCCATTGTAGGTGATGGTAATCTATTTAAATCCACTATTATGCATTACATGGCGTTACGTGCAGCAGACAGTGTGGCAGGTATTCGTCCAAAGATATTTAGTTATGATACTGAAATGAATATGCATTTAGATAGGTTATATAGTTTAGGTAGTCGATTGGATAACCTTACTCCAGATGATTTAGAAGAACTTTGGTTGGTATCAGATAAAACAAACCATCTTGGTGATGAATGGTTTGCGATTATGAAAGATTATATGGCTTCTAAGAAAAAGAAAACTAAGACGCCTTTTGTCGATAGACACGGTGTTCAACAAGAAATGATTCTTCCAGACTTTATCGAAGTTGATAGTCTTACTGATTTTGAAACAAGCTCACAAATGGATATGTATGATAAATCAGATCTTGGAGATAGTGCGGGTAACACTATTTTCATGCGAGCTGGTTTAGTTAAAACGAGGTTTATATTAGAGTTAATACGCTTGGCTTATAAACATAGTATGTATACCTTATTTAGCGCACATGTTGGTGAAAAGTTAGAAGTGAATGCTCGTCCTGGTATGCGTCCTAAAAAGAAGATGCAGTATATGGAAGCAGAAACAAAGATTAAAGGAGTTAGTGATAGAGTATATTATAGTCCCTCTATTGTATGGAGACCTAAGAAAGCAGTGAACATGAAAAAGAACGATACATTAAGTCCAGAATATCCTATTGTTCCATCTGAAGATGGTAGCGGTGATTATACAGAACTTAACTTAGTAGAATTGGTGGCTGTGCGATCAAAATCTGGTCGAAGTGGATATCGTATTAACCTTGTTGTTAGTCAGGATGAGGGAGTTCTCCCTGGGTTAACAAATTTTCATTATATAAAATCAAATAAACGGTATGGGTTAGTAGGCAATAATGTTAGATATCACGCTGCTCTATATCCGGAGGTAACCATTACCAGACCTACTGTGCGATCGCTTTTAAGAGATGATCCTTACTTGGATAGAGCTGTTGATCTACAAGCGCAATTACTACAACTCCATACTTTTAAGCCAGAGTTAAAAAAAGAGGGATTACTTTGTAGTCCGGAAGAACTTTATAATGATCTTAAAAAGAAATATGATTGGAAGCGGTTATTAGAAACGAGATCGTATTGGACTCCTGATCAATATGAGCACAGAATTCCTTATTTAAGTATCATCGATCTGCTTAGAATGCGGAAAGGTGAGTATGATCCTTATTGGTATTAATTTTTTTGGAGCCTTACATGCAAGTTAATCTACCAACCAATGATGGTGGTGTTATCGGTCTTAGTATAGATCGATTCTTTATCACTCTTCCAGATGTACCACCGACTCTTATTACTAATACTGAGGTCTTGACACCAAACCCTGTATTAACAAACGATTATTATATACCTACAACATATACAGCTATTACTAATTTTAAAAGTATATACACTGGGAAACAAATAATTATTTATGAGGATGATAACAAGAAATTAGTAATAGCGTCTGGGTTTTATAAATACCCCATGATGGTAAATCCATCTATACGTATGCAAGGATATGGCGTTGGTGTAGCTACTAATAAGCCGAATAAAACAACAACGACTACTCATTTTGGAAGTGAGTATGTTTCTCCAGTAATGGGTGATGTGGTGGCTGTTAACGTTACTGCGGTTGAACTACTTACCGTAGAAATGGGCAATCCTGACCTTGTTAGGACCAGTATTATTAATACGCTTCCAGGCGGAAAAGTGTCTATACAATCCACCATGCCTTTTATTAAGATTACAATGGCTGCGCCTGTTGATATGTCTCCGTATTATATTGTTCCAGCCTATGGAACAGGACACGAGTTCATGGAGGGAAATAAAACGGCCAGTGATAAAATCATTATACCTGTTCTATTGTAATGTCTAGAAAGAAAACAGAAGACTTTATCATAAAGTATATTGATAAGATATATCCGGGTGGTGCCACAACAAAAGCATATAAGGAAAAGTTTTCTAAAATGTCTGATAAACAGTTTAAGACATTTATGGAAGAACTAAGAGATGGAAAAAGAGAATTAGTTATGATTGCTCCACCCGGTGATAAACAAAGGCTATCCTTAGAAAGAAATATTAAAATAGGAAAAGAACTTGGTCACGATTTTTACCAAAGACTGTGGATGACATCATCGGACGGTATAAGATATCTAACTCCTGTAAAATATTTAATACTAGAACTACCTTATAGAAGAACAGCGCAATTATTGGTTAAAAAGATTAGTGTACCTAAAACCAGTAAGGTGGTAGATAACTTCACCGGACAAGTAACAGGGAGTAGTAAAGGAAGTGCGGTTACTTATCCAGAACTACTTATTATGTCTGGACTTGGACTTGATAAGAGTGTTGAGGAACTTATAAAACACAGAGGCGGGGATAGAGGGAGTAATAACGCTTTTATTAAAATGGCTAACGAGTATGGTACTGTTAAGCAGTCTGCTATTGAGCCATTTAGTTCTGAAGTTTCTTCAAAAACAACAGCAAAACATTTTTTTATAGCAGCTATGTTGCGTAATAATTTATAATTGATTATTCTTACCCGCCGGACTATAATCCGGCGGGTATATATTATTTAACAATATCGTTCAGAGAAATATTAGCTTCCCCGATTTCCAACTCTCCAGGAACATCGTTTGGAGATACTTTTATTTTTTTCTTTGGTGGTGTGATCTTACCACCTTGAGCAATTACGTTATCGACTGTTTGTACTTGTAGTAGCATTTTTGCCGCCAATTCAGCAGTTTTCTTGTTTGATTCATCTTGTGTTTTAATAGAAGCTTTGGATAATATTTGTCGATCTAACCCATCCAATAAATCTATGAGCATTCTATTATATTGACGACTTGGTAATGGTCCTTCTTCTGTTAATTTCTTAATAGCATTTTTTCGTATATTCCTGGTGAAATCTAGATCCTTTATATCTTCACCACCGAACAAAACACCGGATTCTTCTGACATGACGCAACACCTATTTTAACTAATTCTATTTACTCTTAAAAATGAGCTTATTCAAGAGATTTATAAGTAAAGGTAGTACCCCAAAGAAAACAAAGAAAAAACGCTTAAAACGAAGTACAGAAACAATCAATATTAATAATAAGAATAACGTTAATTTTGATTTAATTAATAATGCGAAATTGGCTTTATTAAGGATACAACCAAGAAAATATGAAGTTAGTTGGAATAGAATATATAAAAAAGAATACACGCTTATTAAAGTTCCTACTAAGATCAAAACAATACATGATTATATTAGAATTATGAGTATGTTTATAGATGACCCATATAATGCCAAATACATTACTTACGAGGCGTTTCATGGAAACGAGGATGATGTGTATTTACAAGATTGGTTATTAAAAGATGAAAGATATCCAATTGATCCTGTAAGTGACGTAGAGAAATTTGTTATTATAGGTTTAAACTTATGTGAACAATTAAATAAAGCAGAAATGTTCACTACAGATATTGAGGCGTTATTAAATAATATAATAGAGATATCTACTGTGATTAATTTCTCAAACTAAAAAAAGACATTCTTATATTTAATATTCGAGATCAAGTCTGGTAATATTCCTATGAAAAACAGAAAAAAGTTAAACAAAACAGTTATTAATGCTTGTGAAGAGTATTTTGGGAAAACACAAGAACATAGAGACGCGGAGGAAACATACTTATTTATGGTAATTTACTCTGCCGATCCATCTAAGTTTTTCCAACCGAACTTTATCAAGGAACTGATGAAGATGTTGGTTAATTCGGAGAAACCTGAATTCATCTATAATCTATGCAAGGAAATAGAATATAAAATAATTCTAGGACATGGACTAAATCGAAATGATTTTATGGAATGGTTCAATGATAATATTGTTGAACCATATAACTTTGTAGACCCTGAGTATAGTACAGGTCTACATGAAAATAGTCCTTATAGGGACGCAGAATATCCAATAGGGCTTATGGATGATCTATATATTGATTCTGAATGGGTAAAGGATCTCCTACTACGATATCCGTGGGTAATGTATGCATATCTTATCTGTATGTGTAGATTGCCGGATTAGCAACAGTCGGCTACTAACAGACTGATTTAACCGTGATAACTATATATCACATTTTCTTACCTCAAAAAACACGAGGAACATAGCAATGACTAAACCAAACGCACTACGTGACCAAATCAACGGCCTCAAGAAGAAGGGATTTAAACCAAAAAGAACCCAAGGAATCTTGGCCAAGTATTGGAAAATTCCTGAGGTGTATAATGAACCGCATATTAACCTTTCGAATGAAGGAGGCGTGTCCTATCATCCGGATGGCAAGGAGTCTCAAGCACTGGGGATGTCACTGTCACCAACATACCTTAGAAAGTTTTGGTTGATCAATGATTATCCGAATATGGATGTTTTTATGAACACAATCAATCTCCTGAATCAATCGGAGTTGCCGGATATCTATCCAACAAAATCAGGTATTAAACCTTATATTCAACGGAAGAGGTATAAGAAACGCCACTTAACTAATTATTGGGCACTGGTAGCGTTTGCCGCAATACAGTCTATTAAGACTGATAAACATTTGATGGAAACGATGACCAACTCAACTAAACCATTTACAATGTATTCTGTTAAAACCTCCAACGATTCGCACGGATATTCTTACGTCTCCTGGGATGGAATTCCAAAGTATGTGGGTATCATGGAGGAAATTCGGAACATTCTGAAGGAGAACGACGGCGATCTCCCGGAAGAAATCGTCATGAAGTTTATTACAGACTGTTGTGATGATCCATCAAAAGGACCATTTGATGGGACAGGTTATACACCAATTGAAACACCGAAAGAACCACCAAAAGCAGAAACTGTTGGTGAACTTGCTGGTGGTGTGGAAGAACAGGCTACTGAACCACCTGCTGCTTCTACTAACGTATCGTAATACCGTAGTTGTGTTGTAATCATACCCACTCATGCTCTTAGGGGCATGAGTGGGTATTTCTGTTCCCATTAATTACTTTGAGACAAGCTTATTTTTTTTTTGGGAATTTTGATATGGCGAATAGATATACCGATCGCGATATACCAGAAGCAAACACATTGATGAGTCAGGTGCTTGCCAATGATGGGCCTGGAAGCGGAATTGATGCTGATAAGGTAGGTGGTAAGGATAGAACAGATATAGCTACTGAAGAATATTTAGAAAATAAAATAGCGACTAATGCCAAGGGAACCCAACGGAGATTACGTATAGCCAGTGTGTTGCCAAATAGTAATGTAACAGAATCTGGTTGTATGGAATATAGAGTGCCTATCACATATTGGTCAAGTGGTCCTTATAATGAAAATGGTTCTCAATGGAGATATCGTTACGCCGGTAGTCCGGAATGGATTGTCGATGATGTTATAGAATTTGAAGAAAGAAAATATTGTGTTCCTTTGGATGAGGTAGGAGTACCCATAGAAGTATCCGTTCGAGTGAGGAGTACAAATAATCAATGGACGGATTGGTCAGATATATATACTTATACATTATCTAATACGGCAGTTATTATTCCTGGAATTAAACCAGTGTTAGATTCAGATTATGTTTGTTATGATGACTACCTAACATTTAAAATAAAAGACGATACGTTCGATGTAAGTACCATAACCTCTTTTTCAATTAACTTTTATGGGAAAGACGGCCAGTGGTATAAACAGAGAAATGGTGTATTGAATAATACAACGATGACGTTTAAACTTGATCGAGAGGATCATATTGGTCGAGATGTGTGTTATTATTCGCTACGTTATACGATAGATAGCACTTATATCCATCACGGTCCGATACTATATAATAAGCTAAGGATAAAAGATAGGGTAGAACATGTACGTTCTGCAAATATAAAACACGGGCTTTCCTCACCAGAGACAATACACATAGATTATACACCTGGTTCAGAGAAAACAGATTACCTAAATTTTGTCATAGGAGCCGCTGGCCATGGCAAAGTTATGTATGCTGTTAATATGGGAAAATATAGAGTCGGAGACAGTGTAAGAGACTATAAAGTAGTATCTATGGGTATTTATGATGTTATAACAAATGAACATACGGCTATAAAAATACCCTTAGATACTAAAAGAATTTTGGCTATAGGTGCATCTGATAGTGGTTTGGTATATCTGTACGGTGATACTGGTGTGCATCTATGGCGGCCGTATAATCAATGGAGTCCTGATAAAGGATGGAAGCAAATATATACAGGTTATTTTTCAGAAGACCCTTACTCTTCTTCATTGACAAACTATGAGTCGTATAAAAATCATTTTATAGTTCCTTCTAAAAATAAAGATAATATTATATTAAAATTTCCACGATTTACCGGAATTGGTCCCTATTATGGTGGTTATAACGTGTATGAAGTTTTACCAGATGGTAGTGTAGGTCCTATAACTTCGGAGGGTGTAAATACTATAAGCGGCGGCGGGCCCGCGTATAATGTTAGTATAGGAGTTGATAATAAACGAGATTTATACGTTTTCAAATTTAACGATATTCCAAATAATGTAGGTCCTGGAAGAATATATAAGTACGAGTTGGTCGGTGGAAGTTATCAAAGCGTTGCAATTGGAAACAGTAACATACCCTCATTAGTTAAAGCATCTGTTACGAGTTATCGACCTACAGCCACTTTGGATAATGGTAAGATAGTAGTTCTTACCACTATGGATAAAACGAAGCTAGGTACGTATTATACAGCAAACGCTATTCAAGCATGGACATTTTATCCTTTTGAAGAAACTTGGAAAAGGGGTCGTATATTGGATGGAAGTTTCTACCATACTGGTTATTTAAATCAACCATATTTAGGTAGATCAGGAATATTTCATGATATACGTGTTTGTGGCGTGCCAGGAACAAATAAAATTGCTATAGTTGGTGGATATCATTCATATCGCGGTGCCGGTACTTTGGTTCCATCACCAATGCTTCGTATTTACGATATTTAGGTAAAATTTCATGGGTCGAATTAAGAACGAAAAGATTATATTTTCACAAGACGATATAAAGAAGATCATTAATGATTCAGCCGTTGTTAGTACGAATACATTAGATGGTATAGATGGAGATGATTTTATTACGAAATCAGATTATATACGATGGAGAAATAGTATTAATGGAAAAGACGCTGTATCGGCAGCTCCCCCCGTTATTACATTTCCAACGCACGGAACAGTTATTACCGGCACTGAAGAATTTACTGTACAATCTCCTAGCGATGGAGAACACTTTATTGCACAACACACTGAAACGTCTTGGTACGTGTTCGAACAGGCTGAACGATATTTGCTTGTTGACTATAGTCTAAGAGATCCAGTTAATAGAACATCATGGGTACCTAATCTTGAACCCAATAAACGTTATTGGTTAGTAGTACAAGGACATTATGACGAAGTATCAAGTTGGTATAGTCTTGCGGTCCAGTTTAATACAGCTCCAGGCTACTATAGTCTAGCTGAACCACATTTAGAGATCTTTCAAAACGGTTTAGCTAGTAATTTAATTGTCAATACAGGCAATACAATACCTTCTACTAATGAGGATGTAGTACCGACCAGTACAGACTGGAAACTTATTGATCGCGCAAACGGTGCTGTCGTCTATAATGCCGGTGGAGATACGATTAATATAACAGAAAAAAGTATATATGTCGGAAACCTCAATAGGGACAACGACTATAGATTGGTTGTTAGACAATACGAGGGAACAAGACCATCTAGGAAAAACTGGTATGATTTTAGGATATCCGCCAATAATGTAAAGGTAGAAACACATTATTTGGGCGCATCTGCTGATTATCTAACTACCATTGGTTATCTTGGAAATGGACGTGTGCTAATAAGTGGGTCTGCATCAGCAAGAAATGTTAATACTGTAGATAATAATATATCTATATATGATCTTGATAAAAAAGAAGTTACCTATAGATTTGGATTACCATATAGTATGTTAGGCGGTCTACTAATAACTAACAACTATCACTCCGTCATTAGAAGAACCAAAGTATTAATAGCGGGCGGTCATTACAAGAGAACTGGTTCATCGCGAACAGATAATATGTTGGTATTGGAATCAACAGGTGATGGTGAGTTTAGCATTATCAGAAGAGATGCTCTTAGCGTACCTACTGGTAATAATACGATTGGATGGGTATATGAAGATAATATCTTCTTTAAACCAAACGCTGAGACAGCCGCTGGTCAATATAATATATTATATAAATATAACTGCAATACAGACACACTAACAAATATAACAAACGTATTTCCGTTTGAAAATAATACTACAGGAGGAATAGGATATAACTCCAGCGCCATGTTACCTAATGGTGATGTTATCATAACCATGGGATATCGAGTTACCGGAGGCTTGGGATCCAATAGTCGTTTTTGGAAAGCTAGTCCTCCGAATTATGACATATGGACAGAATTAAGTACTAGGGTTCCGGTTATACTACCAAATAACAGTTGGGCAGGATATCGAATGCATTTAGCTTCTAACGAACAAGGACAAGTGGTTGCCTTTCCATATGCAGATTTTTATGGTGCATTTAGTTCTAACAAATATACTTCTACATACGTACTCTGTTATGACTACCTTGATGACAAATGGCAGAGCTTCGATATTTCAAAATATGGTATTTCTATTAACGAATATTCTAAAGTCGTTGGCTGTGAGAATGGGTTTCTGATATTAACTACGATGAGTACGTATGGATCATTAACACCAAGTCAAATAACTAGCGGTTCAGTTCTATATTATGTGGAGTTTGTCGTTTAATGTATAAAAAACCTTATGAAGAAACTGAGATTACGGACAGTGATATAACACAAGCACTACAATCTTCCTCTGGACAAGGAAATGGTTTAAATGTCGGTACATTAAAAGGGAAAAATTCAGAAGAACTGCTTAAATATTCAGATACCACTGGGTTGGCTAGTATATCAACAGAACTTATAGAGCCAATAATAGTTAAAGAAGGATATATTATAAATACTGACGGGTTCCTATCTGTAAAGTTTGGACCAATTAAGTACAATAAGAATTTACATAGAGAAGAAAAACATAATTGGGTTCGTATCCAAGTACTTGATGGGACTAATACACAAGTATACATACGTTATATAGAATATCCGTTTACTGAGTTCCATATCGCTAAACTACAGCCAAATACACCATATACGTTACAATTTGCTATAACTACAAAACATTATAGATATGCAAGTGGTACTATATCATTTACAACACCTAGCGATTACCGTTATCTTGATGAACCGTATGTCGTTAAGTACGGAGGGTCTAGGAAATTAGAGATATCTTCTTTGTTTCCAGGGTTTAGATTAAATACAAATAATGGTATAAGCCAAGGTACGGATTCCTGGACAAAATACTATTACACACAGGTTATTATCTATGATCTTGATAGGGATGAAACACACATTGATGATTTGGATAAAAACGGTTTAAGATATTACTATGTACGTAAATCTTTAAAACCAAAAACAAATTATAGATTATTTTTTAGATACAGTCCTGACGGAGTCAATTGGTCTAACTACAGTTATCTTAGTTTTAAGACAGCCGATGTTGATAAGAAACATAGAAAGATAATGAATGATATAAAATATCAATATACACGATATTTAAATTACTATAATGGTGAAAGTCTAAACAATATCATTGTTTCAGTGGGTGGTAGGCAAACCGACACCACCTATAATTATTTAAGAACCGTTATAGACAAATATACTGGTAAACAAGAAAGAACCACAGCTGGCGGTATTTTGTTGAACGGATATGGTGTTACTTCATCTAAAGTAGGCGCTGGTGATGATAAAGCAATATTCTTTGGTGGAGCAAATAGTAACAATTTAGGGACGATAGTTGATAGCTCTATGATTGTTACAAATACATCGTACCAGTCTATTAGCTCAAGCGCTACAGGTGTTTATCCGCATCCGGTATGTTTTGCGGCAGCAGATAGGTTAACTAACGGAGATGTTATATCTGTAGGCGGATATAATGGAACGCTTGGAAGGGCAGATAATGACATATGTCTGTATGATGAAAGTCTCGGAACATGGACACAGTGGACAGTAGGACTAGAAGATATAACTGGTATATCAAACCATGCCGTACAAAGAATAGGAAATAATATGTGTATTATATTTGGGGGAGTTGTTACAGGACATGATGAAAGACCAATGACAAATGGAAGAGCCTGGTTACTACAGACCAATAATAGAAATATTATAGAATTACCTCCAATGGAGTATGCTTTATCAGATTTTGGTGTATGTACTATACAAGATGAAAGAATCATCGTGGTAGGTGGGTTATTAAATAAAGGACATGGGTTAGGTATATATGAGGGTTTAGTAGATTATGCTGTTCCTTCTTCAACAGCATCTGGGTTAGTATTTGATTATGATTGGAGAACTGGGAAAATGCATATTATTGATGATGTTGGTGGTGTAAGAATTAATCCACTCGTCGTTGCAGTGGACGATTCTACTGTTCTTGTAACAGGTGGTGGTCAAACGTATGATGACTATCTTGTACATGTAAACCATTACATTAAGTTGGATTAAAAAATGGCCGTGAAATATTACTACACGAGTGAAAATAAACAAGTAACAAAAATACTAGGAAAGGCGGTAAGAATAGCCGACACATTAGCGCTAGATGCGGATACCTTGGATGGACTACACGCAGACGATCTTGTAACAAAACAGGGTCTTCAAAAGGTCATTGATGAAAGGGTCAATGCTGTTACTTCGAAAGAGTATGTTAGAAAACCATGGTTTATATCACCGACAAACGGAGCTACGGGTGTAGAATATCCTAAGTTAGAGATCATGATAGTGGATAACTATATGACAGATATGCGGCGTGATCAATCAAAACTAACTGTATATTGGGAAGTTGCAACAGACAATAATTTTAATAATCTTGTAGAATATAGTTATAAGGATTATGGAAATATTCTTACGTTTTACTGTAAGAATTTATCACCAAATACAACGTACTATGCTAGAGCAAGGGTCTCCGTCGCTAACCTAATAAGCAAATGGACAGATCCTATTAGTTTTACAACAGGAGCTATTGTGCGATATATAACGAGACCAATCAATCTTATATCAGCAGCAACTACATATCAATACCATAGAATGTGTTATACGCCAACGTTTGTGGTAAACGCCGTTGGAGCAACAAGTAATGTAGGAGTATATCAATATACGACATTTTCTACATATAAGAGAAACAAACATGGTCTCTATTATAATGGATCGAATGTAGTTCCAGCAACGCCGATACATGTTTATAATGCTCTTACTACGGGACCTCAAGGAATGATATATTACACCATACCCCCAGGCATATTGGAATCCGATACAGAATATATTGTAAAGACAGAACACGTCTTTCAAGATGGTATTAATACATATAAAAGTTCAACAACTTATCGACACTTTAAGACAAGATCTATTCTTAATTTTACAACGGAAGCCTATAGTAGAAGAAGCCATGATAGGTTTCTTGACCCTAGACGACCACACGGTGTAGCAAAACTTACAAATAGGTACATTGTTACATTTGGTAAGTCCACATCGTTTACAACAAGTCTAATGCGATATGATACTTTTACTGATTCACTAAGACCACTATATTCTGGATTAAGTGCTAATACTAGTGCTAATGGATTTGATATGATCAATATTAGCCACTCTAAGATATTGGTTGTTTTTCATCAGAATAATAGTGTTTATACATATAACCACGAGACTGGTGTTTGGGCACAAGTACAGAGCTGGACACCACCAGTGGGCTCAGGACTTACCTCGGGAATGAGTCTTATTAAGATGCCTAATGGAGATATATATGGAATGGAATTTAAAATAGGGACGGGGCAGGTTTTTAAGAAATATGATACCGTTAACAATGTGTGGGTTAGTGCTGGTATCATGAACATGCCTGCTGAGAGAAGGTATTATAACGTTGGCGTCATTGATGATGACAAGTTTATTGTAATGGGTGGTTCTGATTCCACAACAGGAAGCACCTCTGTTAAGCTAAACGGATATGTCTATAGTTTTTCAAGTAATAGCTGGACTACCACACCAGATATGCCTGGCGCTATTAATAATAATTGGACTTATTCTAATACGTATAGCACAATAGAATTAAGAGACCATAAAATTGTCTTTATAGGTGTTCCAGCCGACGATGGCGTGAAACTTGTAGCAAGGAATTACGTATACAACAGTATTGATGATTCCTGGACATATGAGGAAGGAGAATTTACTATGGATACAGGCATTCGGTCAGTTACTATGGACTACGGTGTAGCCTATACATATGGATCTTGTAGTTATAGTACTTTTTTATCTAAAATTTCTTGGTAATATTCCTATGGCGATCTATAAATATGACGATTTTATATCTGAACTAAAGAAAATTATTGGGGATAAAATAATAAAACAATCTCCAGGAACAGCGTTAGATGTAGATTTAGTCGATAATGCTTCAAATATCTTTACAACAACTGGAGATATTGATTCTCGTGTAGCTGAAACAATAAAATATAGCGGACCTATAGCTCCACCTGTGTTAAAAATCATAAAGGTAAATAATCGCACTCCGTTTGCTTACCTTACTAAGTACACTCCTAGAGAATTACCAAAAGCTTTTCCGCATACAGGAACACAATGGCAAATATCATTAAATAATACTTTTACATCGATTCTATATGATGTTATTCTCGAACATAAAGAAGATCTGTATAGTCTATATCCGTTTATATATGTATCTGGAACTTTTTATGTTAGAGCACGTTTTGTATCGAATGGGTTTTGTAGTCATTGGTCTAATATAGGAAAATATACAGTATCCGGGTATGATTATAAACCAGATACCAATAGTCAACCAAAGGACATCTACGATATAAAAACAACTATATATGGATATAAAATATCTATTAATAATTTATATACTAATACTGATAAAGAAGCCAATACATGCTATACAGAAATGGAACTTTATGATGACGAAGGTAATCTAATAAAAAGAGAAAATTCAGAGATATCTTATGTTCCAACACAAACAAGACCACATATATCGATGAAAGTCTATAACTATGAAATACCATATGTTGGAGATTACGTCCTTTATCATAGAGTGGTCTTTGGGGATACTAAGACACTATGGCGTAAAACAAAAATATACTTCGATAAGAACGAAGTCAGAACTGTTACGATTATGCCTGCCGATGTAACTAAAAACCACGCCAGACTATCTACCACATCTAAGTCGGTAATAATTACTTCTGGTGTTTATGCCGATGGTGTTGGGACTAGTTCTGGAAAAACGTACATGCGTTTATACGTAGATGGGCATAAAAATAATAGCGATATTAACCCAGGTACTAATAAACAGACACTCACAATACCTGCTCCGACAGATATCGGGGGACAAATTGCTATTTCTGGCCATGTTATGTTAAAAGAACATCATACAGATACCAGTGAAGTACATCAAGCAACAAATACATCATTATTCTACGGTGGTTATAACACAACAAATAGCACATACTCTAATAAAATGTATACAATAAATGAACTAGGTGCAATTGGCGCAGGCGTGCAATCAGGAACATTTCCTGTTGTACATGGATATGGATTATATAAGAGACGTTATGTGGGAACAAATTCAGAACAAACCGATGTCTTTTATAATGGAGGAGAATATTCTAGTGTCTCCAAGGTTTATAACAATTACGCACGCGATATATCCAATACAAATGTAGTACAATTATTTAATACTAATCGTGTTTATAAATACAAAGGATCTTGTGCTAGTTATGGTGGTTTGGGGTATATAATAACTGGTGGTATAGAATTAAATAGGTTCTATGGTGGAGCAAATGAAGAACAGATTACAGATCAAACATATAGTGTCTCGATAATGGATAATAACAGAGATATCAACTTGGGAAATACTGAAATGATTACTACTAAGAAAGCACAATTACCCTATCCGCTATATTATCATGGATCTGTCGTGGTGGATGGAGAACTATTTCTTATAGGAGGAAATAGCACTATGTTTTCTAACTACGATAGTGTCGGTGGTAAATTTAAGAGACAGTATCCTGGATACAGATCAGAAATTGTTCGATTTGATCCATACACAGGAAAATATAATATTGTTGGATATTTGCAACAAGCAATGGGTCCCATACACGCTGAAAGCTATAAAGATGGTCGTGTATTTCTTTTTGGAGGACCGACGCCGAGTGCTCAAAAAGAAAGAAATAATGTAATGTTAATAGGGTAAAATTTCATGGGTAGAGAATCAAATAAAGGAACACCTTGGACTTCTGATGATACAATGGGTGTGTTGTTGGAATCTGATGGTGTTGGGTCTGGTCTAGAAGCGGATAAACTCCAAGGTGATGATTTAACAAATTCTAATACACAAACATATATAGATACAGAAGTATCTAATAACGACGGCCCTAATGATGATGATTTTGTAATACGTCCACAAATACTTACGCCTACGGCAAATGAAACTATCACAGGGTACTATGTGGCCACCTTGTCTCCTCCACAAGTAGGACCCTTTATGATAGGAGAACATATTGTTACTACATGGGAGGTAGCTAATAGTAATACGTTTATTGATAGTACTAAGGTGTTTGTCAGTAATGATAATTGGTATAATAAATTATCTATACCGTTACATAATTTACAAGATAATACGACATATTATATTAGAGCCAGGTATGGATTTAGATCGGAAAGAGATATTCCAGGGAACATATGTTATAGCATGTGGTCTGCGACTGTGTCCTTCAATACGGGAAGTGGTTTTATTAGTATAGCGGTTCCCGATATAACACCACTTGTTAACGGGTTACATCATTATAACGTAGCTAAATTTAAAATAAACAATCCCCAAACACTAGCAGCATATGGAGAAATCAAAGTAAGAGCTATATTCTCATCAATAAACGAAGGTAATGGAATTACAGATATATCTATACATTCGACTTCTCTTGGTTCAGATTCTCCACGTTTTATTGTAAATCCTACTTCGGATATAGCTACCAAAAATATAACTCGATCAGAGTTTATAGTAGCAGTTAAATTTACACATACTAGCGGAGATAGTGTGTGGGTCTTTATACCTACGGTGGTGGTCAAGAAAGAAACACTCCCATTGCCTAAAATATGGGTCTGTGGCGATGATATGCATATTGCTCATACTGTTTTAGATGATGATACTGTTGTATATAATCATGCAAAGCCTAACGAAGAAAGTGTTTTTTGGAAATGGAGTCCGAAAACAAATGGTTGGGATGATATTTTAGGTAGTAGACCGGATGTTGTTGCTACAGGACATCCACTGCTTGGTCCAAAAAGATTACCATATGTTGGTAGAGATGTTTACGTAGCTGGAGGACGTATTGGGCAAAATAACGATGTAACGGATGCAACAAATAAATTATATAGCGTTAACGTAGATACTGGGACATGGACAGACAGAGGAATATTACCATCCGTTACAGGAATATATGCGTCGGCTCACTGTAAAGGAAGTGTAGGAATTACCCTACCTGATGGTAGGATCATATTTGGACTAGCTCATAAAGTAACCGGAGGATCAGGAACACAGTATAGTTTGCTAAGATTATACATATATGACCCTACTGCTCCTGGAAATAAATGGGTGGGTAATAGAACAATTGGACTCTGCTATACGGGATATCTTAATATATGTAAATTAGAGGGAGATAAGTTTATTATTGCTTGTACTCCGCTAGACGGTTTAAATACACTTTATAATATAACAAATATTACTTTAATACCGTTTGAAGTCATAGGTACGACAATTTCAAATTTTGATCCAGGGTTAGGATTAACTACGGGTACACATTGGTATCTTTCGGCAGGAGGGATTGCTAGCGACACTTTTAATATTATAGATACTCCTGATCCTAACTTATACGCTGTTAATATAGTAGAGACTCCGGAGGGAGGCGTATGGATTAATGGAGGTCTAAGAGTGGCTAAAACAGCTGGTAATTTTAGCAGCCGTATTGTAGATTGGAGACAGTGGTACCTCAAAGAGGACTATAACTGGACTGATAGTGAAAATAATAGTTGTCTTATTAAAGATGTGGGGACATTAGATAACCCACATCCTCCATTTACTGGTATCTTCCTGCCATCTAATATTGAAAAGGGAGCGTACTATGTGGGCGGGCAAAAGAGTTTTAGTGCTGAGGATGAGACAGTGCCTACACCAGTAAGATATTATGGTCGAGATCAATCATTCTACAAATTATATAGGTAAATATTGTGCCAGGCGAACCTAAAATCAATGCAAAGATAATAGAGGATGACGGAAGACCTAGAGTACTCAGGAATAATAAATTAGAAACGGAACAAATAGATACAATACTAGATTCAGATTGGTTTAATAGCGTTATGTTATCCAGAGGGACTGATCTTGAAACTGAGTCTGATAAAATATATAGATACTGGAGTAGCGTTCGATATAAATGGACAGACAGTAGTCCTGGTGGTAATATTGGTATCAATCCAAGACCACAATTTACACCATATGCAGATGTTCGTGAAAAAGGATTGAAACCAAATAGGTCAGACGTATCCCCATCATCCAAGGACGGAGACACTGGTCAAGGTAGATACTACTCTGAAGCAATAGATGACCATGATAATATAATTTATATGCGATATGGTCTTAGTAAGTTCGCTGGTTTGTTTAATTTCCTATCCAGGGCTATAGACCATAATGTTGCTAAACTCGCAAATACGGGGCGTACAAGCACAGCTAGGAGCATTGGTGAGGTAGTTGGAACTGTTTTAAGCATTAGCGCCTTTCCTGTGGCAAATGCTTTCTACTATCTTGGGCGTTTAATAGGTAAAGGTGCTGGTGCAGTAATACCTATATCGAGTAGTAAATTTTACACGATGAAGCCAACAATGTATATGTATTGGTCTGCTGTAACTTCATTAATAAATGATCTATCGGTGGACTTGGGACTGTCTCCACTCAGTCCTCCTACTGGAAACGATACATCCCCATATGTAGATGGTGATAAGATGGGTCTCCTCAGAGAGGCGTTTCCAGAAATAGTAAAGGATGATAACTTTATAGATGTTTTCGCTATAGCTACCAGGTCACAACGGATAGCTAATAGCAAACTAAAGAAAGAAGTAGACGCGGTTTACGATAATCCAGATATGGATTACAATATATTATTAAAAGAAATGGAAGCAAACATAGCAAATGTGCCAGATAAAAGCTTTACTGAGTTTGCTACAGCACAGCTACATACTTCCGATAGTAAATTAGAAATCACAAACGCTGATAACGGAGAAATAGATGTAACATCAGATAAAGATAGATTGTCGAAACCAGCTGATCCTGAAGAAGAAAAAAGTTGGTATGATTCTATTTTGTCATATGTATACGAAATGAGTGATGTTTATAAATCAGCGTGGAAGGATGGTGCACAGTACGCTATATTTAGAGTAGATCATGTAGAGACAGTCTCTGAATCATTTAGCAATAATGTGGAAGAAAGTGGATTAAAATCAGTAATAAATAGTAAAAGTTCCGGTGCCAGAAGTATGCACTACGCTATTGCTGGAGGTAATGTAGCTGACGGTGTTATTGCAGACGCAGTTGGAACAGCACTAACCGGTATAAAGGATTTTGCGGCAGGTATTTTGGATAGATTAACGTTTGGGGTATCTAATATACTCACAGCTCTGGCCGGTGGTGGATATATAGATGTTCCTAAACAATGGTCCGATAGTAGTGTTACGTTGCCATCCATCACATATAGTACCAAACTAATATCTCCATACGGAAACCCTGTTAGCCAATTAATAAATATCTATATACCATTAACAATGTTATTAGCAGGCGTATTACCATTAGCTACTGGTAAATCATCATATACATCGCCGTTCTTGTGTAATATAGAACACCCAGGAAGACAAAGTATCCCACTGGGAATGATAACTTCACTATCCATTACACGCGGTACAAGCAATCTTGGTTTTAATGAAGATAATAGAGCGATGGCAATTGATGTTTCTTTTACAGTAACGGATCTATCATCGATCATGTATATGCCTATTAGTACCGGAAGCTTATTTGGTGTAGATATGGGTTTAGATGAAGACCACATATTATCAAGATACCTGATGTCCTTATCTGGCAGAGATGTCAACAGTCGTCATTATTTTAAACCAAGAATGAAGATAAGGGCAGCTAAATTAGCTTATAGAAAAGATCAATTTACTTCACCAGGTAGTTTGGCGTTATGGTTTAATGATACCATTCCTGGGAGACTGTTAAGTATATTTTCTCCACAAAATGATTTATTGAAATAATGATCTATCACCTGCGACAATAATGTCGCAGGTGATAGATATTAATCAAAATTTATAATAACCGACAATTTCTTTTTTAAATTTATTTAATAATCTATAACTATACGGAGACATCTTATTATTGACCAGATATTTGTTTAATAATTCTGTTCCTATACTAAGTCTATAGTATAATTCCACTACTATTTCTTTAGTAGTAAGCCCAGACATATACGCTCTTTCTATCCATTTATCGGCCATATAATTGTATTGGATACAAAGTAAACTTATTCTAAATAAAATTTTTTCTATAAAACTTACTTTCACACCAGTTTCTATTAAAAGTTCTTGTAGTATATATAAATCCTTCACCATTTTCCTAAGTAATATTTTTGATGAATTATCCTCATTGTCTAGGTGTCTTAGAAGATGTGTACAAAATCTAACATCTGTTATCTTATTAATAATTTTAGTCTCCGGATATTCTGTGTTACCTGTACTTATAGAGCTTTTATACCCTCTCGGTAAACCGCATACTTTTTCTAGATAATTATATATGTATGATAAATTAATAAATATGACTATATTATCATATTCATTACAACTGTCTATTTTATCATCAATGGACCCTAATATATCTTTTATAGTTAAGATTATATTGTCTTCTATACTTTTATTTGGATACGGGTATGGCTGAACAGACAACAGATCGTCTATATCATCCAATAAATTTTTTTTCAATCTTACCATTCTTCGTAAAATTGATACAGATTCATCTGTACTTAAACTTAAACAAGTTACACATATATTCAGCCCTTCCCGTATTAGTTTAACTAACTGTCTTACAGTCTTTTTACTAATACTCATAAAAACCTCTACGTCATTCAACTGATCTCTATATCAGAATCTAGTGAATTAGCTATCTTTTTTTTATTATGAAATATGTTTGTGTTTTTTTAGCAATACCTGCTATAGTAATAATTTTATATAGTATATCCAATATCACAAATTCTCCAAATATACTATTAAAAATTCCCTTTGCACTGGCTTTTATTTTTGGACTAATAACTTGTTATAGGTATCTCACACGTGATAAATAAATTTTTATTATTAATTATATTACTGCTTCCTACAATAGCAATGTCTAATAATGATAGTATAGAGTCATATACATTCAAAAACTATCTTCCTATTTACAAATGGTCTGTTCTACGAGAACCAAACCTATTAGCAATCGAGACTATCGTATTTACAGACCAAGGTCCAGGAAGACTAAGCGTGTATTGTTTATATAATCAACTAGCTACACCTTATTGGCGGGTAATGCTTAGTACAAGAAATAGAAATATTACAACTATTAATAAGACACCGTATATACAGAGAGATCTTACTAATACAAATGTTTTGCAGGACATGTTACGTGGCATACAACCTATTACTGTATATGGTTTCGAATTTAACATTAGGTTTGATGGTATTCCAACCGGATTAAAAGAACAATTACAGATTTATAAGAAAGACTGTTTGATAAACAATGAACAATTTAGAACAGAAAATGAGGGGAAGTGGTGAGTTGCTGTGGTTGTATATTAAGTCAATCAACGTTAACACCTATGGAAAAAATACTCAAGGAGATTCTGAACTTTAATAAAGTATCTATTCTTGAATATACAGATGTAACAACCGATATACATTTGTTAGAAGAATTAGATAAAGAATTTTGTCTATTTATAGAACGAACTATTATCGTAACTGATGCTGAGGAATGCATATATCGACATCTAGATAATATAGAAAAATTATTATCGAAGATAGATGTTAATATAGGCGAATACCTGTCAGTTAAGCTTAGATTTATTATAGCGCTTGTAGTAATGCGATGGGGGTTTTTTGTAGATATAGAGAGTATTGAAAATCTGGTAGATTCTATAGATAACAATGTCAGTAGTGAGTTATTTATAGACTATCTACATACACTATACTCTAAGTTAAGTTAAAAAAATAGAAAAAAGACCCTGCATCTGACCGAAGCCAGATGCAGGGAAATAAAAGACTGCTTTCACAGTCACCAACCAAAAGAGGTAACATGGTTACCATCACAACACCCAAGGAGATTTTATTATCTGTGTAACAGACAACAAAACAACTCTCTCAGCAACGAGCAATCGTAATCAAAAAACGAGGAAAAAAATTACGATAAGTAATGCTCACCTTATATAGTTTTTTTTTGGAGGACTTATGCGTTATTTATTATTCACTATTTTATTACTATTATCAAGTCCAGTATTTTCCGGGTGGTATACAGAATTTGCTATGGGGTACCAGCCAGAATGGGAAGATATGAGTCGTGTCGGTCGAGCCGATAAATAGTTAGTATTTCCATATACTAGCTATTTATCTAATCTACCTAGGTGATTGGAAGATCCGACTATCTTCGGATAGGACATGACCCGCTGTACCCGGAGGGTAGCGCCCCACCAGCTAGTTAGGTGGACTATACCGGTCCTCTTTTGAGGACTGCGATTTCAATAAAACGGAGACATTTATGTCTAATTTTAATCAAAATTGGATACCTGTTGTTGATAAACAAAAGGGTCTATATGGACTAATAAGTCCGGCTTTGTGTCGGATCTTATTAAAGTCAAAACGAATATTTGTGTCTGGCAGAGCACCATTTACAGTTTCTACTAGATCAGATTTTGTTTTGATCAAACAAAATGGATTTATCTTTGTAAGTAGTATTTCAGCTGGAATAGATCCAGGTGTTAAACACACTGGTATTAGTCTTTTTACAGAGAATACTAATTGCAAAAGAACTGTCTTTTACACAGCTATTCTGAAACACCGAGGACAGAGAATTTCCAGAAATCTGGAAAAAAGAAGATCTCTTAGGTCTTCTAGAAATAATAGAAGAAAAAAGACATCTTTATCCTATAGAACTATATCTGACTTCAGGTTCGACGAAGTATTACAACAAAAACAAGGTACTCGTCTTAAGAAGTTTTTGAAACCAACGGAGTGGTTACCTGTATCTGTAGTTAGTAGACTATCTAATATATCAAGATTCTTTAGACGTATTGGTTTCAGATACGGAAACCTATATATCGAAGATGTAATGTTTACACCTACGCAAATAGAAGAAATATTTATAGACCAACATGGTTGGGTAAAAATACCTAGAAATGCCAGAGACTATGTAAAATGGAGAGATAATTATACTTGCCAGTATTGTGGATATGATTTCATTAAGAATGATTTTAAAAGAAGACTAGAGATAGATCATATCGTACCTCGTTCTAGAGGTGGAGATAATGATAGGACTAATCTAATATGCAGTTGTCATAATTGTAATCAGGAGAAATCAAATCTTACTTTACTAGAATGGTATAAAGTAGCTAAACCAAAACAGAAGAAAGGAATAGAGAAACTACTAAAACAAGAACAAAAAGCATCACCACACAAATATTCTACATTAGCCACCATCACTAGAAAGATACTAGCGAGATATCTATACCATAGCTTAACTACACCAAATATGGATTTCTATAACTGGATAAACAAGAAGCAATTTCTGCTCTATTCGGGTGTTGGGTTAGGTATATGTAGTTATCCAGGTTATTATACAAAACAGACCAGACTTAGAAATAATTTACCAAAAGACCACCACATCGACGCCGCCTGTGTAGGAACACGCGGTGTAGTAAAATTCAAAACAAAGGTAGTAGATGAAATATCTTCGATGGGTAAAGGAAAAAGACAAATGTGTAGAATGAATAAATATGGATTTCAAGCGAGTGCTCCTAAACCAAAGA
>Ga0256839_1000918_pt1 | contig 37286 bp, 35 predicted proteins | sample 354166metaG_FD_185968 | JGI IMG/M metagenome (GOLD analysis project Ga0256839, IMG submission 185968) | Hydrothermal vent microbial communities from Mid Atlantic Ridge, Atlantic Ocean - 354-166 | ecosystem: Environmental > Aquatic > Marine > Hydrothermal vents | place: Atlantic Ocean: Mid...
GCCTTCAGGGAGATCATCACGGTTGAAGTAAATTTGTACAAGCCCATCTTCATCTTCTATCTTGGCAAAAGCTGCTTTACCCATGATACGTACAAACTTGATACGACCTGTGAGTCTATAGGATTTTGTTTTATCCTGTTTCATTTCACCGTCGTTTACCTCTACGTCATGGAGGTAGTTGCACTCTTTTAAAAATATTGCAGAAGGTGTACCTTTTTTGACTTGGTTAGGGTAAGGGTTGATGCCTTTTTCTCTGAGTGTTTGGGTTTTTTTAATACGCTCTTGAATATATTGATTTTCAAATATCAAGGGTTCTCCTGTTGTTATAATGATAATTATAGTATGTTTATGCTTGGCATTTTTCGCAAAGACCAACGATTTTCATCGTATGATCAGTCATATGAAAGTTAAATTGTTTGGCAATTTGTTTTTGTCTCTCTTCAATAGTTTCATCAAAGAATTCTATAATCTTACCACAGGCTGTACAGATGAGATGGTCATGATGTTTTTTGAGTCCCAATTCATATTTTTTGCCTGCCGATCCAAAAGAGATCGAAGAGACAATATTTGACTCTTCTAAAAGTGAGAGTGTTCGATAGACCGTTGCAATACCTATTTTGATATTTGGGTGGTGTTGTTTAAGTTTCATATAGATATCTTCCGGTGTAAAGTGCGCATCGTTCTCATAAAGAAACTTGAGAATCAATTCACGCTGTTTGGTAAATTTTAGTTGATTATTCCTAAGCAGTGTTTTAAACTGTTCTAAAAGTTTTTCGTAGCTGATCATACTTATTTCTTTGTTGTCTTTATAGGCTTTGATTCTATTCTACCTGCGTGATATTGTCTTCATCGGATAGTGATCTATGTGTACTGTCCGTTTGCGTATCATTGATATCCTCTTTTACTACCGTACTTTGTATATCTTGTGAGGCAGAACCGTTTTTTAATGTTAAGGAGTTTGGGTCAAGGTTGATAATATAAGCACCTGCTTTTTTAAGATAGGGATAGAGAATAGAATCTTCTACGTGTTTTTCGAGATTATCTTTTACCAAAGCGACATTTGAGAGGGCTGTTACAATAAGAGCAAAAATTAAAAAATACTTTCCGCCACCTGCAACAAATCCGAAAATTCTGTTTAAAAAACCCAAGCCGCTGGCGCTAGTAAGTTTTGAAAGTATTGAGCCTATGATGTTGGCACCTATCCAAATAAGAATTAAGATAGCCAAAAAACCAATTAGCTTAAGAAGGGCCTGGTTTTCAAGGTGTAGAAAGTTTGTATCGATAAAAACTGCAGCTTTGTCAGAGAGACGAGAGGCAAAATAGACCCCTCCGATAAGTCCAAGGAGTCCAAATACCTCTTTGATAAAACCGTGCATAAAACCTTTTATGCCCAGTAGTAGAATAATTGCTGCAATTACGACATCAAAATAGTTGAAATCTGTTATTGTAAAATGTTCCATTAAAGTATCATCTCCCTACTATAATTTCATTCTAAGGTTAGATTATACCTATAAATGGCTTTTATTTCCAACTTTTGTTTTAGCGCAGTGTCAGCGTGGCTTTTTCTACCTCATCACGTTTATTTGCATATTGCAGTGCCGTCTCTTTAGAGATTTTTCCATCTTTTAAAAATTTCACAAGTGCCTGTGTTTGGGTCTGCATACCGCTGTCCCCTTGCCCTAGCTGCATTTGTGAGTATATTTGGTGTACTTTGTCTTCGCGAATAAGGTTTGATATGGCATGGTTGGTTACCAATATTTCTGAAGCCGCTACACGTCCGCCGCCTAGTTTAGGCAAGAGTGCCTGTGCAATCACGGCTACCAACGAAGAGGAGATCATTGCTCTAATTTGCGGTTGTTCATCACCGGAGAATACATCAATAATACGGTTAATCGTTCCTGGAGCAGAGGAGGTGTGGAGGGTACCGAAGACAAGGTGTCCTGTCTCAGCAGCCGTTAGTGCTGCTTCAATCGTCTCTTTATCCCTCATTTCCCCAATGAGAATAATATCGGGATCTTGACGCATAGCATATTTGAGTGCCGTAGCAAATGATTTGGTATCCTCTCCTACACCTCTGTGAGAGAAGACGCATTTTTTATGCTGGTGAATAAACTCTACGGGATCTTCTACGGTTACAATATGTTTTTGTTCTGTCATATTGATTTCGTTGAGCATCGCTGCAAGTGTGGTAGATTTACCTGAACCTGTTGGTCCTGTAACCAGGATAAGACCTTTTTCTCTTTTAATTAATCTTTTATAGACTTCCGGTGCGCCCAGATCGTCCAGTGAGGGGACGTCAATAGGGATAATTCTGAATGCAGCTGCCATATTGCCAAGCGTGCGATAGTAGTTTGCCCTAAACCGTCCGATATTAGGAAGCAAAAGTGCAAAATCGAGTTCATCATACTCTTCAAAATACTGTTTTTGTTTTTCTGTAATAAGAGAGTAGCACATCTCTTCGATATCATCGCCTTCAAGTTTGGGAAGGTTTACGGCTTTTAGTATACCGTCTAGACGAATTTGCGGTTCTGAACCTGTTACAAGGTGTAAATCAGAAGCTTTGTGTGCGACCACGGATTGAAGAAGTTTTTTTATGTCAAATGCAGCCATTGTTTTCCTTTGTCATAATATTTTAAAATATTATAGCAGATTTTTATTCAATAATAGCAGGAACGATAAAAAAATCATCTTTTGCTTGCGGTGCATGAGAGAGAATTTCTTGTGTAACGGTCTGTTTTTGTGTAGGAATATCTTCTCTAAGCGGTGTTCCGCCTTCCAATGTAGAAAAGCGAGCATCTAGCATATCGGTATTGAGTTCATTAAGATTTTCAATATAGTCCAATATGCTTGAAAGCTGTTGTCTTATCTCATCACGTTTGTCGTTGTCTATAGATAGATGTGAGAGTTTTTCTAACTTTTCCAAAACAGCATCATCAATGTACATGACCTTCCTTCATCGCAGCTTTACTGTAAGTTTTAAATGATTATATAGTAATTTTATTGTATATTAACTTTACTTGGTTATAAAAAAAAGATAAAGTATCAAAAGGAGAAGTAGCTATGACAACAATAGATATGCAGTCAGAAGAGTTTAAAGAGGAGTTGGAAAAAACGAGAAAGTTTACCGATAAAGTATGTGAAAGCAAAGGTTGGGTCTACAATAAGAATGAAGATATCAACGAGGGTATTATTTTAGGTCTTACACGGCATAAACTTCTTTACGGAAAACGTTTTTGTCCTTGTTTTATGGTAGAGCCTGATCCTCAAAAAGAGGGGAAGTTTAAAAGTGTAGATGATAGAATCTGTCCTTGTAAGCCTGCAATAGAAAAAGAGATACCCGAAGACGGTGTGTGCCACTGCCAAATATTTTGCACGCCAGAATATAGAGCGAAACAAGATCAAGAGGGATAAAACTATAGATTTATACAGCAAATTATAATAATGATTTACTATAATTATAAAAATTATATAAGAAAGGTATTTACTTGCAATCATTATTACAACAGGAGAATGTAGGCTCAGAAGAGCTTGAAATGCTTTTTGAAGCACGTGGAAAAGGAGAAGTGGATTTTTTATTGGTTGATGTGCGTGAAGAGTACGAATACAATGACGGACATATTAAAGGAGTGGATCTGTTAAAACCTACGACACAGTTTCAGCAATGGGCACATGATTTTCTTACGGAGACTAAAGAGAAGAAGGTGATCTTTACCTGTCGTACAGGTAGCCGTAGTGCACAGGTACAGCAGATATTTAGGCAGCACGGGCATAACGGAGCTATAAATCACTATGGGGGTATAGTTACCTATAGCGGCATAATAGAAAGATAGATGTTAAAAATACTTTTTCTTCATGGTTTTTCTTCTTGTGGCATGGGCAATAAATCTAAAATGTTAAAGGCATACTTTGGAGAAGATGGAGTCATTGCAGACAATTTGCCCTATGCTCCTTTTGAAGCTATCGAAGCTATCGAAAAAATACTTTTATCTAAAAAAATCGATCTTTTGGTAGGATCATCTTTGGGTGGATTTTATGCTACCTATTTAGCAGAGAAGTATAGATTAAAGGCCGTACTTCTTAATCCTTCCACAGAGCCATGGAAGACACTTAAACCTTATGTCGGAAAACAAAAACGTTTTTGCGACAATGATACGTTTAAGTTTAAAAAATCTTATCTTAAAGAGTTAAAAAAATTAAGTATTGAACCGGTGAAGGGAAGATATTTGGTTCTTCTGCAGAGTGAAGATGAACTTTTAGACTATACTAAAGCACAATCTCTTTATAGTATGCATTATGTTGTTGTTGAGCACGGCGGTAATCATCGCTTTGAAAATATTGATGCATATATGTCTATGATACGAAAATTTAGAGCAGTGGGAACATTATGAATGTTGTAGACCTTTTATTAAAACTTTTGTCTTGTAAATCCCTCACCCCAGATGATGACGGTTCCTTGCAATTCATAGAAGAATACCTTGATGGGTATGAAGCACTTTATGTGAACAAAGAAGGGATTAAAAACCTTTTTTTATACAAGACTTTTGGTAATAAAAAGTTTGGAGAGGGTACACACCTTTGTTTTGCGGGACATGTAGATGTGGTACCGCCAGGAGATCATTGGGATACGAACCCTTTTGTACCCGTCATTAAAGAAGGAAACATCTATGCACGTGGTGCACAGGATATGAAATCCGGAGTTGCAGCTTTTGTACAGGCCTGTAAAGAGGTAGAAAATTTTAACGGTACACTCTCTTTATTGCTTACTTCGGATGAGGAGGGTGAGGGGAAATACGGTACTTCGGTAATGCTTGAGTATTTAAAAGAAAAAGTCATGTTGCCGGATTACTGTATCGTGGCCGAACCAACGTGTGAGATGGTTTTTGGTGATGCTATTAAAATAGGCAGAAGAGGATCTATTAATGGTTATTTGACCATACAGGGTAAGCAAGGGCATGCTGCTTACCCAGAAAAAGCCGTAAATCCTCTCCATCAGATAGCTCCTGTTTTAGATAAAATTGCAGGTGTAGACTTGGATGAGGGTGATGATGATTTTTCTCCAAGTAAAATGGTTATTACGGATATTCGTGGCGGGATGGAAGTGACTAACGTTACCCCGGGGTCACTGAAGATCATGTTTAATGTACGCAACTCCACTAAAACTACACAAGAAGATATTAGAATGCATATTGAAAAGTATTTTGATGGATTAGACTATAGTCTAACATTGACACAAGGTTCATACCCTTTTGTGACAACAAGAGATTCAAAAGTGGTAAAGATACTTACACAAAGCATAGAAGAGATTACCGGTATCAAAACGAAACTTTCTACTGCCGGAGGTACGAGCGATGCACGTTTCATGGGTGCATACGGCATAGATGTCGTGGAGTTTGGCGTGATCAATGATACTATTCATGCTCCCAATGAGCATACCTCCGTTCAAGAAGTAGAAAAGCTCTATAAGGTCTTTACAAGATGCATTCAAAATTTTAGTTAAAGGTATTTATGATGTTAAAGGGAATTTCCATTTTGATAATATGTACAGGGGTACTTTTTGGGCTTGATTGGGTTAAAGATATAGATACGGCATTTCATTTAGCAAAAAAAGAGAATAAAAGTATCATGGTCTTTGTAGAGAGTGAGCATTGTAGATGGTGCAAAAAAATGAAAGGTCGTACGCTCTCAGATGAAAATGTGCAAAAGAGGCTTGAGCATTTTATTCTTGTTAAGGTAATGCGAGAGGATAAAAATGCTATGCAGTACCTCCCTGAGGTAAGAGGCGTACCTACTATCTTTTTTATGGACAAAGAGAAGAGAATATTAGAAGATATCTTAGGTTATTTTGATGTTTTGGATTTTACCTCTTATATCGATGATGTTGAGAGAAAGATGGCGAAATAGTATGTATCTACGCAGTATATTGTTCGTTTCGTTTTTTTGTTCTTTTGTGATTGCAGAGGGGAGTAGAGAGCTTGAAACCAAGGGTGATGCAGTAACAAATATTGCGGGTTTGTCATGGTATTTAAACATGGAAACAGCACTACAAAGAGCAAAGAAAGAGAAAAAAGATATGCTTATTATGATAGGTGAAGAGAGTTGCAGATGGTGCAAAAAGATGAAAAACAGAACCCTTACAGACAGACGTATACAGGAGAAATTAAAATCCTATATTTTGGTTTCTCTCAAACGTTCGGACAAAGAGTCGATAAGGTATTTTCCGAATTTTGACGGTAATATACCTTCCTTTTTTTTTATGCGGGAGAATGAAGAGGTGCTTGATTCTATCGTAGGATATTTCAAGGCAGATGATTTTTTAGGCTATTTAAACGAAGTAGATGAGTAACAACGGTGATATTCTTCAAGCGTTATCGTTTTAAAGAGTATATTATAGTCAATGCCATTGTTATAGCATTTGTTTTTATTGGTGTATTTTCTCTCTTGTCTCTTTACTTTATTCCGTATAAAAATGAGGCGATGACTGCAATTATCTTATTTACCCTGGGGGTTTTGGTTTTTCTATTTTTCCTCTATTTGGGAGCGGCAAAGATACAAAAAGAGCTTTTGTTGATTAACCAATATCTTAAAAATCTTGAAAACATTGATACCGTTGATACAAAAAGAGCTTTTTATATATCGGAGTTTGAAGAGATTCATCAAGATCTTATTAAGGTACATAAGGGTGCAAAAAAACGTGAAGATATCAAGCAGCGATATAATGCAAAACTTAAACTGAAAAATCGACAACGTGCGGATATGATTTCTGCGATTGTACATGAGTTTAGAAATCCTATTGCTTCTATTATGGGGTATGCACAGACACTGAAGGATGATCCTGATATTCCTAAAGCATTGCAAGAGAAATTTTTAATGAAAATTTATCATAACGGTAATAAAATTGAAACATTATTGGCACGTCTTAGCTTATGGAATAAATTTGAGAATAAAGAGGCAAAAGTATATAAGAGCAGATTTGATATTTATCAAATCGCCAATGAAGTGAAGCAGAGTCTAGAGGATGTGTATAAAGAGAGGAAGATTCATCTTAAGGGGAAAGAGCGAGAGGTGGAAGCAGACAGAACGCTTATAGAGGTGGTTCTTAAAAATTTGATTGAAAACGCCTTGAAGTATTCAAAAGACGATGTCGTTATCGATATTCAGGATAGAATGATTTCGGTGATTGATAGAGGAATAGGTATTAAAGAGAAAGAAATAGAGAAGGTAACAAAAAAGTTTTACCGTTCCGATGCACAGTCATGGGATAACTCTATGGGATTGGGGTTGGCAATTGTAAAGACAATTCTTGCACTTCATCAGACAAAACTCATCATTGAAAGCAAAGAGGGAAAAGGTTCGATTTTTTCTTTTATGATTTAAATTTATAGTAAAGATGAAAAAAACTGGATAATAGATATTCGGTTTTGCATTATTCTATGTATTTTTCATTATTTTACAAATGTTTTTTTAAAATTGTTTAGAGTTAATTTGCTTTTCTATATAATATGTAAAATTGATGATTTTAAGAAAATGAAGGAGGATGCATGAAGTTGGGTTTCTTAGTCGACCTGAACCTCTGTATGGGTTGTAAAGGTTGCGAGATAGCGTGTAAAGTGGAAAATGAAGTGCCGTTAAGTACATGGCGTTTGCGTGTAAAGTATATTGATTTGGGGACATTCCCAGATACGAGACGATCTTTCACTCCGTTACGATGTAATCACTGTGAATCAGCTCCTTGTGAGCGTATTTGTCCGGTCTCGGCACTGCATTATCTTGAAAACGGTATTGTAAATATAGATAGTGAAAGATGTATCGGGTGTGCAGGGTGTATGATGGCCTGTCCTTATGGCGCTATCTATATGGATCCTGAGACAAATACGGCAGACAAATGTACATATTGTGCCCATCGTATTGAGTCGGGTATGATGCCTGCTTGTGTAGTTGCCTGTCCGGTTGAGGCAAATATATTCGGAGATTTAGATGATGATCATTCAAATATATCACTCTATATCATGGAGCATAAAGGTGCCGTACAGGTACGTAAACCTGAAAAGCATACAGTCCCTACACATTTTTATGTAGGTGGTGGAAACCAAACACTTAATCCTCTGGCACATAAGAGACTAGAGGGGTATAATCTCTTTAACGATGTGACTCATTTAGAGCATGTGGGTGACAAAAATCACGGTATTTTGGATAGGTTTTTAGCCCCGTTTGTAGGGCATGAAGAGCTGGACAACAAGAGCTTTGTTGAGTCTGCTACATCTAAAGAAACACATAGCCAAGAGGGAGGTCACTAAAATGATAGAGAATACAGTTCATGCAACACAAGCAGTTGTTTCACTTGATGTACCTATACAAGGTCTTGTTTGGGGAAGTATTATTACTGTCAATATGTGGGCAAAGAGTATTGGGACGGGTGTAGTTTTTTTGGCAGCTTTTCTTTGGTTTAGACACAAAAAAGATGATATGCCAAATTTAAAATGGGCGATGCCTTTAATTGCCTTTGTCTCATTAAATGTATTTTTGTTCTTTACGTTAATAGATTTACATCAACCATATAGAATGATACATATCTTTACACATCCGCACTGGACTTCGTCTATTACTGTGGGTGCATGGATGGCATCTCTCTTTTTGGGTTTAATTACTATACTTATGTTGATTGGTATAGGAGAAAAATTTCCCGGTGTACCCTTTAAGGGGTGTTTACTAACTAAGTTTGGCAGAAACAATGCATCACTTTATGAAAAAATATTTCCGTTTTTGGTATTTTTGGCAATTCCTGTTACAACCTATACTGCTATCATTATGGCACAATCTTCTGCACGCGAGTTGTGGCAGGCACCGACAGAAGTGATGCAGATGATGTGGGCAGCACTCATGGCAGGTTCGGCAGCACTTGTATTTATCTCCGGTTCATGGTCGAGAGAGGCTAGAAGAGATTTGACACTGATTCTTGCAATCTCTACATTTTTCTCGTTCGCTATGTATATGTCGGAGTATTTTTTCTCATTTAAGTCGGCAGAAGCAGAAGCAGTCTTAGAGTATGTTCATGTAGGCGGTCCATACAATATTGAATTTTGGGCTGGATTGACTTTAGGGTTTATTATTCCATTTTTTATTGCAGTAGGCAATATGAAAAGCGACAATAAAACACTGCTTAAATTTGCAGCATTGTTGGCATTGGTAGGTTTATTCCTAGTTAAAGATGTGTGGCTTAAGATTCCACAATTATTACCATTAAGTTAAGGAGCAGGCGACTATGACAAAATCAATGAAAAATGATAACAATTTTATCGAAGGAAGAAGATCTTTTTTAAAAGGTACGGCATATACAGTCGCAGGTGCCACACTTGCATCCGGAGTATTTAAGACCTTGGCAGATACCCCTGCACAAGCAGAAACAAAATTTACACCCACACCAAAAACACTTGCTTTTTATCCACCTTTAGAGAAGTGGGATAGTTTTTACGAGCTAAGCGGAGAAGATTGGAAACGTGGCGGAACATTAAGACACGGTGTACAAAGTAAAGAGAATCCGGATGGTATTAAAGCCATTGAATATATGCTTGTACCGACATCGTGTTCAAACTGTGAGGCTTCATGTGGTTTGACTGCATGGGTGGATTTGTCTACCTATAAGGCCGGGGGACAACTTGCCGTAAAGAAATTTATGGGAAATCCGCTACACTCGGGATCTCGTGGAAGAAACTGTGCAAAGGGTTATGCCGCTCAGTCACAGATGTACGACCCGGATAGAATACCATTTCCGCTTATGAGAGCACCGGGAAGTAAGAGAGGTGAAGGTAAATGGGTAAGGACTACCTGGGATGAAGCAATGGCAAAAATAGGGAAGAAGATGCATGATACGTTTAAGGTGGGTGATGAGATTTCTAAAAAGTCGATCATGTATCACGTGGGGCGTCCAAATGAAAACGGTTTTGGTCATCGTGTTCCTCACTCATTGGGTATAGACGGGTATGATTCTCATACGAATATCTGTTCGGCAGGTGCTAGACAGGGAACAATTCAGTGGACAAATGATGATAGAAACTCACCAGACTGGTCTAATGCAAAACTTATTTTTCTTCAGTCTTCTCATGCAGCAGACGCAGGCCATTACTACCAACAAGCAGCAGGGCGTATTGCCGAAGCACGTAAAAAAGGTGCTAAACTTGTGGTCTTGGATCCTAGGCTTTCAAACTCTGCCGGTATGGCAGACTTATGGGTGCCTTGTTGGCCGGGAACAGAGACGGCTTTATATCTTTATCTTGCAAATCGAATCCTTAATGAAAAAGGTCTTAACGGAGAGGATTTAGTTAATCACAATTTTGTAAAAAACTGGGTGAACTGGGATCGCTTGATGAAAGATAGAGAGTATTTGCAGGTTTTAGTAGATAAGGGGTATATCAAGTCGGTTCCAGAAGGTGACAGCTATGAAGATTTTATTAAAATGATTGCAGAAATGTACTCTCCTTATACACTTGATTTTGTAGCAAAAGAGTGTCGTATAGAAAAACGTATTGTAGAAAAACTTTATGATATGTTTATTGATGCGGGAACAAGGGTTACTACATACATCTGGCGTGCAGGTCCTATAGGACATAAGGGCGGATGGATGATTGCACGTTCTGCATTTTTGCCTTTTGTACTCCGCGGTGCAATGCAGGGAGACAAAGGCGGTATGGGACTACACCACTGGCATGTAATATCCGTCAACGGCAAGGGTGATGCAGCCACTGAGGCGGGGGAACGTCCTGCAAAAGTAGATGTATGGAACGAGATTGCTTGGCCACCTGAGTATCCGCTCTCTTCTTATGAGTTGAGCCATCTTATGCCACATTTGCTTTTAGACGATGAATGGAGAGCCAAATGGAATGCAAAAGGATTGCAAGTGCCTGAGAAGTTGGCCGTTTGGATACCTCGTATGTATAATCCGGTTTGGATTAATCCAGACGGATTTAGATGGATTGAGGCATTAAAACGTGAAGATAAAATTGAGCTCTCATTTAACCTCTCACCGACATGGTCAGAGACAAACTGGTATTGTGACTTTATTTTGCCTGTAGGATTAGCGGGTGAGAGACATGATCAACACTCAGAAGCCACTGAGCCTAAAAGATGGCTCTCTTTCCGAAATCCTGCACTTAGAGTTGCTTTGGAAAAAACAGGATGGAAACCAAAAGATCCGACTAGGGCAACGCTAGAGGCACATATTGAAGCAGGATTAGGTGAAGTATGGGAAGAGGTTGAATTTTGGGCAAATATTATGGTGCATCACGTAGACCCTGACGGATCTTTAGGCATTAGAAAGTACTGGGCATCCAAAGAGGATCCGACAAGGGCAGTGACGATTCCCGAGTGGTATCAGGCGGCTTTCGATAAGCTTCCAAACTTAAGACGTGCTGCAAAAGCAAAATACCCTAATTCAAAATATCCGAATTATGAGATGATGCGTGACATGGGTACATGGCTGGAAGAAGCCAATATCTATAAACCGCAAGAGAGACCGTTGAAAAAGGTTGGTTCCACCTATATTGCACATGGGCATGAGTATCCTCAAGAGCAGGTAAGAAAAGATGAGTTTGGTGTACTTTTAGCAACAGATGAGCATGGTAAAGAGAAAGCCATCGGTGTAGAGGTTGATGGTGAGATAGTACAGGGATTCCACACGCTTACTAAAAAGCTTGATTTTTATTGTGAATGGTTTAAAGAGTGGAAATGGCCGGAGTATGCAGTGCCGATTTATCCAACGACCAAAGAGAAACGTCAGGAGATGACGCATGTGGTAACACACGTACATCATGACTTTATGACAAAAGAGAATGAGTTTGTACTCAATACGGTATTTAGATTGCCCTATAATATTCATACCCGTTCAGTAAACTCAAAACATCTTATGGAAATTTCACAAAACCATAATCCCGTATGGATTTATACAGAAGATGCAAAAAGGCTTGGTATTAAGCGCGGAGATGCCGTAAAAGTAACAATTACCGATACCGTATCCGGACTTGAATCCGGTTATTTTATTGCTATGGCTGTGCCGACAGAAGCTACGATGCCGAGTGTATTAGCCTGTTCTCACCATGCAGGAAGATGGAAGCTTAAGAATGCAGTCGAGATACCAGGATTTGAACATAAGTTGGGTGTTATGGGTGTAGGTTCTCCACTCTATGACTTGACGATGGACGGTAAGATAGGTACGTTGAAGCCTAAACAGGGGATTGTTGCGGGTATGGAAGAGAATAAAGACTCTTGGCAGTTTAAAGCGTATAACAGAGACCTTGATAATATCTGGTGGGACGGACTTTCCGGTTCATGGCAAAATGCAGTGGCACCTACGCATACGGATCCTATATCGGGACACCATGCATGGCATCAAAAAGTTATTCTTGAAAAAGCAGGAAAAGATGATGTGATTGGTGATATCTATGTTAATTATGAGAATAATATGAAAGTCTATCAGGCTTGGAGAGACAAGTTGACTCGTCCGCTTGATAGTAATGATAAACTCAGACGTCCTCAACATATTAAACGTCCTGCGGTACCTTTGTCTGATAAAGCGTATGCAGTAAATATTAAGGGATAATTATAAATATTGCAAGGAAGAGGCTTGTTGGTCTCCTCGATGCAATACTCTACCGTTTTGAAGATAGATGATTTTGCTGTTTATCTATCTTTAAAGCTGTAAAGTGTCAAATATTGAACATGAAAGAAAATAGATAGATGGAAGAGCTTAAGATAGAGTTACAAAACCGTATTGCCATTTATGGCTTGATTTCAAGATTGATGTTGGTAGAGGTGGATGATGTTTTTTTAGATACCTTGGAAAAGGATCAAGCATTATTAGACCTGTTTCCAAACTATCAAAAATGGAATAAACGCAATGAACTTTCACGAGAAGAGCTTGTAAATAGATACTATAATGTAGACTTTACAAATCTTTTTTTAATGCATCTTGTACCCTATGAGTCTTTTTATACAAGAGATGATCAGATGATTGAATCCGGTGGAGATAATCCTGTACTTGCACTCTATAACGATTTGGACTTTAAGGTCGATTTGCAAAAGGCTAGGGTTGTGAGTCCTGATCATATCGGGGTAGAATTGGAGTTTATGTATATGCTTTGCGTAGCCTCACTAAAGGCATTTTCTGCAGATGACAAAGATGCACTGTGTGAGCTCTATCAGGTACAGCGGGCATTTTTAAAAGAGCATCTTTTAGAGTGGGCACCGCTTTTTCTTATTAATGCTAAGCGTGAATCACGTACACCTTTGTATCATGACGGAAGTGAATTGACTTTAGAGTTTTTGCTTTCGGATTTTGAATATCTTACGGATAAGTTAACTACATATTGCGGGAACCCTGTAGTATCATGAAACTGCATTTAACTCTTAGCTCATGTGTACGTGCGACATCAAAGTTCTCAAAGTGTACCAAATGTGTGGATGCTTGTCCCGAATTTATACAAATATTGGATAATTTACCTACTTTTGCAAACAATACGGGGGTAGAAGCAGCCGCTTGTGTGGGAGCATGTCCTACAGAATCATTTTCTCTTTCCGGGTTTTCTACTACGGAGTTTTTCTTTACTTTTTTAGAGTCGAAAATTAGACTGATATCACCAAAATTAAATGTGCCTTGTCTTTCGGTTCTCTCAGTAGAGCACCTTGTCTCTTTGGCACTGGTATCAGAAGAGACGATTACGTTGGATATGAGTGCCTATGACAGTGAGAGTATATTGTATGAGCAGATTGATGCACGGATTGAGGAGGCAAATTTTATTCTCTTTTCTTTTAGTGATAAGCAACTAGAGACAAATATGCAAAAAATTGAGCATAAAACAGAGGAGGGTGTATCTAAACAAGACGAAGAAGAGGTGTCGTCTAGACGCTCTTTTTTAGGATCGGCTTCTCTTAAAGGCGTGGTTAAACATAAATTGACTTTTGATGAAGCCATTGAGGCTGAGGAGTTAAAGGCATTTCAGTTAGACAGGGCAACGATTGCTAAAATACGAGAAAAAAATATACCTGATAAAAGGAAGATACTCTTTACTGCTCTTAAGCGTGCAGGTGTACCGGAAGTTTTTGAGGTGTTACCCGAAGAGGAAGTCAGTTTTATTTCACAGAAGTTTGTTGATGATTCATGTACAAACTGTCAGATTTGTTATCGTATCTGTCCTACAGGGGCATTAAGTACTGACGGAAAATTTTCTCTGATTCATTTTGATGCCATGCTTTGTGTGAAATGTAGATTGTGTCATGATGTATGTGAACCTGATGCGATACAGATGCAACCGGGATTTGAGATCAAAGAGTTGTTTGAGCCAACACAAAGAGTATTAGCCAAGTTTGATATAAAAAGATGTAATGAGTGTGGAAATAATTTTACTTATAAGGGCGGTGAACAGACTTGTCCACGCTGTCTTATTGAAGAGGAAGAGGCAATCTTTTTACATCAAAATGCTCTGAAGATGAAAGCACTTCTTGAGGATAAAAAAGAGGATACATAAGTGTAGTGTTATAAAGCACTATACGGCTTTGAGGAGAATCAAGCAGTATGAGACCAGAAGAGATAAAGCCTGATACGGCATTGTGTACTATTTTGGGGTATAATGCCCAAACAGGGTACATGCGTAGATATTTCAACAAGATTATGAAATTGAATGCGATTAATGCAACGGCAATTGCACTCAATATTAAAGATGAGCACTTTGATGTAACCATGTCAAGCGTGGGTGCATCAAAAGTGAAACAGATGATGATAGAAAAAGAGTTTGGACAAAGGGCCATTGGCTATTGTGAAGACCTCAATGAGTGTGCCAAGAGGCAAGGGTATGTTGATTGTATAGAAGTACACGATAAAAAGGTATATGGTTATTGTTTTGATGATGATGCAGAGGCTCTTTTTGATCATAAAGTATTTTTAGATGAGCATATTGTATTTGTCGCTAAAATTATGTTGATAGCGCATCGCTGGTTTGGAGCCGATATCGATATCAATAAGATCCCAGTATTAATAGGAGATAAAGTCGATGGATGATTTAAGAAAAGAGTTTGAGAGTATTAGTGAACAACATTTTTATGCAAAACCGGCATTTGGACCTGACGGTCAGTGTGCTGCAGACGAAGAGGTTGATTTAAAAGATTATCCCTCTTATACGGAAGCACTCTATGCAAAGTTAATAGCACCCCATGTCTCGGGTGTCTATATTTCACGTTGGGATATTAAAGAGATTGCATTGGCAGCAGGTGATTCTATGGCAATTCATCCAAGAAAACGTATGTTTGAGCTTTTAATGAAATATGCAACGAGTAAAGAAAATATGCAAAAGGTACTTGAGGTACTTAAGGTGCATATGGAGGATAAGATTGCGATTTATGAAGGATTTATTCAAGACTTCCCAAGCACTGCTGAAGTTTTTGTACCAAAAATAGAAAAAGCCAGAAAAACAATTCAAATGTTTCCAAAAATTATTGAAGAGTACTTTTAAAAGTGCAAAATGGATCATCGCGGTATTTCATCGAATAGAGGGTGTATCAACATAGTTTTTATTGGTAAGACGAGAATCTTCTAAACACAAATTTTGTATACTGGTATACGGTGAAAAAAGGGCACATCATAGTAGGAAGAAGCGAAAAGTCGATAGCATACTATATTTTATATGAATTAATATTAATAAAACAGAAAGTATATTCGGTATGGATTTAAAACTTTATTTGAATTTGTATGCATTGTTGCAAAGAGATGTTTCAACAAAAGAGCAGCAAAGAGCTTTTGGGTTGGAGCATGCAGTACTTAAGCACAAACCAATAGCACAATTGGCAGCATGGGAAAAGAGGTATATAGATCTTCTTAAAAGACCCTTGTTAAGTGAGAGGGTGACCTCCTATCTGTATATTATGACATTTTTGTTGGGTACGCTCTCTTTTATACTTGGATTATTTTCCGGAATTGCTTTGCTTAGTTATAACGGGCATGAGCCTGTCAATGTAGTCTATTTTATGGCTATGGTTATATTTTTCCCTTTGTTTACTATGCTTTTGGCACTTTTTGCGATGTTTAAGTCTAGGAGCAATAGCAATATTTTGATGCATCTGACACCGGCATATTGGATGGAGAAGATTGCAGCACGCTTTGCGCATAAAGAGGAGAGCTTTAAAAAGCATTTCAATATGGATCCGATTCTTGCAAAGTGGATTGTCTTAAGACGTGCTCAGTGTATGGCACTTCTTTTTTCTGTGGGATTGCTTCTTGCCTTGTTGGGGACGGTTGTGACAAGAGATCTTGCTTTTGCATGGAGCACAACGTTGAAGATTACTCCGGATGGCTTTTACGCTTTTCTTAATATGTTGGCATTTCCTTGGAGAGAGTTTATTCCATCGGCTATTCCCTCCCTTGAATTGATAGAGCATAGTCAATACTTTAGATTAGGTGAGAGACTCAGCAATGAGATGATAACCCATGTTGAACAATTAGGCGAGTGGTGGAAATTTTTAGCCATGGCAACACTTTTTTATGCGCTCTTTTTAAGAACAATACTCTACCTTATTGTCACTATAGGTTATAAGAGGGCACTTAAAAAATCGATATTTTCCTTAGAGGGAACGTCTTTGTTGTTAAATAATATGAATAAACCGTTTATAACGACCGGTGCCCTTGAAGGTGAGGGTGTTGTCTTTTCGGTATCCAAAGATGTCCAGATGCTGCGAGAGTTAGAGAGCGTATATGATTTTATACAAGGGTGGGCGCTTTCTAGCTCTTTTTTAGAGGTTTTAAATGAGGTGATGAAGGTGAAAGCACAACATCAAGTCGTAGAGGTAGGGGGAAGTAATACCTTGTCTCAAGATAGTGAAATCGCACGGAAAAGTTTCGGAAAGGTGTTACTTTATGTTAAAGCATGGGAACCGCCTACATTGGATATATTAGACTATATAGAGTTACTTCTTGAATACGCGGGTAGGGTAGTTATATATCCCGTAGGTACGGAGAATGAAGGGTATCAGGCAAAAGAAAAATATATTCAGATTTGGGTAGATAAGATCTCAATGATAGATACGTCAAAAATATGGATAAAAGTACCATGAAAAAACACCCTAGATTTGCAGTCGTCGGACATCCTAATAAAGGGAAGAGTTCCATTGTGTCTGCTTTAGCCATGGATGACAGCGTGCAGATTTCAGATATGCCGGGAACAACGCAAAAGCAGAGGTCTTTTCCGCTAAAAGTAGACGGGAAAGTACTCTATGAGCTTATCGATACACCGGGTTTTCAAAGACCAAGACAAGTACTTGAATGGTTGCAAAAAGAGAAGGTTTCAGCAGAAAAAAGAGAGGAAAGGATTCGACTTTTTATTAATAAATATGAAAATGATGAGCGTTTTAATGATGAAATTGAACTGCTTAAACCTATTGTAGAAGGTGCAGGTATTATTTATATTGTGGATGCTTCTAAACCATACGGACAAGAGTATGAGACTGAGATGGAGATACTCCGTTATACCGGACAGCCCTCTATGGCACTGATTAACCATATTGAAGAGGCAGACTATGCTTTAGAGTGGAAGAGGGTGCTTGGACAGTATTTTAAGATGGTACGCACGTTTAATCCAATGAGTGTCAATTTGGAAAATCATATCTCTATACTTGAGAGCATGGCACAGCTAAAAGAGGAGTGGATTAGACCCGTAAAAGAAGCTATCGAACTTTTTGAATCCTATCATAAACAGATGCTTGAGAAAAGCTGTGAAGTGATAAGTCATTTGATATACGATGCTTTAAGTTATAAAGAGAGACTCTCTTTAAAAAATGAAGAAGTGCAAGAGAGTGAAAAAGAGGAGATCGAGCAGAAATATCAAGCATCATTGAGGCAATTAGAGAGAAGAAGTCAAAAGAAGATAGAGGAAATATGGAACCACAAAAATTTAGAAAAAACACAGAATATACTCGCCTTTGAAGAGATAGATCTATTTTCCAAAGAGGCAGCATCCGTTTTTGGGTTAACGCGTCAGGAACTTGTGGTAACAGGTGCAACAAGTGCGGCTATTGCAGGAGCAGGTATAGATCTCTTGTTTATGGGGCATACTTTGTTGCTTGGTGGAGCGATTGGAGGGCTGGTTGGAGGAGTAGGAGCTTATTTTAGTTTTGACAAACTTTCTGAGATAAAACTCTTAGGGCAGAAGGTAGGAAAACATTATTTGCAAATGGGTCCTATGCAAAATAGAAATTTTCCTTATATTTTATTGGGACGTGCTTTATATCATCTCTTTATCATAATGCATCGTTCTCATGCATTAAGAAGTGCCGTAGAGTTAGATGAAGGCCAAGCCTTTAAAGTAGAGTGGCTGAATGATGCCTTAAAAAAAGATTTAGAGCGCTACCATCAGCTTTTTCGAAAAGAGATCGTTGTAGAGGGGGAAAAATTAACAGAGTATGCAAGAGTAGTACAAAGTGCAATAGGGAATATAGATAATAAAGTATTAAATATATTAAACTAGCATATTTAATATTACTATAATAATATTTTATATTAAATAAGCACTAATTTATTTGCTCCCATTAAAATAAGAGAAGCTAAAAGCCCCCCCGCAAATCCTGCTAATACATCATCAAGCATCACACCCATACCTCCTTTGAGCTCTCTATCAATCCATCCTATGGTTGAGGGTTTCCAGATGTCAAAAAGACGAAATGTAGCGAAGCTTAATATAACGGCTAGTATTTCCGCATAAACATAAACCATAGCAGTAGCGGTGGAGTAGGCAATCATTAAACACAGCCACATGCCTACAGCCTCGTCAATGACAATATGTTGTTGGTCATGCACGCCCGTCTCTTTTTCATATTTATTAATTTCAAATATGCCGATAACCGTGGTGGCAAGAGTAAGCATAAAGAGTGCTTCCATACCAAGGTAGTATAGCACGACCAACCCTACCGGAAGAGCGCAGAGTGTACCTATGGTACCCGGGGATTTAGGGCTTAATCCTGATCCAAAAAAGGTAAGAAAAAGTTTTTGAAGATTCATTGTTATTCCTGATTTTATTTATGTAAGCGAGGAGGTTTGATAAAGGCTAATTAGTTTCAGATAAAATTGCTCTTCATCGAGATTTTCGAGTAAGCCTGAATTTGGCATAAGAGAATCATGAATTTGTTGCAAGTATTCAAATCTTTCAGGAAATAGGGCAGCTAGAATGTTCGCAGAGACCTCTTTACGTACTAAGATGGGAGGCGGAACCAGTCCTGTTGAATAAGCTTCATGATAGATTCGGAATGATAGTGGATATGATGATGTTGTCCATGTGGACAGTTGGCAGTGCTAACGAGTGTTTTACAGGTATTACAATAGACATATTCGTCTACTGTTTTTATATCGATATCGATATTTTTACAGTGATCAAAAACGGTAGAGAGTCTATTTTTATCATAAAACAGTCCTAGTCCTTGATGGTTTTTGCCAATAACAAGTTGATCGCAACCATAATTTTTTACCATATTTGCTTCTAGAATCAGTTCGTCTTGGCCTGTAAAGATATAGCTGTTCTCAAAAGGAATAATGAGTATTTTGTTTTTGGGGATATAGTGATTGATGAATGCATTGAGGGCATTGTAGCGAATTTCATATTTTAAAATATCAATAGAGTATGGTTTTTTTAAAAATATAACAAGTAAATCGGAATCGGAAATAGCCTGCCTTATCATTCGTTCATGTGCACGGTTGAGAGGGTTTGCAGTTAGCATCATGGAGGAGACAAATTTGGCACCTGTCATTTTAATCATCTCTTTGATGCGACGTTTATTGTCCTCTATGATAGGGTAATTTACATGATACTCCCCACATACGGCAAGGTTTCCTAGTCTAGAAAGGATTTTTTTTACACCCGGATGGGATGGGTCCGATGTACCGTAGATATTGGAGAGACGTTTTTCAAAATTGATTGAAAAGGTTTCATCTACAATCATTTCACCCACTTTGCTGTTTTCACAAAAGAGATCAACTTTTTCTCCTTTTTTAAGTGTTTTGAGTACGGTATCATTTCTTCTCCCGTTGGGTGCTAGGACAAATGCAAAGGGAAAAGGCACCCCTTTGTAGATTTTTTTCTCATTGACTTCTTTGGCTTCCATGCTGTTCATGAGTTTATCAACCGGAGTCATGAGTCCTGCTTGTACAAGTGCCAAGGTAGAAAGGGCTTCTGTATCAATATAGAGTGATTTTCTGGTTGGCATCTTAAATCCTTTTTTGGGGTCTATAATTTATTTCTTTTTAAAGAGATCAAATTTTCTTCTTTTTTCCCAAAGACTCTTTCTTGAAATACCCAATTTCTTAGAGAGTTCCGTATCTGGAAATTTGTATTGAAATGCTTTGACGATATATTTGACATAATCATCGATAGTTAGGATCTCATTTTGATCATAGAGCTTAGAGTCCGTGTTCAGCGAGATAGTTGTAAATTCACATTCAAGTTCGCAGGTAGTACAGATAATGAATTCATATTGTTTAATATTACTAAACAGGTACTCTCTGTCTGTTTTTTTGAGTGACTCTATTTCAGTGAGATAGAGTAGAGAGTTACGATAACTTTTTGCTATTTTCTCTTTCCAGTTGTTTTGGCTCAGTGGGATAAAAGTAAGAAGTTTATTTTTTGTTTTTGCATACTCAAAAACTACTTTGTCAATAAGTCTTTGGTAGTTTGTTTCTATCACCAACGGTGTACTGATACTATCCATGGAGATATCCAGTGTTATCTCTTTAAGCAGGTTGTCAATATATGTTTGATAGCACTCTGTTTTCTTTTTGAGTTTTTGAAATTCTTGATAGTGGGCTATTTTTCGAATAAGTTCTTCAATCATAAAGGGTTTGACAATGTAGTCTTTAGCGCCAAGTTTTAAAGGTATGCTTACTGTATCATTGTTGATATAATTGACCATAAGTATGATAATTTTATCTTTATATTTTTTGATAAGCTGGTCGCTGTTTTGACCCGGCATATTGGTAGAGAGGAGATAGATATCACCGTTAGCTTGCATCGCTTCTTTGGTCGAGCTATATATTTCTGTCTCAAAGTTTTGTTCATTGAGTTTTGAGGCAATACTTTGCGCTAGATGGAGTTCGTTTTCTACAATAATTATTTTCATAATGTTTTCCAGTTAATATAGGTTAAATTTGCTACTGCATGAACAGTGATCCCCTCTTTACGTCCAATGAAACCTAGTTTTTCGGATGTGGTTGCTTTGATATTTACAAAGTTTTTTCGAATACCTAGTATATTGGCAAGCGTCTGTCTCATCTGCTCTTTATAGGGTAAAAGTTTTGGTACTTCAGCGATGATGGTCATGTCTATATTGCCTACCTCCAAGCCAAAAGCGTTGATACGCTTGAGTGTATCGCGTAAAAGTATTTTTGAATCGGCTTTTGCATATTGCTCTTCCGTATCCGGATAGAACTCACCGATATCACCCATACCAGCAGCACCTAAAAGAGCATCGATTAAAGCATGTATGGCAACGTCTCCGTCACTGTGCGCTTTTAATCCATAGGGAACATCTATCGATACGCCACAAAGAAACATCTGTTTTCCCTTTTGAAAAGGGTGTATATCGATACCAAAGCCTGTAAGTGTTTTGCTACCGGGTGCTTGTAAGCACGTTATTTTTTGAAAGTCTTCTAGGGTGGTGAGTTTATGTGCTTGAGTAGACCCCTCCACAAAGTGTATTTTCTCACCCAATGAGGCGACGGCAGAGGAGTCATCTGTAAAGAGTGTATCTGTCTGTAAGGCTTTTTTTAGTATAGATGTACATGAGAGCTGAGGTGTCTGTATGATTTGGACTTTTTTTCTATCTATAGGGGCATTATTAAAGTAGAGTGTATCGGTTACGGGAAGTGCGGGCACAATACAAGAGGCCTTCTTTTTTGCAGATAGTATACGTTTTATCATATCCTCAGGTACACAGCATCGTGCGATATCAGAGACAAGTACATATTTTGATGTGACATGCTCCAGTGCCTTGCTAAGAGAGCCTTGCCTGCTGTTATCGCCTTGTATATAGGTATAGTCTGCAAATGTTTTCATTAGTGTTATCTCCTCAGAGGAGGAGACGACGATAATGTCACAAAAGGTAGCAGTTTTTTCAAAGTGTTGTGCTACATATAGCCATAGAGGAGAGTCTTGTGTATAGATCCACTGTTTCTTGACAGAAGCTTTAAAACGTGATGAGTTTCCTGCACCTAAAAGAATTAAAGTTGTGTCTGACACCTTAGCCCCTATGGTAATTTGTAGCATTTAGTAACGGAATTATACATAAAAAAGCTTTATTCCTGCTTTGTAGGGTTGGTTTGTAGGAATGTGTTTATGACAGGTTTGTTAAAATTTAATCCTTATTTAAGATTGTACTGGTATAACTCATTATATTTTAAAAAGTGAAGGATATTCATGACAGAACAAAATGTATTGGATGCATTGAAAAATGTGATATACCCGGGATTTACAAAAGATATCGTAACGTTTGGGTTTGTGAAAGATGTGGTTGTAGAAAATACAACTGTAGGTTTGATGCTAGATATTACTTCATCTGCGGATGAGGTAAAGGACGAGTTAAAAAAGAGAGCCACCGAAGAGTTAAAGAAAGCAGGCTTTGAAGAGATTCATGTCAATATCAAGGCACCTGAGGCACCTAAAATGATGTCAAACTCAGTAAGTGGCAAAAATATAGCTCCGCATATTAAAAACTTTGTAATGATCAGTTCAGGTAAAGGCGGAGTAGGGAAATCGACTACTTCGGTAAATATGGCTATTGCCTTAGCGATGCAGGGTAAAAAAGTAGGTCTTTTGGATGCAGATATCTATGGACCGAATATTCCTCGTATGATGGGTGTTGAAGGACAAAAACCTCAAATTCAGGGTAATAAACTCGAACCGCTTAAAGCCTATGGTGTAGAGATTATGTCGATGGGTTCAATTATGGAAGAGGGTAAAGCCTTGATATGGAGAGGTTCAATGATTATGAAGGCTATTGATCAGTTCTTAAGAGATATTTTATGGTCAGAGCTTGATGTGCTTGTGATTGATATGCCTCCTGGAACAGGGGATGCACAACTCTCCTTGGCACAATCCGTACCGGTTACAGCGGGGATTACGGTAACAACGCCTCAAGAGGTTTCGTTAGATGATAGTCGACGTTCACTCAATATGTTTAAAAAACTTAATATACCGACAGCGGGAGTCGTAGAGAATATGTCAGGATTTATCTGTCCTTCTTGCGATGAAGAGTCGGATATTTTCGGTATGGGTACTTCAGAGGCTGTAGCAAAAGAGTTTGAAACAGAGCTTTTAACCCGTATTCCTATTGAACCGGCCGTAAGAATCGGCGGTGATACAGGACAACCGATTGTCTATCACAAACCAGATTCTGAGACGGCAAAACGCTATCAAGAGGCAGCGAGTAAGTTATGGGCATTTATAGAAGATATTAATAAAAAAGGTGGTGTTGACAATGCTAGCGTACAGCCTACTACTCCTCCGGGGGTGAGTGCTTGTAGTACAGCCGGTGCAGCAACTGCTGCACCGGCAAAAGCAACAGAAGGTGAGAGTTGCGGTACAGGATGCGGTTGTCATTAAGCCCACTATGTTTACTGCATGTTGACCAAACGGTTGTATTACGTTTGGTTACGTAATACTGTCTTTGTTTTCTCTCTATACTTACATTGAGTAAACTAACGTATTTTAATATATTTTCTTACTTGATAAGAACATATAAAATTAATTTACGAAGAATATAAGCGAAACTTTTTTTCTATTTTATAACTAAAGAGATATTATCACTTTTCTTGGCTCTTTTTTACATCAGTGATGAACTGCTCAAAGTTTTCTACGTAATTGTCAAAGTTCTCTTCAAACATTAGCTTATATTGTGTTGTAAAAAAGTTTACAATCTCGTCTTTCTCTGCTTTCATCTCTTGGGCATTGTGAAATCCCATAGCGGTTATCCAAGCATTAAAGCGTGACGATGCGAACATAAGAGAGTTTGTAGCGTCTGCCGGAGGGCATGTTTTATCGATGTGACTGTTGGCTAGTTGTATGTGTGCATCAGCGCGTTTATAAAAGTGTGCATCTATGGGGGTTTTATGTGTATCTGACATTTAAGTTCCTTCTTTTTACGTATTGTACATTTTTTTGGCTATAATTCGACTATATCAATAATCAGGAAGAGTCATGACTAATGCAGATAAACTTAAAAACCTTTTAGAATTAGAAATCATCCCTGATTTAGAAGCAGCAATTGACGAGCTTTTTTCGGCCATAGATAAAAACAAAAATGCCTCTAGGGAACAAAAAGAAGACCTAGAAGAGATGCGCCAGATGCGTACAGAGTGTTTTGCCATCGTTGAAGAGCTTGGGCGCAATGAGCTTGACGAAGAAGAAGTAGATGAACTTCTTGCTGAACTTGTAGATATAAAGACCAAAGAGGAGTAGTCCTCTTCGCTTTATTTTATAAATTTTCTCTCACTATCTCTACGGCTTTGACCATATTGATAAGACTAGGTTTTACCTCTTCCCACTTACGGGTTTTGAGTCCACAGTCCGGGTTTATCCAAAGTTGCTCTTTTGGGAGTACTTTTAGTAGTAGTTTTATCTGCTCTACTATCTCTTCTATGCTAGGTATACGTGGAGAGTGGATGTCGTAGACACCAGGCCCTACCTCTTGTTTATATCCTACCTCTTTAAATATTTTGAGTAACTCATTACCTGAACGTGCAGTTTCTATAGAAATCACATCAGCATCCATGGCTTCTATGGTTCGTATAATGTCGTTAAACTCTGAGTAGCACATGTGGGTGTGTATTTGAGTTTCTTTCTTGGCAGTACTTACTGATATCTTAAAATCCCTCACTGCCCAAGCTTCATAATCTGAAATATTTTCAGTACGTAGCGGATACCCTTCTTTAAAGGCTGCTTCATCGACTTGTATTATCTTGATACCTGCTTTTTGTAAGTCGTCTATCTCATCACTTAGAGCCACGGCTATTTGTTTTGAGACATCGCCTCTAGCCATGTCGTCACGTACAAATGACCAGTTTAGAATCGTCACAGGCCCTGTGAGCATACCTTTCATGATTTTGTCTGTTTTAGACTGTGCATAGGTCATCCACTCTACAGTCATAGGCTTAGGACGGCTGATGTCTCCGTAGATAAATGGTGGCTTTACGCAACGGCTACCATAACTTTGTACCCAACCATTTTGGCTAAAGCCATAGCCGTCTAACTGCTCACCGAAGTACTCAACCATGTCATTACGTTCCGGCTCACCGTGAACGAGTACTTCTAATCCACACTCTTCTTGGAATGCGATACAGTCATCGATATAGTTTTTCATCTCTGTTTCATAGGCTTCTGTAGAGATGGCACCTTTTTTAAAGTCTGCTCTGGCTTTGCGTACTTCAGGAGTTTGAGGGAATGAACCTATGGTTGTAGTCGCTAAATCTTTATAGCCTAAACGCTCTCGTTGAATGTTTATACGCTCTTCAAACACACCGTCACGTTCAAGTTTCGTGAAGTTTGATACTCTCTTTTGTACAGCGGTGTTGTGAATACGTTGTGAGTTTTGTCTCTCCTTGTTTGCAGCTTCATTGGATTGTAATGCTTTTTGTTCCTCAACACTTAAAGTTTCCTTGAAAAAGAGCTTGGATACTAAGGAGACTTCATCTAGTTTTTCTACCGCATACGCAAGCCAGTTTTTAATCTCTGCATCCATTTTCTCTTCGTATCTTAGGGTAAATGGTGTATGCAAGAGTGAACAAGAACTAGAGACTAGGATATTCTTTTTTGCCACTTTTTGGGCGATGTTTTCTAAGAGTTTTGTTGTCTTGGCAATGTTGTTTTTCCAAATGTTTCTACCATCTACTACCCCTGCAATGAGTTTTTTACCGCTCTGTTGGATAAGCGTCAAACTTTCTACATTCTTCCTACCATACAAAAAGTCAAGCCCTATACCCCATACAGGTGTATGCACCAGCACTTTTGTGGCTTCGTTAGAGTGTTCAAAGTATGTGGTGACGATGATGTTAATGTTACTAGAGACTGTACATAAGGCATCGTAACAAGGTTTTATGAGACTCAGTACTTTTGGCTTCATGCCTTTTACAAAAATTGGTTCGTCTATCTGCAGGGTAACACTGTCATCAAGCATGGCTATTTCTGCTAAAAGGGCTTTATAGACAGGTAGTATTTTCCCAAAAAGTTCATAGGTATCGCCTCTATCTATACGCTTAGAGAGTCCTAAAAATGTAATAGGTCCTATGAGATTGATTTTGGTTTTAATGCCTAGTGCTTTTGCTTCTTTATATTCATTGATAATTTTTGTAGCATTCAGTGTATAGTTGTCAGAAAGCGAAAGCTCAGGTACGATGTAATGGTAGTTGGTGTTAAACCATTTGGTCATCTCCATTGCTACGGTATCTTTGTTCCCACGTGCCATAGAGAAGTAGCGTGTTTCATCTTTAAGAGCTTGAAATCGATGGGGTATGGCTCCTAACATGATAGCAGTATCAAGTACATTATCATAGAGTGAAAAGTCATTTGAGGAGATGAAGTCTATACCTGCATCTTTTTGGTAGTTCCAGTGTCTTGCTTTGAGGGTAGAAGCTACTTTTTCTATTTCAGCAAATGTTGTGTTGTTCGCCCAGTAAAGCTCTAGTGATTTTTTAAGTTCTCTTTGTTCCCCGATACGCGGGAATCCTACGATGTAGTTGCGTGACATTATTGTTCCTTTTGAATAAAACAAATATCCATGTAGAGTGAGTGAAAAAAGCCACCGTACATGACATATTTATAGTGTGTGAATAATTGCTAGTGATAGTTGTTTATTTTGGAAGGATAGTAAAAGGAGGATGCACGCCCGTACGTCTAAATGCATAAAAGGTTGTATAAAACGGGCATCTAGGGATGTAATGATTTAAGAGTAGGGCAAGTCTTGTTCTGAGTTTAAAATAACAGTTACAATGACACGCTTTGGCAACATGTAAAGGAGAATGTGTAACAGCATCAATCAAACGCATAAACAGTGCTGGCATATCACTCCTTTGATGAGTTTATATTTGTACAAGTATATCAAAAGTGAGGTTCATGCATTCTGAATCGTTTTATGATTAAGAGACCTTTTATATTTTTTACACTATAGTGTTGATGGTATCAAACCTCTCGGGGTGCTATGTTGAGATACATAGCTGAGATAGCAGATAATGCTTGACCCGTTGAACTTGAACTGGTTAAGACCGGCGTAAGGAAGAGAATGGTGTTGCTGCATGGACTTAGCTCCTTTAATGGATAGTCTTTCTACTTAGATACAAGGTAGTAAAATTATCCATTGAACATACCTCATTTTCTCTTTCCGTAAACAATATATGTGCTTTAATGCGAGCAGTCGCATGAGCCAATTTTGGAGTTGACCCTGTGTCAACTATGTAATGTTAAAGAGGAATATTATGACAAAAGCATTTAAAGATAAATTTACTACTTCAAACGATGAACTTACACGTGAGCCTTTCCCCGCTTCTAAAAAAGTATATCTTCAAGGAGAGATACATAAAGACATTCGTGTACCTATGCGGGAGATAACCCTTGGTGACGAGAGTACTTTACGCGTGTATGATACTTCTGGCCCTTATACGGATCCAACGGTAGAGATAAATGTAGAGGAAGGAATCCCCGCTATTCGTAAAGAGTGGATAAAAGCACGTGGCGATGTAGAAGAGTATGAAGGTCGCATTATGGCACCTAAAGACAATGGATACTCTACGGAGGAACAACTTGAATTTGTAACCGCAGGGGCAACAGGGTTGGTACGTACACCGCTTCGTGCCAAAAAAGGTAAAAATGTATCTCAGTTGTGGTATGCACGTCAGGGTATTATTACGCCAGAGATGGAATTTATTGCTTTAAGGGAAAACCAAGATGTGGCGATGAGAAAAGCCTATTTAACAGATGAAGAGCGTGAAGCAAGGTTAAGGGGCGAAAATTTTGGAGCGAACCTTCCGGAAGAGATTACCCCTGAGTTTGTACGCCAAGAGGTGGCTGCAGGACGTGCGGTGATTCCTTGCAATATTAACCACCCTGAAGTAGAACCTATGATTATCGGTCGTAATTTTTTGGTCAAAGTGAATGCAAATATCGGTAACTCGGCCACCACTTCAAGTATTGCCGAAGAGGTGGAGAAGATGGTATGGGCGACGCGTTGGGGTGCAGATACGGTGATGGATTTGAGTACAGGAAAAAATATTCATACCACACGTGACTGGATATTGCGAAACTCTCCGACGCCTATTGGTACCGTTCCTATCTACCAAGCACTTGAAAAAGTAAACGGTATTGCCGAGGATCTAACATGGGAGGTATTTAGAGATACGCTGATAGAGCAGGCAGAACAGGGAGTGGATTATTTTACGATTCATGCCGGGTTGCTATTACATCACGTACCTATGACTACCAAGCGTGTAACGGGTATTGTTAGCCGTGGCGGTGCTATTATGGCAAAGTGGATGATACATCATCATAAAGAGAACTTTTTAAATACGCATTTTGAAGAGATTTGTGAGATTATGAAGACTTATGATGTGACATTTTCTTTAGGTGATGGATTGCGACCTGGGTCAGTTGCCGATGCTAACGACGAGGCACAGTTTGGTGAGCTTGAGGAGTTGGGACGTTTGACAAAAATAGCGTGGGAACATGATGTACAAGTTCTTATAGAAGGTCCCGGTCATGTTCCTATGCACATGATAAAAGAGAATATGGACAAACAGCTTGAAGTCTGTCATGAGGCACCATTTTATACACTTGGCCCCTTGACTACCGATATTGCTCCCGGATATGATCACTTTACATCGGGTATCGGAGCAGCGATGATAGGTTGGTATGGATGTGCGATGCTCTGTTACGTGACGCCAAAAGAGCATTTGGGGCTGCCAAATAGAGAAGATGTAAAAGAGGGGCTGATTACTTATAAAATAGCTGCACATGCAGCCGACGTTGCCAAGGGCCATCCAGGTGCTAGGGCTAGGGATGATGCGATGAGCAAAGCACGGTTTGAGTTTAGATGGGTGGATCAGTTTAATATCGGTCTAGATCCTGAACGTGCCAGAGAGTATCATGACGATACACTTCCTATGGAGGCAGCAAAAGTAGCCCATTTTTGTTCGATGTGCGGACCGAAGTTTTGTTCTATGAAAATCTCAGCAGATGTACGAGAGTATGCGGACTCTTTAGGTACGGATGTAGAGACGGCCAAGCAAATAGGGATGGATGAGATGTCGGAGAAATTTAAAGAGATGGGTTCTGAGGTTTATGTCGAGGCTGATAAAATTACTAACGTGTAATTTTATTTAAAACGTCTAGCGTGTTGTCCCCTGACAACACCACATAATAAAACTCGAATGAGATATAGATTTCTCCCTAAGGGTTAAAGTAAATTTTTTTCAAGGGTGTTCGAAAGGACAAGACACGCTATTGCGTGATTAACGGGAAGGATAAAAGTATGCATATAGGTATAGCAGGTGTTGGTTTAGTCGGGCGTGTTTTGGCATTGAACTTGCTCAAACAAGGTCACACTCTTACACTTTTTGATGAAGACACAGCCTATGGTGACAAGCCTGCGGGGATGACTGCTGCCGGTATGCTTGCGATGTTTGCCGAGCTTGAGACTGCAGAGTCTGTAATTTTTGAGTATGGAAAACGTTCAACAGTATTATGGACGGGGTTGTTAGAACAAGTGGGTATCCCTGAAGCTTATCAGCAAAAAGGAAGTATTATCACTGCTCACCCACAGGACTATAAGGAGTTAGACCATTTTATAGAGACCCTTAAATATAAAGTAGAAGAAGCTTCAGGGATTCAGCTACTTGATAGAAGAGCGTTAACCAAGCTAGAGCCGGATTTAGCGCATCATGCCAAAGCATTTTTTATACCCCATGAGGGGCAGGTAGATGCGCAGCGTTTTATGCAAGCAAGTAGTGATTATCTGCTTTCGCATCCAAAGGTTGTATGGCATCAAGAGGTAACAGTAGATGAAGTAAAGCAGGAAGGTATTGTGCTAGGAGAGACGCTGGACTCTTTTGATTGGGTATTTGATACACGTGGTTTAGGGGCAAGAGGTCAAGTCAAGCATCTGCGAGGAGTTAGAGGTGAAGTGATTTGGCTTGATGCTCCGGAAGTAAAGATTACTAGGCCTACACGCATGCTGCATCCTCGCTATAAGATATATATTGTTCCGCGTTTAAACAACAGGTATATTATTGGGGCAACGGAGATAGAGAGCGATGATCAAAGTCCCGTGTCTGTACGTTCGTCACTTGAATTATTATCTGCTCTATATAGTATGCACTCTGGTTTTGCAGAAGCGCGTATCGTAAAGACATTGACAAATTGTAGACCGGCATGTAAAGATAACTTACCGTATATTGAACAAAAAAGAGGAATGACACGTATTAACGGACTCTATAGACATGGTTATCTTCTTGCCCCTGCTATTATAGAAAAAGCGTTAAAAGAAGGAGTATTGAGATGATAAAAGTATCAGTCAACGGCGAAGTAAAAGAGATAGAAGAGGGGTTAAACATTCATCAGCTTATAGAAGTTTTAGAATATAAAGTCAAAGGGTTTGCCGTTGCCGTGAATACAACCTTTGTTCCTATTTCAGAGTATCATAAAAAGATTGTGCAGGAGGGGGATAAGATAGATATTTTGGCTCCTGTGCAAGGTGGTTAATATGGATGAGGAATTGAATATGAAGAGTGATTTATGGGAGATTGGGGGAAAACGTTTATCTAGTCGTTTACTTATAGGCTCGGCACTTTATCCAAGTCCTTCTAATATGGAAGATGCGATTAAAGTTTCTAAAGCACAGATAGTGACAGTCTCTCTACGTCGTCAGGCCGCAGGAGAGGGCGGAGGGAACGCTTTTTGGGAAATTATAAAATCGATGAACATAGAAGTATTACCCAATACGGCAGGTTCTCACTCTGCTAAAGAGGCGATAACCACTGCAGAGATGGCAAGAGAGGTTTTTGGTACCCATTGGATTAAATTAGAGGTCATAGGTGACCAGTACAATCTACAGCCTGATCCTTTTGAGACTGTAAGAGCTGCCGAGATACTCATAAAAGAGGGGTTTGAGGTTTTCCCTTATACGACAGATGATTTAGTGGTGGCTAAACGCCTTGCTGATGTAGGGTGCAAGATTATCATGCCTTGGGGTTCGATGATAGGTTCGGGCAAAGGGCTGATGAATCCTGATAATCTTATTGCTATTCGTAAACAGTTTCCCGACTTACAACTAGTCGTAGATGCAGGTATAGGCAAGCCTTCTCATGCTACACAAGCTATGGAGCTTGGTTATGACGGTGTACTGCTTAATTCTGCCATTGCGTTAGCACAAGACCCCGTAAAGATGGCAGATGCCTTTAGGGTAGCAGTCGTTGCAGGACGGCTAGGGTATGAGGCGGGAGTAATGAAAGAACGTGAATTTGCATCCCCTTCTACACCGACGGTAGGGACGCCGTTTTGGCATCAGTTTGATTAATATATGTACATCTCTATTTTATTTGATTTATTGAAATTTTCTTTAAATTTAAATTGTGGTGATGTAGCTCTCTTCATTTTTTCAGAAAAAACGAAGCAAAAAATTATCTTCCCTTTCATGCAATCGCGCAGGAACGAGGACCAATCGCTCCGCTTTCAAGGGTATTTGGGACGATGGGGCATGCATTTGCGTGATTATAAATAAGAAATAGGAGTCTGGTGATTTGTTGTATCGCAATGAATCATGAATCATCTGACTCCCGTAAATATAAATGGAGACAAGATGAAATTTCCAAAATGTGACTATACCCCACTGGGTATCTATCCTATAGTAGATAGAGCTTACAAACTCAAACCTCTTTATGAAGTAGGTATTACTACAGCTCAGCTACGTATCAAAGAGGCACTCTCCGGCAAAGCATTAGAAGATGAAGTGGTAGAAGCTATTCAAATATCAGAGGTATATCATGTAAGGTTTTTCCTTAATGACTTTTGGGAGTTGGGTATCAAACATAAAGCCTATGGTATCCATTTAGGGCAAGAAGATATTCAAGAAGCTGATGTGCAAGCTATACTTGATGCAGGTATTAGACTGGGGATTAGCAGCCATACCCCAAAAGAGATAGAGTTTGCTTTAGGTTTTGAACCCTCTTATTTAGCTATAGGTCCTATCTACGAGCCTATTTCTAAAAAACTTGTTTATGATACCGTAGGTACAGACGGTCTTAAAAGATGGGCAGAGAAAGTAGAGTATCCCATTGTAGCCATTGGCGGCATTACTATAGAGAATATCCATGAAGTTGTAAAGACAGGTGTAGCTTCGGGTATTGCTATGATTTCAGATGTGTTAACAGAGGGTGAGATATCTAAAGAGAAGACAAGAGCCCTTATTAATGCTTTTGCTTATTAAAGTATTCTTAAGCATAAATATAGGCAAGATAAAGTATAAATCGATATCCATTTTTGGGCTACTAAGTCTATTTATTTCTTAGCTGAGAAAACCCATTGAACTTGAACCGGTTCATACCGGCATAGGAAAGAGAAGTGTCTTTGTAAATATACTTCTCTATTCATATAGATACTTTAAGGAAATATTATGAAATCTAAGACTTTAACACTCTCATTCATCGCCTCTTTTGCTTTAGCAAGTAGTGCTATGTTTGCTGAAGAAGTGATACTTGATCCTATTGTTGTGGGAGCAGATTTTAGAGAGCAAAATCTCTCAAAGGTAGCCGCTTCAGTGAGTATGATGACAGAAGCAGATATCTATGATAAAGCAGTACACTCCTCTATTGAAGTGATTGCTGCAGAGCCAAATGTAAATTTTTCTGCAGGCGCATCCAAGGCAAAATTTATTCAAATACGAGGTATTGGCGAGAGGAGCCAATTTGTTACGCCTATGAATCCTTCGGTAGGGATAATGGTAGATGGGATTGATTTTTCACAATCTGCTTTGGGTGTGAGCATGTATGATCTAAAACAGATTGAAGTACTGAGAGGACCACAGGGAACCACTTTTGGGGTTAACGGACTTGCAGGGGTGATTAACATTGAGAGTAATGACCCAAGTGATGAGGCAGGTGGACATATTGAGGCGACAGTAGGAAATTATCATACAAAAGCTTTTGGATTTACCTTTAATACACCGCTGGTAGAAGAGAGACTGTTTGCACGGTTTTCGCTTTATAAAAACACCTCTGAGGGTTATATGAATAATGTTTTTTTAGGACGTAAAGATACTCAAAATATTGATGAACTGTCAGCAAAAGCAAAATTTCGTTGGATTGCAGCAGACAATCATACCATTGATGTGACGCTACAGCATATTAATATTGACAATGGCTATGATGCTTTTACTTTTGATAATTCAAGAGACTCTTACGCTGATGAGCCGGGCCGTGACGCACAGAAAACAAATGCTGTTGCATTGAAGTCTACCTATGAGGTAAACGAAGCAATGCATCTTGTCTCTGCCGTGAGTTACAGTAAATCGGATTTGGAATATAGTTTTGATGTGGACTGGTCTCATGTAGGTCGTTTTGATGATGCCTTGGGTCCATACAGTGCTTTTGATCAGTATTTAAGAGAGAGAAAACAGTTGGATATAGATGTACGTTTAGTCTCGGATGAACCGGTGGAATTCTTTACGGGAATGACAGATTGGACGATAGGAGCTTATTATCGAGACTATTCGGAAGATTTGTCGCGTCATTATGATTTCATAGCACCGTTTAGTTCAGTATATGATACAAAAAATGTAGCACTTTATGGACAGTTAGATACACACTTGTCTGATAGATTGACTTTAGTAACAGGACTTAGATTGGAGCAGTGGGAGTCTGAATATACAGATTCTCAGAAGGTGGCTATTGAAACGGATGAGTTTCTCATAGGCGGTAAGATCGGGTTAAGCTACCAAGCTTCGGACAAACGTCTATACTATATTGCTTTAGCTAAAGGGTATAAACCGGGTGGTGTGAATGCGGATAATAGATTATCATTGTCCCGGAGAGAGTATAATACAGAGGCATTATGGAATATCGATCTTGGTGTAAATTCAACCTATTACAATGATACTTTAAAAAGTCGTTTTAACTTTTTTTACGGCAAACGTAAAGAGCAACAGGTGAATGACTCTTTGGTGATTCCCAAAAACGATGGAAGTACAGAGTTTGTAGGATATATCAGCAATGCAGCTGAAGGTCATTACTATGGTTTAGAATCACAGATTGACTATTTCCCTTATGAAGACCTGCATCTATTTACAAGTCTTGGGTTACTTCAAGCAGCATTTGATGAGTATCCTAATAATAGTGCAATGACAGGACGTACACCTGCAAACTCTCCTGAATATCAATACAACATAGGTTTTGATTACCGGTTTTTGGATGGATGGTTCTTTAAGACAAATCTTGAGGGGAAGGCAAGTCAGTATTTTTCAAATAGACATAATGAAAAAGCAGATGCGTATAGTTTATGGCATGCAAGTTTAGAGTATACTACCGGTACATTTACGGCATCTTTGTGGGCAAGAAATATCACAAATGAAGTATATTATGTGAGAGGTTTCGGCACTTTTGGCAATAATCCGGCTAATGGATATGCAACGGAACTTTACACACAACTCGGTACACCAAGAACGGTGGGTGTAACCCTCTCTTACGACTTTTAAGTATCAGATAAAGGTGTTATTGGATAACACCTTGTAAAAGAGGTATAATATACCATGTTTAGACTAATTATCATTTGTTCCCTCTTCGTATTGATACTTTTTGCTTCCGACAAACCACTGCTTAGTATTTATACTTATGATGCATTTTCAGCCTCTTGGGGTGCAGGACCTAAGATAAAACAAGCCTTTGAAAAAGAGCATGATGTCACAGTGAAGTTTGTAGGACTCTCAAGCTCCATCGTAGCACTGCGTAAGATACAGCTAGAGGGAAAAAAAACAAAAGCAGATATCTTGCTTGGCATTGACACAAACATTGCACAAGTTGCTAAAAAAACCGGTTTGTTTGTGCCACACGAACTAAATAGCACAAAATTAGATTTGCCTTTTGCTTATACAGATGACATTTTTGTACCGTTTGACTACTCGTATTGTGCTTTTGTCTATAGTGAAAAAAGAGTAAAAAAGGTGCCACGCTCTTTTGAAGAGCTAGCTTCTATGCCAAAAGAGTTTAAGATAGTCATACAAGACCCCAGATCTTCCACGGCAGGCTTGGCATTGCTACTATGGGTGAAGTCAGTTTACGGTGACAAGGCAGGGGAGTACTGGAAACGTCTAGCCCCACACATACTTACCATCACCAAAGGCTGGTCTGAAGCCTATGGACTTTTTTTAAAAGGTGAAGCAGACATGGTACTTAGCTACACCACTTCACCAGCCTATCACATCATAGATGAAAACAGAACAGATATTAAGGCTGCCCCCTTTATGGAAGGACACTACGGACAGATAGAAGTTGCAGGCATCTTAAAAAGCTCCAAACAAAAAGCCTTAGCTAAAAAGTTTTTAGCCTTCATGCACTCTGAGACTTTTGCAGACATCATCCCCACAGGAAACTGGTCTTACCCTGTAACCAAAGGTACTAAGCCTTTGCCTAAAGCATTTGACACACTTCATAAACCTAAGATGCTTTTGATGAATGGTAAAGTAGTAGAAACTCAGAGAAAAGCTATTATCAATGAGTGGCTAAGAGCCATACAGAAGTAGCGATGTTAAAAGGATTACTACGATTTAAAGGCACAGTTTTTCCTGGTATTTTTGTGAGTTTTTCTCTGCTTTCCTTTGCCTTTGTACTTTTTTTGACACTTTATCTTGCTGATGATACGAATCTTTTTACGTCACTTGACAGCCACATACTAGGACTGCTAAAATTCACCCTCTACCAAGCCTTTTTATCTACAGTACTTTCTTTGCTAGTAGGGGTACTGCTTGCATGGGCATTGGCTCATCAGAGTAAGTTTAGGGGGCGTTTACTTTTGGTGGCTTTGTTCTCATCTTCTCTAGTTTTACCCACACTCATTGTAGTTTTCGGACTCATAGGTATCTTTGGGCGTAGTGGGTACTTGAACCAAGTGAGCCTTTTTCTTTTTGACCACTCTTTTGGCTCTTACTTGTATGGGCTAGGGGGTATACTCTTAGCCCATGTCTATCTCAATGCTTCTTTTGCATCTCGAGCCTTACTGCATAGCTTTGAGTCAATCCCTAAAGAGAAGTATAAACTTGCAAAGAGTCTAAACTTCTCTGTATTTGAGCGTTTTTTATATGTGGAGTACCCTGCTATAAAGTCTACCTTGCTTAGTATAGGTTCTACTATTTTCTTGCTCTGTTTTACCTCTTTTGCCGTGGTACTTTTGCTAGGTGGAAACCCAAGCTACAACACACTTGAAGTTGCCATCTATGAAGCGGTAAAACTTGACTTTGACATCGCACTTGCACTAAAGCTAGCATTGGTACAGCTTAGTATCTCTGCTGTACTAGTGGTGCTTTCTTCAGGCTTTAGAACAGGACTGTCAAACTTAAAAACAAGTGTAACTGCCATACCATGGAAAGAGAGTAGGCTCTTAGGCATGGTTCAGTGGGCTGTTATAGGTCTGTTTACTCTGTTTTTCATCTTGCCTTTAGTGGTTATCGTCATAGATGGTATAGGGGCAGACTTTTCTCGTATCTTGCGTGATGCTTTGTTTGTGCAGTCTTTCATAACTTCTATCTCTCTGGCAACGGTGTCTAGTTTTCTCACAGTCATCATCGCATTGTTGCTATCAAATGCGAGACGAGGGTTTACGCTTTCTACACGTTTAGGCTCTAAGCCATTTTCTAAAGTGTCAGATGCACTTATAGCCTTTTCAGGGAACTTGTATCTGGCTATCCCATCACTGGTCATGGGACTAGGGTTTTTTCTGATGTATCAAAAGTATGACGGTTCACAAGTACTGTGGTCTACTATGGCACTACTCACTGCTAATGTCTTGATGTCTTTACCTTTTGCACTTTCAGTACTCACACCTGCTATGCACAAAACGGCACAGCGTTATGACAAGTTGGCTTTCTCTCTAGGACTAAAAGGTTTTACACGTTGGAAATACATAGAGTACCCTTACATCAAGTCATCTTTGGCGTATGTCTTTGCTTTGGCTTTTTGTTTTTCTCTAGGAGATTTGGGTATCATAGCACTCTTTGGATCTGATGAGTTTATGACTCTGCCGTGGTAC
>Ga0256839_1000919_pt1 | contig 37284 bp, 42 predicted proteins | sample 354166metaG_FD_185968 | JGI IMG/M metagenome (GOLD analysis project Ga0256839, IMG submission 185968) | Hydrothermal vent microbial communities from Mid Atlantic Ridge, Atlantic Ocean - 354-166 | ecosystem: Environmental > Aquatic > Marine > Hydrothermal vents | place: Atlantic Ocean: Mid...
CCTTCTTTTTGACGGCGGCCTTCTTCTTCGTCACTGCCTTCTTTTTGACAGCGGCCTTCTTTTTTACCACCTTCTTCTTGGCGGCTTTCTTTTTGACGGCGGCTTTTGTGGTGGTCTTCGTGGCCGATTTTCTGGCGGCCGCCTTTTTGCTCGCGGTTTTTTTCTTTGCCGTCATGGTCCTGGTCTCCTTTTTGGCGACGGATGTTGCCTGAGTAGCGGGGCTGGGCTTGGTTTCGGTCTTTGCCACCATTTCTTTAACGGTTTGCTCAAACCGGGCGGTTTTTTCGTCGGATTTCATGCTGCCGGGGAGCTTGTCGATGATGTCGCACAGCTGCTGGAAGATTTGATCGATGTCGCCACTGCCGTCGACGGTATATTGCTTGCCCTGTGCCTTGTAATAGTCGATCAGCGGCGCCGTCTGCGCCTCGTAGACGCGCAGGCGATTGGTGATGGTGTCTTCGTTGTCGTCGGCCCGGTGGTGCAGCCTGCCGCCACAGACGTCACACAGGCCGTCCATCTTCGGCGGTGAGGTGTAGATGTTGTACATCTGCCCGCAACTGCTGCAGGTGCGGCGACCGGCGATGCGCTGGATAAGCAGGTCGAAGTCCACATCGATGAGGATGGCGGCCTCCAGCGGGCGGCCCAGTTTGTCGAGCATCGCGTCGAGGGCCCGGGCCTGGGGGATGTTGCGCGGGAAGCCGTCGAGGATGAAGCCCTTTTTCGTGTCCGGTTCGGCCATGCGTTCCTCGATCATGTCGAGCACGATCTGGTCCGAGACCAGTTGGCCGGCATCCATGGCGGCCTTGGCCTGCAGGCCAAGGGGTGTTTCCGCGGCGACGGCGGCGCGCAGCAGGTCACCGGTGGATATTTGTGGTACGCCATAGTGGCTGACCAGCTTCTTGGCCTGGGTCCCCTTGCCAGACCCTGGCGCGCCAATCAGGACAATCCTCATGTCGGCCGTCTCCCATCGTCATGTCAGCAAACAGGTGTCGCTATTGCATGCTGCTTGATCGTTGTCTAGGTTGTTGTCTAGGTTGTTGTCTAGGCGGTTATCCTGATAAACCTACCCTCATCAATATGGGCAAGTCAATGACGGGGGGTGGCCGTTTTGCACATTTTTGCTATTTTTTTCGTGCTGTCGTGGAAATGCACATGAAGCATATTCTATTGGCATAGAAAATCATTTTGTCCTTTTTTATGCGGATTTGCTGAATCGCCTGCTGCGGTTGTGCTAGCGTGACCGATGCAAGTTTTTTTGCGAGGTGGTGGTACAAACATATACAAGTTATCTGAATGGTAGGGAGTTGGCTCATGGTGAAAAAATCGGCGAAAAAGAATGCCTTTTATGCGCAGTCGGGTGGCGTGACGGCGGTGATCAACGCCAGCGCCTGCGGTGTGATCGAGACCGCACGCAAGAACAAGGGTCGAATCGGCAAGGTCTACGCCGGCCGCAATGGCATCATCGGCGCATTGACCGAAGACCTCATCGATACCAGCAAGGAGTCGGCGCGCGTCATCGCCGCCCTGCGCCATACGCCATCCGGGGCGTTTGGCTCGTGCCGTTACAAGCTCAAGGGCCTGGAGGAAAACCGCGCCGAGTATGAGCGCCTCATCGAGGTCTTCGAGGCGCACAATATCGGTTACTTCTTCTATAATGGCGGCGGTGATTCCGCCGATACCTGCTTGAAGATTTCACAGCTTTCCAAAACGCTGGGTTATCCTATCCAGGCCATCCATGTTCCCAAGACGGTGGATAACGATCTGCCAATTACTGACAATTGCCCCGGCTTTGGTTCGGTGGCGAAATATGTGGCGGTGTCGATCCGCGAGGCGGCCTTCGATGTGGCCTCGATGGCCAAGACCTCGACCAAGGTGTTCGTCATGGAGGTGATGGGACGGCATGCGGGCTGGATTGCGGCGGCGGGTGGCCTGGCGGCGGAGAACGAGGGGGATGCGCCGCACATCATTCTTTTCCCGGAGGTGGTGTTCAACGAGCGCGCATTCCTTGCCCGAGTAAAAGAGTCGGTCAATAAATATGGTTACTGCGCGATCGTGGTTTCCGAGGGGGTGCGTGACAGTAAAGGCAAGTTTCTTGCCGAGGCGGGGGGCGTGGATGCCTTTGGCCACGCCCAGCTGGGTGGCGTGGCGCCGGTGGTGGCGCGGATGATCCAGAAAAAGCTGGGCTACAAGTACCACTGGGCGGTGGCGGACTATCTGCAGCGCGCGGCGCGGCATATCGCCTCGAAGACCGATGTGGAGCAGGCCTACGCGGTGGGCAAGGCGGCGGTGGAGATGGCGCTGGCGGGCAAGAATTCCGTGATGCCGGCCATCAAGCGCACCGCCAACAAGCCCTACCGTTGGAAGATTGGCGAGGCGCGTCTGGCCAAGGTGGCGAATGTGGAAAAGATGCTGCCGAAGAATTACATCAGCAAGGACGGTTTTCACATCACCCAGCGTTGCCGCACCTATCTGCAGCCGTTGATCCAGGGTGAGGATTATCCGCCCTTCAAGAATGGCCTGCCGCAATACGTGAAGCTGAAAAATGTGGCGGTGAAAAAGAAGCTGGTGAAAGCCTTCAAGGTTGCCTGAATCCGCAGGGTCAAGGATTGAAGCCGCTTGGGTTCATGTGTCATTGGACAAGGCTAGTACTCTTTCAAGGTAATAACACGGATTCAGTTGGTCTGTCAGCGTTCAGGGCAAGGCGCGCCTCGCAGCGAATGGGCCTTAGTCCTTTGCAAGAGGCGCACCAACAGTAGGCGCTTTAGGCGACGCCGCCATGGACGCTGACAGGCCAACCCTTCGGGCGCTCCTGTGGTGTCCCGCTGCTGCGTTGCAGTGCTTGACAAGGGCCAGGCCATTGCCTGCGCACTGCGCCTTGCCGCGAAACACCACAGGAACGCTGAAACCGTGTTATTACCTTGAAAGAGCACTAGAAGTTCCTTGCACACCTCATCTGCGCTACAATCCGGCCACAACCAGTAGCGGAACTGGTCTGTGTATGCTTGGGTGAAACAGGCAGCACGGATCGTATCGCTGGACAGCGTTCGTCCTGCCTTACGGAGCGAGGCCGGACGGCACCGCGCGATACCCTTGCAGATCATCCGAGAGCATTGAGATTCGCTATCTGGAAAGGCCGACATGTCGGCCTTTTTTTGTTTGATTTGTAAATCGTTTTATTTCTCAGGAGAACAGAAAAGGATGAGCCTCGACCGAGTCAGTTCCGGCAAAGATGTGCCCAACGACATCAATGTCATCATTGAAATCCCGTCCCACAGCGATCCGGTGAAATATGAAGTCGATAAGGAAACCGGCGCCATGTTCGTCGACCGCTTCATGAACACCGCTATGTATTACCCCTGCAACTATGGTTACGTCCCTCACACCCTGTCCGAGGACGGCGACCCGGTGGACGTGCTGGTGGTCACCCCCACGCCGCTGATCAGCGGTTCGGTGATCCGCTGCCGCCCGGTGGGCATGCTGAAGATGACCGACGAGTCCGGTATCGATGCCAAGATCCTCGCCGTGCCGGTGGACAAGCTGGCCGTGCAGTACCGTGGCGTGGAAAAGCTGGACGACCTGCCCCCCCTGCTACTGGAGCAGATTGCCCATTTCTTTGCTCACTACAAGGATCTGGAGAGCAACAAGTGGGTAAAGATCGACGGCTGGGTAGGCACCGATGAGGCCAAGGCCGAAATCCTCGCCTCCGTGAAACGTTTCCAGACCGCCCCCGAGAAGCCCTGCTTCTGAGGCGAAAGCGACCGGCGGCGGGCGCGTGCCCGCCGCCGGCCCTGAGGGGGTGCCTGCATGAAAGTCTGCATCGTTTCCGACAGTCACGACAACCGCCGCCTGCTGGAGATCGCCGTCAGGGACGCCAGGAAACGCGGCGCCGAGGCGGTGCTGCATTGTGGCGACGTGGTGGCCCCCACCACCCTGCGTGTTTTGCAGAAATACGGCCTGCCGGTGCATGTCATCCACGGCAACAACACCGGCGACCTGTACAACATGGGCCAACTCGCCAATGAGCCGGACTCGGTGATCAACTACCATGGGCAGGACGTCGGCATCGAGCTGGCCGGACAACGCATCTTCATCGTCCACTACCCCCACTACGCCCGCGCCATGGGCCTTACCGGCGACTGGGACCTGGTCTGCTGCGGCCACGATCACCGCGCCGAGATCGACACCATCGACACCATCACCGGCGGCACCACCGTATTCATCAATCCCGGCACCGTGGCCGGAATCGGCGCGCCACCCACCTATGTCATGGGCGACCTGGCGGCGCTGAGCTTCGAGATCCTCCCCGTACCCGTCGACCCCGGCATGGCCTACAACATGCCCCATGTCACCGCCCATACCTGAGCCGTCAGTCCGGCGGCACGGCATCGCCGTCCGTCAGTAGTTGCTGCCAGCAGGCGGCCATTCCCCACCGGCGTGCGCCTTTGCGTTCTTTGCGTTGATTCACCATCCCGTGTCGCCGGCTGCGTGCGCATGAATTCATCTAAAGCCGGGTCAGCCTCCCGGCATTCATCCCGTTGATGCACTCTCTGTGCTCTCTGCGCCGAATGGAAAAAAGTTAAGTAGACTTAACTATTTTTCAGGACTAATCTTTTTTCATGTCCAGCGATGACGGCCTGCGATTTGAAGACCTCCCCCTGCGCGAGCGCAAGCGCGCGCGTACCCGTCTTGCCTTGCTGGATGCGCTGCTATCGCGTATCGGCCCTCGCAGCATCGAGCAGATTCCCGTCAAGGAGCTGTGCGCCGAGGTCGAGATCAGCGAGGTGACCTTTTTCAAGCATTTCCCCGCCAAGTCCGACCTGCTGACCTGGTTCATTCAGCTGTGGACCATTGAGATGGCCTGGCATGCGGATCAGGCCGTACGCGCGCAGGGCAGCGGCCTGGAGGCTGTCGGCGAAATCTTTGCACGCACGGCGCGGGACGCCACGCAGAATATCGACATCATGCTGGAGATCATCGCCCACCAGGCGCGCATGCCGAAGGATCTCGCCCTGCCTGGGGTGAGCACGGCGGAACGCCTGTTGCGATTCCCCGGCCTGGCCGGCGTGGAGTGCCTGCCCGCCGAGGGCCTGGACTCCATCCTGCCGCGTTTTCTGCACTCGGCCATCGAGCAGGGAGAGCTGCCGCCATCCAGCGACATCGCCAGCCTGACGCTGGCGTTGTCCTCGGTCTTTTTCGGCGTGCCGCTGTGCGTGGGCCGCCATGATCCCGCCGCCATTGCACCGCTGTATCGCCAGCAACTGGCCCTGGTGTGGGCCGGCGCCCGTAATGCACAAGGAGGCGCATGATGAAACCGACAAGCAATCCACCCCTGAACGGGGTACTGCCTGGGGGTGACCGGGGAGGCGCGGCGTTGATGAATGTTCTGAGCCCCCGCCAGTGGCTGTTGCTGGGTGTGGTCTTCACGGCGCTGGTGGGCATGCGCTGGAACATCGGTTGGCTGGCCTGGGTGATGCCGGTGCCGTTCCTGCTCTACCTGCGTGCCGCGCAGGGCTGGCGGGCGCAGTTGTGGTTGCTCGCCGCCCTGCAGCTGGGCGTCTTTGTGCAAATTCTCAAGATGATCACGGAGCCCATACCCTGGCCGATGGCGGCGATGTTTTCCGTACCCCTGGCACTGGGAAGCTGGATTGCCTACGCGGGATTCGAGTGGCTGCGAAGGCGCCTGGGTGATGGCTGGGGGCTGCTGCTGTTTCCGTCCCTGGTGATCGCGCTCGAATGGTCGGGCTGGCGCTGGTCGGAATTCGGCTCCTGGGGTGCGCTGGCCAATACCCAGGTCGATAATCTGCCGCTGTTGCAGATCACGGCCATCGCGGGCCTGGCCGGCCCGGCGCTGTTGCTTTCGCTGGTGGCGGCCTGGCTGGCGGTGATCCTCGCCGATGTCCGCCCCTCACGCTGGTGGCGCAGCGGAGTGGCCATCGCCCTGCTGGTGCTGGTGGCGCACGCCTGGGACAGTTACCGTCTGCACCAACCTTTGGCCGGCCCCCAGGTCACCGTGGCCGGTATCGTCAGTGACTTGGCGCTGGGCGCGGAGGGGATGCCGTCCGTGGAAAACTTGCAGGCCGGCACCGATGAACTCTTTTCACGCACCCGGCTGGCGGCGCGACGCGGGGCGCGGCTGGTGGTATGGAATGAAGGGGCCACGGTTGTCTATCCCGCCGACGAAGCGGCCTTCCTGCGGCGCGGCGCCGAGCTGGCGCAGGCCGTCGGCGTGGATATCGTCATGGCCTATCTCGTGCCGCTGGACGGCATGACGACGTTCGAGAACAAGTATGTCTGGGTCACCAGCGAAGGCGGCATCGCTGAAACCTACTTCAAGCACCATCCCGTTCCTGGAGAAGGTTCGATCAAGGGCACGGCGCCCCTGCGGGTACTGGACCGCCCCTATGGCCGTGTCGCGGGCGCGATTTGTTATGACTATGATTTTCCCGCCCTGGGTCTGAGTCACGCCCGCCTCGGCGCCGGGCTGGTGGTGGTGCCCTCCAGTGACTGGCAGGGCATCGACCCCTATCACACCCAGATGGCCAGCATCCGCGGTATCGAGGGTGGTTTTTCCGTGTTGCGGCCGGTGCGCTGGGCCACCAGCGGCGCCTTCGATGCCTACGGCCGCAGCCGCGCCAGCCTGAATCACTTCGAGGCCAATGACCGCATCATGCTGGCAACGTTGCCGGTGGAGGGGGTGCCGACACTGTATGCCCGGATCGGTGATGCGCTGCCCGTGCTGGCGTTGCTGTTCGCCTTGCTGGCGGGTGTGCGGGCGGTGCTCGGCAGAGACAAGATAGAAGCAGACCGGGGTTGACGTGACGTGGCCCGGGTCGCCCTTGAAATTTCCGGCACGGCCAATATATTAGTGGTTCACTAATATCTAATATATGAGGGCCCCACCATGGTCGTGGAAGCAACAAAAGACAATTTCGCCGACATCATCGACAGCAACGACATCGTGGTCGTCGACTTCTGGGCACCCTGGTGCGGCCCCTGTCGGTCCTTCGCGCCCATCTTCGAGGCCGCCGCCGAGAGCCACAAGGACGGCGCCGCCTTCGTCAAGGTCAACACCGAGCAAGAGCAGGAGCTGGCGGCCCATTTCCAGATCCGCTCCATTCCCACCCTGATGGTGTTCCGCAACCAGATCGTGGTCTTCGCCCAGCCCGGCGTGCTGCCGGAAAGTGCGCTGGCGAAGCTGCTGGAAGAGGTCGAGGCGCTGGACATGGACGAGGTGCGCCGGGAGATCGCCCAACAGGAGCGGTGTGGACAGGCCCTGGCTTAGACCAGGTCAATACTGGCTTGTGGTGGTGTCCGCCGGCACCCTGGTCTTGTACTCGCTATCCTGACCCGTCAAGGGGTGGTATTTCCCAAAGGGGAGAACCGCTATCGCTGTGTTGTTCGCAATGCGTGCAACGGGCACGTAATCTTGCATGGCGGTTTTGATGGCGGTTTCTATCATTGCGGCCAATATGCCACTGTTACTGTTGCCGCTTGTATTGATGACTTGGCGTCTGTATTCCTGCCAAAGCGTTGCGCCGGTATGGGTTGAAACCAGGTTGAACTTCAGGGCCACGGTGACATTTCCGCCGATTACATAGTAATTTGTGTCCCATTCCTCGATATTGACGAACATTACGGCGTCGGCACCGAACATTTCGCGGAATTTTTCTGGCTTCACCTTGGAGATTTGGGCGCCGTCGTGTATCCCCTCATTGCGGAATATTCGTGTGGTTACCTCAATGGGGAAGACATAGTAGCCCGCGACTGCGAGTGGCTCGGCAATCGTTGACGCGTACAGGTCCGGCGCATCAGCTGCGGTACTCTGATTGATTGCTGGAACGACCAAAACCGCTACCGGTTTTTCTTCGTACATGTTGGGATAGGCTTGGCGCTTGGTCAGGTACTGAACATTGGGTGCGCAACCGAGCAGGGTTGAGATGGCGAACAAAGCGATGATTTGTTTGAGCTTGGACATGACTGCTTCCTGTTACCGTACTATTTCGACTGGCTGATGAGTCGGCTCATCAGCTGTTGTGCTTCCGGGTAGGTTTCAGCTTCGAGCCGGTAATACTCGACCGCCTTGCCAGACTCGTTCCGCATTTGGTAAAACTGGCCGAGTTCCGCGTAAACTCCCGGGGGAACCCGAAGGTTCTTCTCCTTTGATTTGTCGATGATCTCGCGCAACTCCTCCATGTGGGCGCGGGTTGCTTTCTCGCCGGGCGACTTCTTGAGTTCATACAGCGTATTTGAATATTTTCCCCAGTACATGTGTTGAGGGCCGGTGGCGGCACAACCGCTAATCACAAATGCGATAAAGAAAATAACTATCATCGGCTTCATTTCAGGTTTACCTCGAATACATTGCCGGAAGAAACATAGAACTTGCGGTGTATGATGGTCGTGTCTCCCCTCACGATGCGTAGCTCATGCGAGCCTGGACCGATACTTATTTTGGTGGCTGTTTTTCCGTTCAGGTTGAATGATGTGGTATCTGTTCCGAGCACCAGCGGCCGTCGGTTGTCGATATACAATAGTTCGCCATCAGGCTTGCCGATCAGCTGCAGATAAGCATGATCATCAGTTTGAACGGTTTGTTGAAAGCCCCCGCATGCCGAGAGCAAAAGGACACAGAACAGGACGAGCAATGCTTTCATTTCCGGTTTGCCTCTTGATTTGATAATTCTCTGATTACCAGTGAATCAAAATTGATTCCTTGAAGGCTTCCCTGAGTTACCGAGCACAGTGAAACTTCATTATTTCCTTCACCGAGCAATTGAGTTATACGGACGCGGGCGATTTCTGTTCCGGGCAGCTCAATCATGAAACCGGTCTGGCTGTTGCGGACCTTCTTGCCGCGTTTTACAACAGAAAATTCATCACCGACTTGCAGGCCTTGCGATTTGCCGCCAGTCATTATGAATAAATTGTCTTGTTCCCCGACAATATAGGCTTGCCAGGGCTTGTCGAGCAGGTTTTCCACCAAATTACTGACGAGCTTGGATATCGCCGCGGACAGGGCTTTATCATCCAGTTCGCTGTCAAAGCCGGCCTTTTCGCCTACGCCGAGAACTCGATTGGCTTCAGACATGGCCTCGCCAGTTCCTTCTTCGGAGAAAACAACCTGGCCGCTTGCGACGTCAATCAGCCGCACATTGACTGTTGCCCGTGCATGTTGCTTCTTGTTGCGGCTGAAAACGCCGACTTCACTGGTGATCTTACGCCCAAATTCAGAAACTGAACCGACGATGAGATAGTCGGCACCGACCGTGCTGACATTCATGTCTGTAAGCTTTCTTTCTGCCTCTACTTTGCCCAGGTCGGCACGTTCAAACAGTAGAAACTTGCCCGTATCCACCAAGCGCGCAGACAGGATGTCCATGCTCTGCTTGCCAACCCTGTCGTAATTCTCATCCAGCAGAAAGCTGTTGCCATGGCGTGTTTCGTTGCTAAAACGGGCAATGGCGACCTTTCGCTTCAGCACCCTGGTATCAGCTTGCGTTAATGTTGGGCTGACTTGTGGCTTTTCTGGCGCCTTGTTGACGATTTCCTGGCTAACCGTCGAGCAGGCTGAAAGCAGAATAGAGGATGAGAGTAGAAAGAAAACGCTGACTATCCGACGCATAGGATTGCATTGCCTCCCGTGAGCGCTTGTAGGCCCTTGGTGTTGTGGTTTGATGTTAACCAGGCAATGGCTTTAAAGAGGTGACCCTAACAACCGTCCCTGGCAGTACCCCCATGGAGTATAGGTACAAATTGTGATCAAGCATAGAGGTATTTTTCACCATTAAATAGCAGTGGCTGGTCTTAAAGCTTCTGCCTTTTCCAATCTGCTGATTCAAATGTGTCTGTCAAATCAACAAAAACGTCCCACCCACCGCCAGTACCAGCCCCAGCCCCGGCAGGAAGCTGCGCGCCATCTCGCCACCGGCGATGGCGAGTACCAGCACACCCTTCATCAGGGTATTGGTGAGGGTGGCGATGAGGATGGCCCGCTCGGCCACCGCCGCTGGCAGATCCAGCGTCGACATGCGCGCCATGGACAGGGTGATGGCGTCCACGTCGCCGATGCCCGAGACAAAGGCCAGCAGGTAGATGCCGGCGTCCCCCAGCCAGGCGCGCAGGGCCTCGGCCAGTACCAGGATGACGCTCAGCAGCAGGCCGAATTGCAGGGCGGAGGACAGCTCCAGCGGGTTGTGCAGCGGCAGCTTGGCAGTGCGCGGCCGGGCGCGGTGGCGTCGCCACAGCCACAGGCCGTAGGCGATGGTGGTGAGGGTCATCAGTCCCAGTGGCGGCGCCAGCGTCGCCAGCAGCTGCGGATTGATCACCGCCACTTCCACCAGTACGCGTGGAAACATGGTCGCCGAGGCCACCAGGGTGCCGGCCGCCAGCACCTGACCCAGGCGGATGCGGCGCGCCAGGCGGGCAAAGGTGAGGGTGGTGGCGGTGGAGGAGGCCAGCCCGCCCAGCAGGCCGGTGAGGAGGATGCCGCGCTCGGCGCCGACGATCTTCATGGCGAGGTAGCCGGCGAAGGACAGGCCGGCGATCAATACCACCATCCACCAGATGTGATAGGGATTGAGCACCCCCCACGGGCCATAGCCCTGGTTCGGCAGCACCGGCAACGCCACCACGGAGATCAGCAGCAGCTTCAGCGCGGCATGGAATTCCTCGGCTTCGAGATTGCTCAGCCAGCGGTGCAGGGTGGGTTTGAGGTTCAACAGCACGGTGGTGATGACGGCACCGGCGGCGGCCAGGGTGGCATGGTCGCGCAGGGCGAGGGCGCCGAGGGAAAAGGTGATCAGCGCGGCGATCAGGGTGGTGATGCCAACGTCATGATCCGTTTGACGTTCCTGCCAATAGGCGATGATCAGCACCAGGGTCAGGCCGAGAAAGGCGAAGCCCAGCAGGGTCTCGCCCAACGCCTGCGCCAGCAATGCCCACAAGCCGCCGAGCAGGCCGATGAGGCCAAAGGTGCGGATGCCGGCGACGCGGCTGCCCTCTGCCGCGCGGCGTTCCCGCCAGCCGCGCTCGGTGCCGATCATCAATCCCAGGGCGAGGGCGATGCCGAGGTTGAGCAGGGTATCCATATCTTCAATCTAGTACTCTTTCAAGGTAATAACACGGATTCAGCGTTCCTGTGGTGTTTCGCGGCAAGGCGCAGTGCGCAGGCAATGGCCGCCTCGTTATTACCTTGAAAGAGTACTAGGGTCTTTTGCGGTGAATTGCACCACGGTGGTGGTGGAAATCCGCGGCAACCGGCCCCATTACCGATACAGGCTCTCCATTCGCGGCACAGGGAAGGCGATGGAGAGACGGGCAGGGGGCAGCCCTTTCGGCAATCCATGCCCCGCCCGCGTGGCGCGGGGCGGCTCATTCAATCGACAGGAGGTAGCATCATGTCGCATACGTGGTTTTTGGTGGCGGACAGCAGCCGCGCGAGGCTCTATGAGCTGGAGAATCGCAAGGGGCCGTTCGTGGAGGTGGAGGACGTCGAGCATCCCGAGGGCCGCCTGCACGAGGGCGATCTGGTGACGGATCGTCCCGGCTTTGACGGCGGCAGCGTCGGCCAGGGTCCACATGTGCTGGACGACAAGGTCAGCGCCCGCGAGCAGGAAAACCTCCGCTTTGCCGAGCATCTGGCCGAACGCCTCGATGCCCTGCGCACCAGCGGCCGGTTGCAGCGTCTGGTGCTGGTGGCGCCGCCGGCCTTTCTTGGCCTGTTGCGCGAGAAGCTGGGCAAGAAGACCCAGGAACTGGTGGTCAAGCAGGTCGACAAGAACCTCGTCCAGCAGCCGCCGGAAGTCTTGCGGGACTATCTGTAGCCGGCCGTGGCCGGGCGGCTCAGCCCGGTGTGTTGTGCGTCACCCAGCGCGCGTCCTCGCCACTGATTTCCTGCTTCCAGAAGGGCGCGCGTGATTTCAATTCCTCGATGAGATAACGGCAGGCGGGAAAGGACGCGCGGCGATGCGCCGACCACACCGCCAGCAGCACGATGGCGTCATTGGGGTGGATCTCGCCAAAGCGGTGGATGATCAGCGTGTCGAGGATCTCCCAGCGCGATCTGGCCTCAGTGGCAATGGCCTGCAGGTGTTTTTGCGTCATGGCCGGGTAGTGTTCCAGCACCATGCGCTCCACATCGGCGCCGTCATTGAAGTCGCGCATGGTGCCGACGAAGACGGAGGTGGCGCCATACTTGCCGGCCAGTTGGGGATTCCCGGCCTGGTGCCGCTGCAGTTCCCGCCAGGGATCGAAGGCCTCGCCCAGCAGCTTGATGCTCATCGAAGCACGTCCCCCCCACCCCCCGTCACCGGTGGAAAAAAGGCCACCTCGTCGCCATCCGTAACGGCCGCGTCGGCGCCGGCGTATTCCATGTTGACGGCGATCAGCGTATTGGCCGGCATCTCGCGCCCGTCGGTGGCGGCCTCCCAGGCCTGCTGTGCGGTCTGCGCCCGGGCCGGATCAAGTATGGCCTCGTCCTTGCCCACGGTCTCGCGCAGGCTGGCGAAGAATTTCACGGTGATACTCATGGCGTCCCCCGGTATACTTTTGTCTCACTTGCAGTAGGGCCCTTCACATGAACAAGCTAACCCATTTCAACAGCGCAGGCGAGGCCCACATGGTCGACGTCGGTGAAAAGGCCGTCACCCAGCGCATGGCGGTGGCCGAGGGGCGGATACGCATGCAGCCGGAGACCCTGCGCCTGATCATCGAAGGCGGCCACGGCAAGGGCGACGTACTGGGCATCGCGCGCATCGCCGGCATCATGGGCGCCAAGCAGACCAGCAATCTGGTGCCCCTGTGCCACCCCCTGATGCTCACCAAGGTGGCGGTGGATCTGACCCCGCAGCCCGACGAAAACGCCGTGCACTGCCGCGCCAGCGTGCACACCGCCGGCCAGACCGGCGTGGAGATGGAGGCGCTGAACGCCGTGCAGATCGCCCTGCTCACGGTGTACGACATGTGCAAGGCGGTGGATCGCGGCATGGTCATCGGTGACGTGGGACTGCTGGAGAAGCGTGGCGGCAAGTCCGGCACATGGCAGCGCCGGTGACGGCCGGCCAACACTCCTGACACGATGCTGTCAGGAGGCCTGCGCTAGACTGTGGGCTCGATCAACGGCCAAGGAGAGCACGCCATGAGCTTCAACAAACTCACCCCCAACCTGATGGTGGAAGACGTCGCACAGAGCGTGATCTTCTACCGCGACCTGCTGGGCTTCGAACTGCTGATGGCGATGCGCGACGAGCGGCCCTTCGACGGCCTGCCGGCCGCCGGCGACAAGCCCCTCGACTGGGCCATGGTGCAGCGTGACCAGGTGGCCTTCATGTTTCAGCGGCGCGACAGCCTGAGCGAGGAGATCCCGGCCCTGGCCGGCTGCGAGATCGGCGCCTCCCTGACCCTCTACATGGAGGTGGACGGCGTCGACGCCCTGCACCAGTCCCTGCAGGGCGAGGCCGACATCATCCGCCCCCCGCAGACCACCTTCTACGGCCGCCGCGAGCTGTACCTGCGCGACTGCAACGGCTATATCCTGGCACTGACGGAAGACGCAGAAAGCCACTGACCATGCCCCCGCGCATGAGCAAATTGAAAAGGAGAGCACCATGATCATCGACCATCTGGGACTATCGGTTTCCGACGCCGCAAAAAGCCAGGCCTTCTATGCCGCGGCGCTGGCCCCGCTGGGGATCGCCAAGATCATGGAATTCGACGGCTGGGCCGGCTTCGGCCGCGACGGCAGCCCCGAATTCTGGTTCGGCGAAGGCGGACCGGCGCAACACCCCATGCACATCGCCTTCCGCGCCGAAAACCGCCAGCAGGTGCGCGACTTCCACGACGCCGCCCTCAAGGCCGGCGGCAAGGACAACGGCGCGCCCGGCCTGCGCGAGGAATATCACCCCACCTACTACGGCGCCTTCATCATCGACCTCGACGGCCACAACATCGAGGCCGTCTGCCACGCGCCGGAGGGCTGAGCGGCGCCGGAGAGCATCGCGTGCGCCGCGCCGACCGCCTGTTCCAAATCATCCAGTTCCTGCGCACCCGCCGCGTCACCACCGCGCGCCGGCTGGCGGAGGAACTGGAAGTCTCCGAGCGCACCATCTACCGCGACATCCGCGACCTGATGGCCTCCGGCGTGCCCATCGACGGCGAAGCCGGCATCGGCTACGCCCTGCGGCGCGGCTTCGACCTGCCGCCACTGATGTTCACCGAGGCCGAAATCACCGCGATGACGCTGGGCGCGCGCATCGTCGACAGCTGGGCCGACCCGGAACTGGCGCGCGCCGCCAACTCGGTGCTGAGCAAGATCGAAACCGTCCTTCCCGACGGCCTCAAGCAACGCCTCGACCAGACTCGCCTGTTCTCCCCGCTGACGCGCATACCCGCCGAGACCGCTGCCTGCATGGCGCAACTACGTGCCGCCATCGACACCCGCCGCCGGGTGCGCTTCCGCTACAGCCGCGCCGACGGCGTCACCAGCCGGCGCCACGTGTGGCCGCTGGGGTTGTTCTTCTGGGGCTCGGTGTGGACCCTCGGCGCCTGGTGTGAGCTGCGCAGCGCCTTCCGCAACTTCCGCCTCGACCGGGTGCGCGAGCTGAGCCTGTGCGAAGACACCTTCCCGCACATGGCAGGCCGCACCCTGCAAGATCTGATCAACAAGGAAAGAGACTGCCAATGAACAAGCAATGCCGCTGTTCCTGGGTACCCGCCGATGACCCCCTCTACATCGCCTATCACGATAACGAATGGGGCGTGCCGGAATACGACGACCGGCGCCTGTTCGAAATGCTGATACTCGAAGGGGCACAGGCCGGCCTGAGCTGGATCACGATATTGCGCAAGCGGGAAAACTACCGTCGCGCCTTCGATGGTTTCGACGCCGAAAAGATCGCCCGCTACGGGACGCAGAAGATCGCCAGCCTGCTCAATGACCCCGGCATCGTGCGCAATCGCCTCAAGGTCAACGCCGCCGTCGGCAATGCCCGGGCCTGTCTCGACATACAGGATGAATTCGGCGGCCTCAGCGATTACCTGTGGCAGTTCGTCGGCGGCGAACCGAAAGTCAACGCCTGGAAGACCTTGGGCGAGGTGCCAGCCTCGACGCCAGAATCCGATGCCATGAGCCGCGCACTGAAGAAGCGCGGCTTCAAATTCGTGGGCTCCACGATCTGTTATGCCTTCATGCAGGCCGTCGGCATGGTCAATGACCACACCACGGACTGTTTTCGCCATCGCATGAAGCGGAAATGACGCCACGCCAAGGCCTAGAATTGATAACCGACTTGTAGCCCGGGCCTGATCTTGAAGTCGCCGTCGTATTGGCCAAAGTAGAGGGAGGCGCCAAGGTTGAACCCCGGCGCGTCGATGCCATTGAAAAAATAGACGTACTGAGGCGCAACGAACATCTCGATGCTGTTCAGGTTGGCGTGTTCATTGTATGTGGCGCCAAGGTGGACGCCCAATCCATGTCTGTTGCCGAGGTCCGTTCTGAGAAATCCCGCCCCCAGGCCGCAATTGCTTTCCGTGCCCCTTGAGCGGGAGGTGGAAAGACTCAGGCACCCCAATGAAACGTATTTCAGCGTGCCCAGGCCCTGGAGGCCATAGGACAGGCCCAGGCCATTGTACAAGGCGCCAATGCCCACACCGATCGTCTTGCCGTCTTTCGCCAGCGCCGCGCCGGAAAGCAGGAGGCAAACAAGGATCACGGCGGGGGTGGTAAATCGAGGCTTGCGGAGAAAATCCTGTGTGTCCGGGCTGAAGCATGGGCCGGCCATGGCATTCACTCCCTGTGGTAGGCAAGGCCCGAGTCTAGCAGCTGCTTGAGCGGTCTGTCAGGCGGGGTCTTTCCCGCTGGAGGCCGAGAGTTTTTCCCTGATCATCTTCCGCAGCCTTTCCCGGCAATCCATGATCCTGCACTCGCCGGCGTAGCGGCAGCTGAGCTGCAGGTCGCGGATGTCGTCGTCCTTGATGTCCAGCATGGAGACCAGGGCGATTTCCTCCCGCGCGCGCTCGGTCTTGGCCTGGGCGATCAGGGATACGGTGGAACAGCCGTCGACGAAGCGTTTTTTTGCGTAGAAGGCGATGTGTTCGAAGTCGTAGTTGCCGAGGCAGTCGGGTTTTTCGCGGGACATGGCTGGCGGTTCCTGGCGGCTGGGCGTTTCTCCAAGGCGCACTCCGTGCGCGCCGCCTATAGTCTCCGCCGCCAACCTGTACCCAGCTTGAATAGCCGGGCCGAGTTTGCAACTATCGAGGCATGAAGCTGCTATTTACCAAGATGCACGGCCTGGGCAATGACTTCGTGGTCATCGACGCCATCAACCAGGTCGTCGACCTCTCCCCCGAACAGGTGCGCTTGATCGCCGACCGCCATCGCGGCGTCGGCTGTGACCAGCTGTTGCTGGTGGAGCGCCCGGAATCGCCGGATGTGGATTTTCGCTATCGGATTTTCAATGCGGATGGCGGTGAAGTGGGGCAGTGCGGCAATGGCGCGCGCTGTTTCGCCCGCTTTGTGGTGAATAGGTGCCTGACGGACAAGCGCGAGATCGCCGTGGAGACGGCCTCCGGGGTCATCCGACCGCGTATCGAGGACGATGGCCAGGTGACCGTCGACATGGGCGCGCCAGGCTTCGAGCCGGCCGACATACCCTTCATGGCGGAGGCACCGGCCGCGCGCTATGACCTGGCCCTGGATGACACCACGCTGGAGATCGGCGCCGTCTCCATGGGCAACCCCCATGCGGTGATCCGGGTCGAAGACGTGGACGCGGCGCCGGTGGCCGGGTGGGGGCCGCGCATCGGCGCCCATCCCCGCTTTCCCGGGGGGGTCAACGTGGGCTTCATGCAGCCAGTTTCGCGCCGGCGGATCCGCCTGCGGGTGTTCGAGCGAGGCAGCGGCGAGACCCAGGCCTGCGGCACCGGCGCCTGCGCGGCGGTGGTGGTGGCGCATCGATGGGGGTTGGTGGACGACGACGTGGCCGTCGACCTGCTGGGCGGGCAACTTCTGATACGATGGGCCGGAGGCGATGCGCCGGTGTTCATGACCGGCCCCGCGGAAACCGTATTCGAGGGCAGTATCACGTTATGACGAGTGACGCGCAGGTGATCGACGAACAGGCCGTGGCGGAGTACCTCCGCGACCATCGCGACTTTTTTGAGCACAACCTCTGGCTGCTGCCGGAGCTGCGCCTGCCGCACGAGGCCGGGGGCGCCATTTCGCTGGTCGAACGGCAGGTGGCCATGCTACGCGCGCAGAACGAGACGCAGAGGACGCAGCTGGAAGAGCTGCTGGCGGTGGCGCGCGAGAATGACCGTCTCAACACCCAGCTGCACCAGCTGACCCTGCTGCTGATGGCGTGCCAGGACCTGGAAGGCCTGATGAGCCTGATCAGCAGCCGCCTGCGGCGCGACTATTCGGCCGATGTGGCGAACCTGCTGCTGATGGCGCCACCGCGGGATGCGGGCCTGGCCGCCCGCGGCGAATTCGTGCGTGATACCGAGGCCCTGCGCGGCCCCTTCCAGCACCTGCTCACTACCGGCCGGCCCTTCTGCGGCCGGCTCAAGGTGGAGCAGCGGGAGCTGTTGTTCGGCGAGCGCGCCGATGCCATCGGCTCCGCCGTGGTGCTGCCGCTGGGCAAGGAGGGGCGGGTCGGCCTGCTGGCCATCGGCAGTGGCGACACCCAGCGCTTCGTCCCCGGCAGTGATGTCTCCTTCCTGACCCGCATGGCGCAGGTGATCGCCGCCGCACTGACCCCTCACCTCCAGCTGGAAGACGCGTAGCCGGCCCGGCCGATGCGCGACACCGAACGCCAGTGGCTGGCGCGCTTTCTCGACCACCTGCGACTCCGGCGCCATTACTCCCCGCGCACCCTCGACGGCTACCGGCGTGATCTCACCCGTCTGCTGAGCTTCTGCGAGGCCCACGGCATCGAGCGCTGGGCGGCGCTGGACGCGCAGCAACTGCGCCGTTTCTCCGCGGAATCCCACCGCCGTGGCCTCGGCGGCCGCAGCGTGGCGCGGCTGCTGTCCGCCGCGCGCCGCTTTTTCCATTATCTTGTCCGCGAGGGGCATGTCGCCGTCAACCCGGTGGTCGGCGTCAGCGCCCCCAAGTCACCGCGCAGGCTGCCGGAGCCGCTGGACACGGACCAGATGGCCCGCCTGCTGGCCATCGATGCCAGCGACCCGCTGGCGCTGCGGGACCTGGCGCTGATGGAACTGCTGTACTCCTCCGGCCTGCGCCTGGCCGAACTGGTGTCGCTGGATCTGGGCCAGGTGGATCTGCGCGCCGGGGCGCTGCGCGTCACCGGCAAGGGCAACAAGCAGCGGGACCTGCCGGTGGGCCGTCATGCCATTGCCGCCCTGCGGCGCTGGCAGGCGGTGCGTGGCGAGTTGGCGGCCGCGGGCGAGACGGCGCTGTTCGTCAGCCGGCGCGGCACCCGTCTCACGCCGCGCGCCGTGCAGGCGCGCCTCGCCCGCTGGGGGCGCCGGCAGGGCATCGACAGCCATGTGCACCCGCACAAACTGCGCCACGCCTTCGCCAGCCACCTGCTGGAATCCAGCGGCGATCTGCGCGCGGTACAGGAATTGCTGGGTCATGCCGATATCAGTACCACGCAGGTGTACACGCACCTCGATTTTCAGCATCTGGCGCAGGTTTACGACCGGGCCCATCCGCGGGCCAGGAAGAGGCCTTCGAAGCCGGACGATTAATGCGGGCAGGCTGGCGACAGGCTGTCAATCCAGGAATTCGTTATCAGCCTCATGAAGCCCAGCATCAAGACCCTCACGGTCAGGAACCTGATCACCTTTCTGCTGGTGCTGGTGACCATCCTGCTGCTGGTCACGGCGATCAATTTCCGCTACCTCTCGACCCGCGCGGTGGAGAACCACGCCCTGTCGGTGGCCGAGCTGGTCAAGGCGGGGCTGACCGCGCACATGAAGGGCGGCATCATGGACAAGCGTGACTATTTCCTGCGCGAAATCATGGCCCTGCACCGGATCAACCGTCTGCACATCATTCGCGGCGAGGCGGTGAGCGCGCAGTTCGGTCCCGGCACGGCACTGGAGGAGGCCATGGACCCGGCCGCGGCACGGGCCTTCAGCGGCCGCCGGCCGGTGTTCGTTCTGCATGAGTTCACTTCCACGCCGACCATCCGCGCCATCATTCCCTATGTCGCCCCGCCGCAGGGGTTGAAGGGCGAGGAAATCCATGTCTACGGGCGCATCGCCGGCCTGGCCGATGTCTTCGATGCCCTGATCTCGAGCCGGGTCTACAAGGATGCCTGGGGGCTGCCGCGGGTGGTGGAATGGATCAGCCGACAGCGCGGCCGGCACTTCGACCCGGCGGTGGTAGCGGCCTTCCTCGCCTCGCAGGACGAATTCATCGCCATCAGCCGTCGCTACCCGGCGGCGTGAGCGGGCCCGGTGCCACGGCCCGTTATGGTGTAAAATCTTCTCCTCTGTTTTTCACTGAGGATTCCACCTTGGAGCAATATCACGGCACAACCATTCTCTCCGTGCGCCGCAACGGCACGGTGGTGATCGGCGGCGATGGCCAGGTCTCGCTGGGCAACACCATCATGAAGGGCAATGCGCGCAAGGTGCGGCGTCTGTATCACAACCGCGTCATCGCCGGTTTTGCCGGCGGCACGGCGGACGCCTTCACCCTCTTCGAGCGCTTCGAGGGCAAGCTGGAAAAACACCAGGGCCACCTCACCCGCGCCGCCGTGGAGCTGGCCAAGGACTGGCGCACCGACCGCATGCTGCGCCGCCTGGAGGCCCTGTTGTCGGTGGCCGACGGCACCACCTCGCTGGTGATCTCCGGCAACGGCGACGTCATCGAGCCGGAGCACGACCTCATCGCCATCGGTTCCGGCGGCTCCTTCGCCGAATCGGCGGCGCGGGCGCTGATGGAAAACACCGAGCTGGATGCGCGCAGCATCTGCGAGAAGTCGCTGAAGGTCGCCTCGGACATCTGCGTCTACACCAACGACAACTTCACCATCGAAGAACTGACGGCCGGTGAGTGAGCCCCTTCCCCATCGGGGAGAGGGCGCAGGCCCGCAAATCCGATTACAGTAGCGCAACGAGCGGAAAAGACCATGTCACAAATGACCCCCAGAGAAATCGTCCAGGAACTGGACAAGCACATCATCGGCCAGGCCGACGCCAAGCGCGCGGTGGCCATCGCCCTGCGCAACCGCTGGCGTCGCAGCCAGGTCGATGAGGCACTGCGCAACGAGATCACGCCCAAGAACATCCTCATGATCGGCCCCACCGGCGTCGGCAAGACCGAGATCGCGCGCCGCCTGGCGAAGCTGGCCAACGCGCCCTTCGTCAAGGTGGAGGCCACCAAGTTCACCGAGGTGGGCTATGTGGGCCGCGACGTGGAGTCCATCATCCGCGACCTGGTGGAGATCTCCGTCAAGCTGACCCGCGAAGTGGAGATGAACAAGGTGCGCTTCCGTGCCGAGGAGGCCGCCGAGGAGCGCATCCTCGACATCCTGCTGCGCCCGGCGCGGCGCGGTTTCGGCCTCGACAGCGAGCCGGAGCCCATGACCGAACAGGCCGCCAACACGCGGCAGAAATTCCGCAAGAAACTGCGCGAGGGCGAACTCGACGACAAGGTGATCGAGGTCGAACTGAGCGTCAGCCCCATGGGCGTGGAGATCATGGCCCCGCCCGGCATGGAGGAGATGACCAGCCAGCTGCAGGGCATGTTCCAGAATCTCGGCAGCACCCGCACCAAGACCCGCAAGCTGCCCATCAAGGAGGCCTTCAAGCTGCTCACCGACGAAGAGGCCGGCAAGCTGCTCAACGAGGAAGACATCAAGATACGCGCGGTACAGAACGTCGAGCAGAACGGCATCGTGTTCCTCGACGAGATGGACAAGATCTGCAAGCGCGGTGAAAGCAGCGGCCCCGACGTCTCCCGCGAAGGCGTGCAGCGCGACCTGCTGCCGCTGGTGGAGGGCTGCACCGTCACCACCAAGTACGGCATGCTGAAGACCGACCACATCCTGTTCATCGCCTCCGGCGCCTTCCACCTCGCCAAGCCCTCGGATCTGATCCCCGAGCTGCAGGGACGCCTGCCCATCCGCGTCGAACTGAAGGCCCTCAGCGTGGACGACTTCGTGCGCATCCTCACCGAGCCCGACGCCTCGCTCACCGAGCAGTACACCGCCCTGCTGGCCACCGAGGGCGTCGAGCTGAAATTCACCGACGACGGCATCGCGCGTATCGCCGAGGTCGCCTGGGCCGTCAACGAGCGCACCGACAACATCGGCGCGCGCCGCCTGCACACGGTGATGGAGCGCCTGCTGGAAGAGATATCCTTTGCCGCCGCCGACCAGAGCGGTCAGACGGTCAGCGTGGACGCCGCCTATGTCGACAGCCACATCGGCGAGCTGGCGCAGGACGAAGACCTGAGCCGCTACATCCTCTAACCGGAGAAAGACAGTCATGAGTTCAGCCCACAAGCCCACCGACATCAAGCTGCATCAGAAATCCCGCATCCTGGAGATCACCTTCGACGACGGCGCGCACTTCGAGCTGCCCTGCGAATACCTGCGGGTCTACTCGCCTTCGGCGGAAGTGCGCGGTCACGGCCCGGGTCAGGAAGTGCTGCAGGTGGGCAAGGAAAATGTCAACATTACCGCCATCGAGCCGGTGGGCAACTACGCCATCAAACTGGATTTCGACGACGGCCACAACACCGGCATCTATTCCTGGGACACGCTGTACACCCTGGGCAGCGAAAAAGAGGCCCTGTGGGCCGAATACCTCGAACGGCTGGAAAAGGCCGGGCACCAGCGCAAGGGGTGAGACGGTAGGCCTGTGGGAGCGGCTTCAGCCGCGAACAGGACTAACCTTATTATTCGCGGCTGAAGCCGCTCCCACAGTTTTCGAAACAACAGCCTTTGCAGCCCAGTAGGTTGAGGGGCGAACCCCAACGGAACGATTGAAAACGGTCCGCAAATGCACGCAAATAGACGCCAATAAACATGAAACCATTTGCGTATATTCGCGTGCATTTGCGGACAACCCGGCAACTGAAGGGAACACCATGAATCAGCAACAGGACAAGGACACCACCCACTTCGGCTACCAGGAGGTGCCCGTCGAGGAAAAGGTGCAGAAGGTCGCCGGCGTGTTCCACTCGGTGGCCGACAAATACGACGTCATGAACGATCTCATGTCCATGGGCATCCACCGCCTGTGGAAACGCTTCACCATCGAGCACAGCGGCGTGCGCGCCGGCCAGCGGGTGCTGGACATCGCCGGCGGCACCGGCGACCTGGCGGCAAAGTTCTCGCAGCTGGTGGGCGACGGTGGCGAGGTGGTGCTGGCCGACATCAACGCCTCCATGCTGGAGGTGGGCCGCGAACGCCTCACCGACCGCGGCATCCTGGGCAACATCGACTACGTGCAGGCCAATGCCGAATGCCTGCCCTTTCCCGACAACCACTTCGACTGCATCACCATCGCCTTCGGCCTCCGCAACGTCACCGACAAGGACGCCGCGCTGCGTTCCATGTACCGCATCCTCAAGCCGGGCGGCCGCCTGCTGGTGCTGGAGTTTTCCAGGCCCGTTGCGCCTGGGCTGGGCGCGGTGTACGACGTCTACTCCTTCAAGCTGCTGCCAATGATGGGCAAGCTGGTGGCCAATGACGAAGACAGCTACCGCTACCTGGCCGAATCCATCCGCATGCACCCGCCGCAGGACGAACTGAAGGCGATGATGGAGGCGGCCGGCTTCGAGCGCTGTGAATATTTCAATCTCACCGGCGGCATCGTCGCCCTGCACCGGGGCTACAAGTTCTGATGCTGTGCGGTGCGCCACACTATGCCGGTTTCTGGCGGCGCGCCGGGGCGGCGCTGCTGGACAGCGTGATCTTCACCGTGCTGGCCGGCCTGCTGCTGGGGCCGGTGTATTTCAACGCCGAATTCTGGAGCCTCGACGGCCTGCTGAGCAATGGCCTGGCCATGGTGCTGACGGTGTGGCTGTGGCTGAAGTTTCTCGGCACGCCCGGCAAGCTGCTGCTGGGTTGCCAGGTGGTGGATGCACAGAGCTTCCAGCCACTGTCGGCAAAACAGGCGGTGTTGCGTTATCTGGCCTACATCGTTTCACTACTGCCGCTGGGTCTGGGTTTTTTCTGGATTGCCTGGGACAGGCGCAAGCAGGGCTTTCACGACAAGATCGCCAACAGCGTGGTGCTGCACGAGGCGGGGCTGGAGGCGGACGACGAATCACGGAAGTCGCTGTCGACGCTGATGGCGGAAGTGCGTTGAGCGGCCGATGCAAAGGACGGTCTAACATGAAACAGATTCCAACATTCGTCACCGCCGCCATCGAGGCCGCCATCAATCAGGTGCTGGCCCTCGACCCGGATACCCTGCAGCGCCTGCGCGCCCTCGATGGCAAGGTCATCGCCATCGAGCTGCAGGGTCTCGATCTCAGCCTGTACCTGATCCCCACCGAAGCCGGCCTCAGCGTCTTCGGCCATTTCGAGGGCGAGCCGGACACCACCCTGCGCGGCACCCCGGTGGGCATGTTGCGCATGGGGCTGGCGGACAATGCCGGCGACAGTTTCTTCGCTGGCGACGTGGAGATCAGCGGCGACGTGGAGCTGGGCATCCGGTTTCGGGAAATCCTCGACGGCCTCGACATCGACTGGGAAGAGCACCTGTCGCACATCACTGGCGACGTGGTGGCGCACAAGGTCGGCGAGTTGGCGCGCGACACCCTCGACTGGGGCCGCAAGACCCTGGACACCCTGGCCCGCGACGGCGCCGAATACCTGCAGGAAGAGAGCCGCGACCTGCCAGCGCGCAGCGAAATGGAAGAATTCCTCGCCCAGGTCGATACCCTGCGCAGCGACGTCGACCGTCTTGAGGCACGCATCAAGCGCCTCGAGGCGCGCGCAAGGACCGCCGCGGAAAAAGGCCCGGGAGAGAAGCCCCAGTGACCGGATTTCGCCAGGCCCTGCGCCTCATGCACATCAATTTCGTGCTGGCCCGCAACGGCCTCGACGACCTCGTGTTCCGCACCCACCTGTTCCGCCCCGTGGCCTTCGTGCGCCATCTGTTGCCGTGGCACTGGTTCCGCCGCGACACCCGCCCGCGAGGTGAGCGCATTCGCTGCGCGCTGGAAGAGCTGGGCCCCATCTTCGTCAAGTTCGGTCAGATCCTCTCCACCCGCCGCGACCTGCTGCCGGACGACATCGCCGACGAACTGGCGCAACTGCAGGACAACGTGCCGCCGTTCCCCGACAGCGAGGCGCGCGCGATCATCGAAAAATCCCTGGGCAAGCCGGTGGGCGAGCTGTTTGCCCGCTTCGACCAGTCGCCGCTGGCCTCCGCCTCCATCGCCCAGGTGCACACCGCGCAGCTGCACGATGGCCGCGAGGTGATCGTCAAGGTGGTGCGGCCCAACATCACGCTGACGATCAAGCGCGACCTTGCCTTGTTGCATACCCTGGCCGGGCTGGCCGAGCGCTACTGGGCCGACGGCCGCCGCCTGCACCCGCGCGAAGTGGTGGCGGAATACGAAAAGACCATCATGGACGAGCTGGACCTGATGCGCGAGGCCGCCTCCGCCTCGCAGCTGCGGCGCAACTTCGCCGGCTCCGACCAGCTCTACGTGCCGGAGGTGCACTGGCCGCTGACGCGCCGTGAAGTGATGGTCATGGAGCGTATCAGCGGCACCCCCATCGGCGATATCGAGGCGCTGCGCGCACAGGGCATCGACTTCGAGCGGCTGGCGAAAAACGGCGTGGAAATCTTTTTCACCCAGGTGTTCCGTGACAACTTCTTCCATGCCGACATGCACCCCGGCAACATCTTCGTCGAGCCCTCCGGCCGCTATGTCGCCGTGGACTTCGGCATCATGGGCACCCTCAGCGAAGAGGACCAGCGCTACCTGGCCGGCAATTTTCTCGCCTTCTTCCAGCGTGACTACCGCCGCGTCGCCGAGCTGCACGTGCAGTCCGGCTGGGTGCCGGAAGACACCCGGGTGGAGGAATTCGAGGCCGCCATCCGCACCGTCTGCGAGCCCATCTTCGAGCGCCCGCTGAAGGACATCTCCTTCGGCCATGTGCTGCTGCGCCTGTTCCAGGTGGCGCGCCGCTTCAACATGGAAGTCCAACCACAATTGGTGCTCCTGCAGAAAACCCTGCTCAACATCGAGGGCCTGGGTCGTCAGCTCTACCCGGAACTCGACCTGTGGGAAACCGCCAAGCCCTTCCTGGAGCGCTGGATGAGCGAGCAGATCGGCTTCCGCTCCTTCGGCCGCGCGCTGAAAAAGAGCGCCCCGGAGTGGGCGGAAAAGCTGCCGGAGATTCCCGGTCTGCTGCACGCCTTTCTCAGCCAGGCGACGCAGGCCGAGAAACAGGCGAAGGACAACAGTCACAAGGCCCTGCAAAAGATCCGCTGGGAAATCCGTCGCGCCCAGCGGCGCAACTTCCGTGCCATCGTCGGCAGCGGTTTCGTCATCAGCGCCTCGATCATTTACGCCTACGCCGACCCCACCGCCGTCACCATGCTCGGCAATGCGCCGTTGCTGACCTGGATGCTCGGCGGCCTGGGCGGTTTCGTGCTGATCTTCTCCTGGCCGTCGCGCGGCAGCTGACGGCGAATCGCCGATCCCTCGCGTCGCATGGGCATCATCGGCATCCAACTGGGTTTTCTGTTCATCGGCGTGCTGTTGTTGTGGCGGGCGCTGGATCGTGTGCGCCTGATACGCAAACTGCAGGACACCCCCACCGCAAAGATCGGCAGTGCGCCGCAGGGTTTTGTGCAGGTGGCCGGGCTGACACAGGCACTCGACGGGCCCGGCCTGCGCGTGCCCGGCGTGCAGGTGCCCTGTGTGTGGTATCGCTACCAGCGCCACGAAGAAGGCGGGGCGGGAGGTGAAGAGGAGGCCACGCCCTTTTCCGTTCAACAGACCACCCGGCGTTTCCGCATCGCCGACCGCAGCGGCGAGTGCGTCATCGAACCCAACGGCGCCGAGGTCGAGGCGAAGAAACATCGCCGCTGGCACGGCAGCGACGGCGTGTACCACGAGGTGTACTGGATAGGCGTGGGTGAACACATCAACGTCATCGGCTGGATGAAGACGCTGCACCCGATGCCGGTGGTGGTGGACGACATGCAACGCGCCGATGGCAGCGTCACCGGCCAGCGCTACGGCCAGTTGAGCGGGGAAGAACACATCGTCGGCAAGCCGGTACAAAATGGCCTGCCGTTCTACATTGGCGCCTCGCATGAGCCGTATCTGCTGAACAGGCTGCGCCGCGAGCGGGGAGGCTACCTGCTTGGCGCCTTCATCGTCGGCGCGATGTTTCCCCTCGTCATCGCCTTCATCAACCGCTGACGCCTCTCCGGCCAGGCGCTATTTCTGGTTGTGCCGGGGCGCTGCCGTCGCTATCAAACGCAGAGGCGCAGAGGACGCAAAGGTTTGTTTGAAAGGGTTTCCTTTGCGTCCTCTGCGCCTTGGCGTTCTTCGCGTTGATTCCCGTGGTCGATTCCACATCCCGTGTCGCCCGCTGTTTGCGCACGAATTTATGCAACGATTGGGACTATTTACCTGAACCCGTGAGTTCATGACGGCGAATCGCACAACGCATTGATCCGTCTCGCTATATGAAAAATCTCGTCAATAGTCCCCGCTATTCCCTCGATTTTTCATTACGCGATACGAATCAAGCCGTTGCACGCTTCATCCGCCCTGAACTCACGGATTCAGGTATTCAGTCAACCCGGCTGTTCAGCCGCCGTGCCAATCCAGCAGCCACAGAATCACGCCATAGCGCGCCGCCTTGCCTGTGGCGATGAAGATCAGCGCCGGCCAGAAGCCGATGCGCAGCCAGCCGGCGGCGACGCACAGCGGGTCGCCCACCACCGGCAGCCACGACAGCAACAGCAGCGGGCTGCCATGGCGTTCGAGCCAGCGGATAGCGCGTTGCTGCGCCGGCTTGTGTAGTCGTTGTTCCGCCGGCCAGCGGCGCGCCAGCAGGCGGCCGATCAGCCATGAGCTGAGGCCGCCCAGGGTGTTGCCGAGGGTGGCGACGGCCAGCAACAGCAGCGGTGCATGGGCATCGTGCAGGCGCAGCGCCGAGAGCAGGGCCTCGGAGCCGCCGGGCATCAGGGTGGAGGAGAGGAAGGCGCTGAGGAACAGGCCCCACAGTCCCCAGTCGTTGATCAGGCTATCCATTTATGGTTATCGGGCAGGGGCGGGCCATGTGGGAGCGGCTTCAGCCGCGAACATCGTCGAGCCTTGCTTCGCGGCTGAAGCCGCTCCTGCAATCTTTGCTCTTCCTTTGTCGATTCAGCGGGCCTTGTACCAACGCTTGCGCAGGGCCGCAAACACGCGGTTGGGATACCAGGTCTTGCCCAGGCTGCCGTTGTAGCGGGCCAGGGCGCGGGTGAAGTCGCCTTTTTCCTTGTCCAGGTAATGCTTGAGGATGGTGCAGCCGAAGCGCAGGTTGGTGCGTATATCGAACAGGTTGTCGCCGGCCTCGGGGATCTCCTCGAGCCAGAAGGGCATGATCTGCATCAGGCCCTGGGCGCCGGCGGAGGAGATGGCCCAGCGGTCGAAATTGCTTTCCACATGGATCACCGCCAGCACCAGCTCGGGGTGCAGGTCGGCCTTGCGGGCCTCGTAGTGGATGTGCTTCAGCAGGGTGAGGCGCTCGGCGTCGTCGGGCACGCGTGACTTGAGGCGGTTGGACATATCCATCAACCACACCTCGGCGTCGAAGCGGTCCTTGAAGCTGTCGCTTTCGCCGATCACCCGGGTGAGGTGTTGGCGCAGGCTGTCGTCCGGGCGCTCCTGGGTGGCGGCGTGTGATGACACGGGCAGGGCGAGCAACAGCGCCAGCAGGAGCCGGTGGAGATGTCGTGGAAGGTAGGCGGGGCGGGGCGAAATCATGTCTCTGAGTATATCGTCTCCGCAATTCACTCTTGTAGGTGCGGCTTCAGGCGCGGCCAGGTCTTTTGCATCGGGCTGTCGCGCCTTCTACTAGGCGCCGTCGAGCCGCTGGCGCAGAAACTCGATGATGCCATCGAGCGCAACGTCTTGCGAGTCGCTGTCGCGGCGGCCCTTGTATTCCACCCTGCCCGCATCCAGGCCGCGTTCGCCGAGGACGATGCGGTGCGGGATGCCGATCAGCTCCATGTCGGCGAACATCACCCCGGGGCGCTCCTTGCGGTCGTCCAGCAGCACGTCGATGCCGGCGGCGAGCAGGTCGTCGTGCAGCCTCTCCACCGCCTCGCGCAGGCGCTGCGACTTGTGCATGTTCATGGGTAGCAGGGCCACCTGGAACGGGGCGATGGCGCCGGGCCAGATGATGCCGCGATCGTCGTGGTTCTGTTCGATGGCGGCGGCCACCACGCGCGACACGCCGATGCCGTAGCAGCCCATGTTCATCACCACCGCGCGGCCGGCCTCGTCCAGCACCGTGGCGTCAAGGGCCTCGGCGTACTTGGTGCCGAGCTGGAAGATGTGGCCCACCTCCACGCCGCGCTTGATGGACAGGGTGCCCCTGCCGTCGGGGCTGGGGTCGCCCTCCACCACGTTGCGCAGATCGGCGACTTCTGGCTCCGGCAGGTCGCGGCCCCAGTTGACGCCGGTGAGGTGCTTGCCGTCCTCGTTGGCGCCGCACACGAAGTCGGCCAGCTGGGCGGCGGCGCGGTCGGCGATCACCGGCGCGGCGATGTCGCGCGGGCCGATGGAGCCGGCGGGGCAGCCGCAGCAGGTGTGTACCGCCTCGTCGCCCACCAGGGTCAGGGGCGCGGCCACCTGGGGCAGCTTCTCCGCCTTGATGGCGTTCAGCTCATGGTCGCCGCGCAGCACCAGGGCCACCACGGCGCTCTCGGTGCCCTTCACCAGCAGGGTCTTGACGGTCTGCGCCGGGTCCACGCCGAGGAACGCCGCCACCTCGGCGATGCTGCGCTGGTTGGGGGTGTCCACCACCTGCAGCTCCTGGGTGGGCGCCGGGCGTTCGCCGGCCGGGGCCAGGGCCTCGGCCAGCTCCACGTTGGCGGCGTAGTCGCTGTCGCTGGAGAAGGCGATGGCGTCCTCGCCGGCGTCCGCCAGCACGTGGAATTCGTGCGAGGCATTGCCGCCGATACTGCCGGTGTCCGCCTGCACGGCGCGGAAGTCCAGGCCCAGGCGGGTGAAGATGCGCGTGTAGGCATCGAACATGGCCTGGTAGGTTTCGTCCAGTGAGTCCTGATCGGCATGGAAGGAATAGGCGTCCTTCATGAGGAACTCGCGCGCCCGCATCACCCCGAAGCGCGGGCGGATCTCGTCGCGGAACTTGGTCTGGATCTGGTAGAAGTTCGCCGGCAGCTGCTTGTAGCTGCGCAGCTCGCGGCGCGCCAGGTCGGTGATCACCTCCTCGTGGGTGGGGCCGAGGCAGAACTCGCGCCCGTGGCGGTCATGCAGGCGCAGCAGCTCCGGGCCGTACTGCTCCCAGCGTCCCGACGCCTGCCACAGCTCGGCGGGTTGCACCATGGGCATCAAGAGTTCCTGTGCCCCGGCGCGATCCATCTCCTCGCGCACGATGGTCTCCACCTTGCGCAGCACCCGCAGGCCCAGGGGCAGCCAGGTATAGAGCCCGGAGGCCAGCTTGCGGATCATGCCCGCGCGCAGCATCAGCCGATGGCTGACGACCTCGGCGTCGGCGGGGGTTTCCTTGACGGTGGCGAGCAAGAACCGGGATGTGCGCATGGTGATCTGCCTGTGGCTGCGGATTGGCGAAAAGGGTGGGAATTGTAGCGGTAAGCGGCTGTTGCGCCAATGAAGATGGCCTCTGTGCGACACCAACGTGTGGCTGTGTGCAGGATTTGGGGAGGGGCCCTGGGGGCCTCATGTCGATGCTTTCGCAAGCCCGCAACACCTGTGCGGTTCGTGTCATGTGGGATGTCGGCGTATTTTCAATTCCGTAACCTATTGATATCCGGGAAATAAGCGCCAATCCTGATGACTATTGCCCATCGATTGATGCGCGCCTGTCAGTGGGGCATCTGGCGCTGTTGGTGGGCGGCTGAGGACGCTGTCCGTAGGAGCGGACCCTTGGGCCGCGATGTCGGACGAGGGGAAAACCATCGCGGCCCGAGGGTCCGCTCCCACCTGTGTTGTTGCCGAGGTGATGGCGGGCATGGCCCGCTTCCTCAGTTGTTGGCCCACAGCGGGCGCACGTAGGCATCGTCGCGGATGCTGTCGTCCTGCATCATGCGCCAGGCGGTCTGGAAGCCGAGTTCGCGGTAGGCCTCGAATTGTTGTTCGTCGAAGAACTGGTCGCTGGTGGGTTCGTCCGGGAATTGCGGGTGGGTCTTCTTGTAGCCGTAGAGGTCGGCGCTGAGCTGCTCGAAGAAGGTGGTCTTGAGGTAGATCAGGCGGCCGCGGCTGTTGTCAGGATAGACGATGGTGCACATGATGTAGCCGCGCTCGGCGCACTGGATGGCGTCGTCGGCGACGCCCTTGCCGCGCGGCACCAGGGGTTGCAGGTCTTCGCAGTCGCAGAGGATGAGGGTGCCGAAGTCGACGCGGGCCTTTTCCATGGCGTTGGCGAGGTCGGTGAACTGAAAATCGGGATCGGCGCCGCCGTCGCAGACCATGATGAGCCGGGCGCGGCGGCGGATCAGTTCGTACAGGGCGAGGTTTTCGAAGTGGCCGCCGTCGGTGAGCTGCACGTAGTGGGCGCGTTCATTCAGGCGCGAGCGGAAGAACACCTCGCTGAGCCCGGGGTGGAGGTAGTTGGGGATGGACGGGCTGCCGGATGGCTGGGCGGGATTGGGCGCCCAGTAGCCGAGGCGGATGTTGAGCAGGCCCATGAGCATGGACAGCAGCGGCTGGCGGGTGACGCCCTGGCCGCCGACGCCGGCGCCGGGATTGACGGCGGCGCCGGAGATGGCCATGGCGGTGGGCAGGGTCATGCGGCCGTCCATGAAGACGTCGGACTGGCGCCAGCCGGTGGCGTTGCTGCCGCAGAAGTAGGGCGAGAGGATGAAGTTGTCGCCGCCGCGGCCACGGAATTTGGGGATGTGGGAGGACTCCAGCACTACGTTGGTGTTGATCAGGTGGTAGGGCGCGGGGTTGGCTTCGGGGCCCGCGCCCGGGTTGGCGGCGTAGAGATCGTGGATGGGCATCTTGTCGGCGCTGGCCGCGGCGCGGGTGGCGATCTTGCCTGCCAGCGCCTTGTCGATGTCGGGCATGAAGAGCTCCATCAGGCGGTCGCGGTAGTAGCGGTGGATGGAGAGGTAGTTGATGTTGGCGAGGCGGCCGAGCAACAGGGCGCCGGCGGCGCTGACGACGATGGCGGTGATGAGCCCCGGCCCGTCGCTGCCCGCCGCGAGGCGGATGGCGCAGTGGTAGGCGAGCAGCAGCAGGCCGAAGCAGAGCGCGGCGGTGGCGACGCTCACCACCAGGCCCATGGGAATGCGGCCCTTCTTGCCGCTGCTGGTCTTGAAGAAGGCGAACACGCCGGAGAGGGCGCCGAACAGGGTGGAGAGGGCGCCGATCCAGCCGGGCAGGGCCGAGGCGTCTGCCTGTGCGGCGGCCGCGGGCGCCTCCAGGGTGCCGCTGAATTGCAGCGCGCCGTCTGCCGAGCGGCTGCCGCTGATGACGAATTCGCTGGCCTCGCTGGCGGCGGTTTCGCCGAGGGCTTGCAGGGCCTCGTAGACGGCGGGCACGGCGCCGAGGACGAACAGGGCCACGGTGAGGGTGAGCAGGGTGCTCGCGGTGCGCTCGTAGGCCTGGCGCCAGCGATAGGCCGCGGATTTTTCACCCTCCCGGCCGGGTTCGCGTTTGCTCCTCGACCAGGCGCTGGTGAGCACCGCATACCCCAGGGAGAGGAGCACGAACAGACCGGCGAGGAGCAGGCCGAGCCACAGGGCGAGGTTGCCGGCGTGCACCGGCAGGCCGAGGTCGGCCGGCGTGTGCGACAGCAGGGGGTAGGCCGCGGCGAGGAACAGGGCCAGCAACAGGCCGAAGTAGACGCCGAGGCTGACCAGGGCGCCGCGCAGGATCACCGCGACCAGGGACATGGCGTCGATGCCGTCGCCGGGGGTGAGGTATTTGGCCTGCTGACGCAGGTAGCGCAGCAGCTTTCCCTTGTAGCGCTCGGTGACGCCGCCCCCGCCGTCGGCGTCGGCCCGGCGCGCGTCGTCGCGCTTGCTGGCGAGGCGCAGCTCGGGGTCTGAGCCGCTCATGGGGTAGCTGCCGTAGGGGAAGCGCTTGCGGTCCAGGCCGAAGCGCTCGATGCCGGTCTGCGCCGGGTCCATGGGGTGGGACAGCAGCCAGCTCACGGAGGCGCCGATGTAGCCGCCGCCGGAGACGCTGGAGAGGTAGTCGAAATTCTTCAGCCAGCCGTTGTGGGCCAGGGCCTGCATCACGCCGAGGGAGAAGCTGGCGGAGCGGATGCCGCCGCCGGAGAGGGCGAGGCCGGTGAGTTCGAGCGGCCTGCCGCCCGTGTGGTCTTTTTGCGCGGGCAGGCCGCGGCGGCGGCGGATGTATTCAAGCTCCTTTTCGATCACGCATTGCGCGCCAAAATACTGGATGTCCTGGGCGTCGTAGTGGATGTAGCTGCCGTCGTTGCTTTCCTTCCCTGCACTGCCGTCTGTCATGCTCCCTTCCCCCGTCCGCCTGCCGTGTGCTTGTCAGGAGTACTAGCCTAGCGACAAATAGGGGGCATGGGAAGGCGGCCCGACGCGCCGGGCACGCGTCGTGGCTGTGCCGGAAAAACGGACGGGCGCGAAAAAGGGGGGGTGGGTGCGCACCCATCCCCCCTTCTGGTCGGCGCCGCCGAGGGGTCTAGTTGACGACCGAGGCGTTGGAGACGAAGAGGATGGTGTCGAAGGTGCGGTGCAGGCTCTTGCTGTTGAAGTTGTGCAGCACCGCGGCGTCGCCCCACTGCACCGTGTCGTCGGGCTTTGCGCGCATCAGACTGGCGGCGATCCACAGTGTCTTGTTGTCGCCCGTGTCCACCTTCATGTAGGTGTAGCCACTGGCGTGCATCAATTCCAGCACGGTGCCCTGCTTGGGCATGCCCTGGGCCTCGGCCAGCGCCTGCCGTTGGGCGGGGCTGAGCTGTTGGCCCGCCGGGGCGCTGGACTGCGGCGCGGGCGCCGCCGGTGCCGCGGGGGCCTGTTGGGCCGGTGCGGCGGGGGCCTCGGTGTTGGCTGCCGGCTTGGCGTCGTCGGAATCGGAGCAGGCGGTCAGGGCCAGCAGGGCGGCGGCCAGCGCCAGGATGGAAAGGTGTTTCATTGCTTGTGTCCCCTGGAAAAATTTGCCCGGTACTTTAGCACAGGCGGCAGATTCGCGGCCAATGGGACTATGGGCATAACCCCTGCCCGGCGGTCGTTATCCCTGATCCAGCAGGCGCATGGAGAGATCCACGGCGCGGATGTCCTTGCTGATGGCGCCGACGGAAATGTGATCCACGCCGGTCTCGGCGATGGCGCGGATCGTGTCGAGCCCGACGTTGCCGGAGGCCTCCAGCCGGCTGCGTCCGGCGTTGATGGCCACGGCCTCGCGCAGGCTGGCCAGATCCATGTTGTCGAGCATCACGGTGTCGGCGCGGGCCGCCAGCGCCTGCCTCAGTTCCGTGAGGTTTTCCACCTCCACTTCCACCGGCTTGCCGGGGGCGATTTCCCGCGCCCGGGCCACGGCCTGGGCGATGCCGCCGGCGGCGAGGATATGGTTCTCCTTGATCAGGAAGGCGTCGTACAGGCCCATGCGGTGGTTGCGCGCGCCGCCGCAGGCGGTGGCGTATTTTTGCGCCGTGCGCAGGCCCGGCAGGGTCTTGCGGGTGTCCAGCAGTTGCGCGCCGGTGCCTTCGATGGCATCGACGTAACGGCGGGTCTGGGTGGCGGTGGCGCTGAGGGTCTGCAGGAAATTCAGCGCCGCGCGCTCGCCGCTGAGGAGGCTGCGCGCCGGGCCGCGCAGCTGACACAGGGTCTGGTTGGGGCGCAGGCGCTCGCCGTCGCGGGCCTGCCAGATCACCTGCACGCGGCGGTCGAGCTGGCGGAACACCTCGTCGAACCAGGCCGCGCCGCAGAGCACCGCCGCCTCGCGCACGATGACCCGGGCGCGGGCCTCGGCATTCGCCGGGATCAATCGGGCGGTGATGTCGCCGGGGCCGATGTCCTCGGCGAGGGCGCGGCGCACGCTGCTTTCGATGTCGCTGGGCAGGGTGGGCATGGCGTCAGGCCAGCTTGTCGTCGGCGACGAAGTATTTCGGATCTTCGATGATGTTTACCTCCACCAGGTCGCCGGCCTTTTCCAGCAGCCTGGTGCACTCCGGGCTGAGGTGGCGCAGGTGCAGGCGCTTGCCGGCCTTGAGGTAGCGCTCGGCCAGGGTGTCGATGGCCTCGATGGCGGAGTGGTCGGCGACGCGGGCGTTCTTGAAGTCCACCACCACGTCGTCGGGGTCGTTCCTGGGATCGAACAGGTCCTGGAAATTGCTCACCGAGGCGAAGAACAGGGGGCCTTCCAACTCGTAGACCTTGCCGCCGAGTTCGTTGGTGTAGCTCTTCACGTTGATGCGCTTGGCGTGCTCCCAGGCGAAGGCCAGGGCGGAGACGATCACCCCCACCACCACCGCCACTGCCAGGTCGGTGGCCACGGTGACGCCGGAGACGAGGATCAGCACGAAGGCGTCGGTGCGCGGGATCTTCTTCAGGATGCGGAAGCTGGACCACTCGAAGGTGCCGATCACCACCACGAACATCACGCCCACCAGCGCCGCCAGGGGGATCTCCTCGATCAGGTCCGAGGCAAACAGGATGAAGGCCAGCAGGGCCAGCGCAGCGGTGATGCCGGACAGCCGCCCGCGCCCGCCGGAGTTCACGTTGATCATGCTCTGGCCGATCATGGCGCAGCCGCCCATGCCACCGAAGAAGCCGGTGGCGACGTTGGCGGTGCCCTGGGCGATGCACTCCCGGTTGCCGCGGCCGCGGGTCTCGGTGAGTTCGTCGATCAGGGTCAGGGTCAGCAGCGACTCGATGAGGCCGATGGCGGCGAGGACCACCGCGTAGGGCAGGATGATCTTGAAGGTCTCCCAGTTGAGCGGGACCATGGGGATGTGGAACTCGGGCAGGCCGCCGGCGATGGAGGCGATGTCGCCCACGGTCTTGGTGTCCAGATCCAGGCCGATGACCATCAGGCTGACCACCACGATGGCCGCCAGGGAGGAAGGCACGGCCTTGGTGAGCCGGGGCAGGTAGTTGATGATGGCCATGGTCAGGGCCACCAGGCCGAGCATGATCCACAGCTCGTTGCCTTGCATCCACTGGCTGGCGCCGCTCTCGTCGGTGGTCTGGAACGACTTCATCTGCGCCAGGAAGATGACGATGGCCAGGCCGTTGACGAAGCCCAGCATCACCGGATGCGGCACCATGCGGATGAACTTGCCCAGGCGCAACAAGCCGGCGCCGATCTGGATGATGCCCATTAGCACCACGGTGGCGAACAGGTATTCCACGCCGTGATCCGCCACCAGCGCCACCATTACCACCGCCAGGGCGCCGGTGGCGCCGGAGATCATGCCGGGGCGGCCGCCGATGCTGGCGGTGATCAGGCCCACCATGAAGGCGGCGTACAGACCCACCAGCGGCTCCACCCCGGCGACGAAGGCGAAGGCCACCGCCTCCGGCACCAGCGCCAGGGCCACGGTGAGGCCGGAGAGAACATCGTTTTTGACATTGCGCCTGCGCGCGGCGTGGAGTTCGAACATGACAACCTCGGGAGGGGCGTGCCGGCCAACGCCGGCAAAAAGGGCGCGTATTTTACCCGAGGCGGCGTGGGGCGGGAAGGATGATGCCGAGTCGCCAGCGGTGCGCCAGGCGACTATCTGGGGGACGGCCAATATTCCTTCTCGCTGGAGCCTGTTTGCATGCCGGCAACCAGTGGCTGTTCCGCCCGGATCTCTGCGAGTCGTTCAAGACCCACTACCCGGGGCATATCGGGGGCGGACACTGCACCTTCGAGGACCGCGACGGCGCCTGCGACGAACCCTGAACCCGGCGCGCGGACGGCCTCAGTCGCCGATGGAAACGGACATGATCTTCCAGGCCTTGCCGACCTTGATCAGGGTGTAGGTCGCCGGCTGGGTGTAGAGCAGGTCGTCGCCGGCATCATAGAATTTCCACTGCAACTTGACGATGGCCGTGGTCTTTCCGCTGGAGAGCAGCTGGCGCTTGTCCGCCTCGATGCGGGCGATCTCGCGCTCACCGAGGTCGGCGCGGGTCTTCTTCAGGAAGGCGACGATCTCGTCGCTGGTGGCGAGCTGGCGGACGCTGTCGCCGCTGATGACGGTGGTAGGCAGGTAATACTTCTGGGCATGCCGACGCAGGCCGTCCTCCGTGAGGGAGGTGGCATAGCTGCTGAACAGCGCGTTCATGTCGTCGCCTTCGGCGAAGATGCGCATCACCTCCTGTGACTGGGTGGCGGGCGCGTAGGCGGCCATGTCCTTGTTGAACTGGCGCATCAAGCGACGCTCGGCGTCGCAGTTGTTGATGGTCATGCTGCACCAGGTTTCCATCACGATCCGGTATTTGCCGTTACCCAGCGGCACCTTGTTGACCGTGATGTCCGTTTCCCAGAGGAAGGATTCATCGTCCGCCGGGTTGGTCTGCAGGCGCTCGTCGGTGTCGATGGCGAGCCCCTGCGGGGTGGCCTTCATGACCCATTGGCGCGCCGCCTGCCAGATCCTTGCGCATTCCTCGTCGCTGCTGCACACAGGAATGGTCTGCTGGAACAGCACATCGTCCTTCAGGTCGAAGGCGGTGCTTTGGCAGCCGGCCAGGAGAATCACGGCACCGAGAACGAAAAAGGGAAATTTCATGGTTGCCTTCGCTTGTGGGGGTAAACCGAGTCTATCACCGATACGGCCCGCTCATGGCGCGTCGGCCCGGCGCAGCAGTTTGTAGACGACGAGGTCGGGGTCGAGATCCGCCAGCTCGATGCACACCTGCAGGCCGAAGGGCGCCAGGGTGGCGTTGGGCGGCTGGCGGAACAGCAGCTCGCGGAACAGGGCGTAGTTGTCCGCGCTGTCGGCCAGCCGCTGCGCGGCCGGCACGGTCTGATTGTGGCGCGCCACGGTGAAGGCGAACAGCGCCGGCAGGGTGAAGGTGAGGCGGTCGCCCGTCAGCGCCAGGCCCTCGCCGAACTGGCGAACCAGTGCCTGCATCCCGGCATCGCCGGCGGCCACGGCGGGGAGGATCTCCTCCAGCATCAGTCGGTAGATGTTTTCCATGCGGTGATTCTACTAAATTCCTGAA
>Ga0256839_1000920_pt1 | contig 37225 bp, 42 predicted proteins | sample 354166metaG_FD_185968 | JGI IMG/M metagenome (GOLD analysis project Ga0256839, IMG submission 185968) | Hydrothermal vent microbial communities from Mid Atlantic Ridge, Atlantic Ocean - 354-166 | ecosystem: Environmental > Aquatic > Marine > Hydrothermal vents | place: Atlantic Ocean: Mid...
ATCTTTTACCACTGGTGGCGGCGACACCCCGCTCCTGGCATCACTGACCCTCCCATTGACGACCTTTTCAACGAATCCGGTGGCTTGTTGGCGGGAATCAGGTGAAAAAATGGGGAGACGCCAGGGTATTGGAAGGGTGATGAGGCCGCCATTTATCTGATAAAATCACTCAGGTTTATGGACGGATTATGAGGACTGGTGAAACCATGACTGTCAACGAGCGGATCGAGCAACAGCTCAAAGAGCATCCCGTGATTCTCTATATGAAAGGCACCCCGGATTTCCCCCAGTGCGGATTTTCCGGCCGTGTGGTCGAGATCCTCAACGAATGCGGGGTCGAATATGCCTACGTGAACATTCTGGAGGATCCACAATTGCGTGAAGCCCTCAAGCAGTATTCCAACTGGCCCACCTACCCCCAGTTGTATGTCAAGGGAGAGCTGGTGGGCGGCTGCGACATTATGATTCAGTTGCACCAAAGCGGCGAGCTTCGGAAGATGCTGGAACAGGCGGTGGCCACGGCGCAATAGGGGTCAGACGGTTTCCTGGGGTTGGGAAGCGCGCTTGAGCAGTTCCCAGGTATTGACGATGGTGCAGAACAATTCGGCCGTTTTTTCCGCGTCGTAGCGGGCCGAGTGGGCTTCCTGATTGTCCCACTCGATGCCTGCGGCCTTGATGGCCTTGGCGAGCACCGTCTGGCCATAGACCAAGCCCCCCAGCGTGGCCGTGTCGAATGTGCTGAAAGGGTGGAACGGATTGCGCTTCAATCCTGCCCGCCGGGCGGCTGCATTGACGAAGCCAAGATCGAAGGAGGGGTTGTGCCCCACGAGGATGGCCCGGGTGCAGCCGTTTTTTTTGATCGCGGCCCGAACCGGTTGGAAAATCTTGAGCAATGCCTCTTTTTCATCCATGGCGATACGGAGTGGATGATGGGGGTCTATCTTGTTGAATTCGAGCGCCGCAGGGTCGAGATCGGACCCTTCGAAGGGGGTGACATGGGCGGAATACACCTCGGCTGTCTGCAACATCCCTTGCGGGTCCATGGATGTGATCACTGCGGCGATTTCCAGCAGGGCGTGCCTGTTGGGATCGAAACCGGCTGTTTCGACATCGACGATGACCGGGAGATAGCCTCGAAAGCGGCCGGCTATGGGCGATTTGGCTTGTTTCATGGAGATGGCCGAACAGGTCGAAGAGATGGAAGGAAAAATTCAGTATAGCCTGAACTCGAAGAGCGGCGCTGAATATGCTATGTTTCTTTCTTTTTTTGCGCAGTCTGGTGCTCGCGTTATGGATAACAACCTGGAAAAATCGATGACTCCGTGGCGCCGGGTGGTCGTTCTCCTGGCCACTCTGGCGTTGAATGGTTGCGCCACCCAGGGGGATTCCCGGGATCCTTGGGAACCTTTCAACAGAGGGGTGTTCAGGTTCAATGATACCCTCGATACCTATGTGATGAAACCCATCGCCAAGGGATATCAATGGGTCACCCCCGAATTCGTCGATCAAGGCGTAACCAACTTTTTCGACAACCTCAACGATATTGCTGTGACCGCCAATGACCTGTTTCAGTTCAAATTCAAGCAGGGAGGGCAGGACATGGCCAGGCTTTTGCTCAACACCACGCTGGGTATAGGAGGCATCGTCGATGTCGCCACCGAGGTCGGCCTGGTCAAGCACAACGAGGATTTTGGCCAGACTTTGGCAGTGTGGGGCGTGCCTTATGGGCCTTATCTGGTATTGCCTTTTCTCGGCCCCAGTTCGCCCAGGGACGCGGTGGGATCGGCCGCCGACGGCTTCATGAATCCAATTTCGTATACACCTTTGTGGGCGGTGAGGATTGGGTTCTTTGGCGTCAAAACCATCGACTTTCGGGCCGACAACCTCAGCGCCACCGAGATTCTCGATGAAGCGGCGCTGGACAAGTACGCTTTCATGCGCAATGCCTACTTTCAGCGGCGCGAATATTTGATCTACGATGGTGAACCGCCCCTGGACGACGAATTCGAGAAATTCGAGCAGGAGCTGGAAGAAGAGCTTTAGTCACTCACGAGCCGCCAGCGGCAGCTTTCCCCTCCCCGGAGCGGGGCGATCTCGATGCCGGTGGGGCTGACATAATGCTCGGGAACTTCCCATTCCGAGGCCTCGAGCGTGATCGTGGCCCGATTGCGGGGCAGGCGATAGAAGTCCGCCCCATGGTGGCTGGCGAAAGATTCCAGTTTATCCAGAGAGCCGGCTTGTTCGAAGGCCTCGGCATAGAGTTCCATGGCCAGCGGGGCGGAAAAACAGCCGGCGCAACCACAGGGGCTTTCCTTTCGTTCCCGCGCGTGGGGCGCGCTGTCGGTGCCGAGGAAGAATTTGGGATTGCCGGAGGTGGCGGCCTCGAGCAAAGCCTGGCGGTGGCTTTCCCGTTTGAGGACGGGCAGACAGTAATAATGTGGCCGGATTCCACCCACCAGAAGGATGTTGCGGTTGTAGAGCAGATGCTGGGGGGTGATCGTGCCGGCGATATTGGCGGGGGTCTGGGTGACGAACTCCACGCCTTCGCGGGTGGTGATGTGTTCCAGCACGATCCGCAGCCGTGGGAAGCGCCGGTGGATGGATTGAAGCGCCCGCTCGATGAAGACTCTTTCCCGGTCGAAGATGTCGATGTCGCCGTCGGTGACTTCGCCGTGAACCTGAAGCACCAGATCCCTGGATTCCATGCGTTCCAGCAATGGATAGATTTTCTCCAGCTTGCCGACGCCGGCCTCCGAATGGGTGGTGGCGCCGGCCGGGTAAAGTTTGCAGCCGAGGATCCACGGGGTTTGAGCGGCCTTTTCTATTTCCCCCGGGGAGGTGTTTTCGCTCAGGTAAAGACACAGGTAAGGCTCGAAAGGGTGTTTTTCCGCCACCGCCGCCAGAATTCTCCGGCGATAGTGAAGGGCTTGCGCCACCGTGAGGATGGGGGGAGAAAGGTTGGGCATGACCAGTGCCCTGGCGAATTGGCGGGCGCTGAAGTTCGCCACGAAAGACAGCATGGCATCGTCGCGCAGATGGAGATGCCAGTCGTCGGGTTGAATGATCGTGAGGGTTTGCATGCGATATGACCTGAATCGGGGGAAATTTGGGTATACTGGAAACAATCACCGGTTCAGTCAAGTCAAAGACTTGAAAATTTGCAGGCCACCCCAAATCTGTTTTCCCGGAACCTTCTTCCTCCGGGGCTGTGAATGGACCGGAAACCGATTCGGATTGCTGAATGTTCGCTTTTCCAGGAGGTGATGAGATGCCGATTTATGAATACCAATGCCAGTCTTGTGGTCATGAACTGGAAGCCTTGCAGAAAGTGAGCGATCCGCCTCTCAGCGAGTGTCCCGAGTGTCACCGCGAGGCACTGCAAAAGAAGATATCGGCCGCGGGCTTCCGCCTCAAGGGCAGTGGTTGGTACGAGACCGATTTCAAGAAGGGATCGGAGAAGAAAAGAAATCTGGCCGATGAGGGGAAGAAATCCGAAAAGAAAGAGGCATCGGCCGCCAAGAACAAGTCGTCCCAGGCGCCGGCTGCCAAAGCCGGCAGCTAGGCAGCTTGCTTCCGGCTTCGGGGCGACTTAATATTCCTCACTTTTTTGACTACAGGATTTTGAAATAATCATGATGCGAACCCATCGGTGTGGAGAACTGAATGAAAGTCATATCGACCAGGAAGTCGTGCTGTCGGGCTGGGTCCACCGGCGCCGGGATCACGGTGGGGTCATATTCATCGACCTCAGGGACCGGGAAGGTTTGGTGCAGGTGGTCGTCGATCCTTCGACCCCGGAAGCGTTCTCGCTTGCCGAACAGGTTCGCAGTGAATTCGTCATCAAGGTGAGGGGCCGGGTCCGGCGCCGGCCCGAAGGCACCGAAAACCCGAATCTTCCGACAGGGCAAATAGAAGTCCTGACCTCGGAGCTGGAAATCCTCAATCGCGCCGAAACTCCCCCATTTCCGGTGGAAAGCGATATTCCGGTGAGCGAGGAAGTTCGGCTCCGTTATCGTTATCTGGATCTCAGGCGGCCGGAGATGCAGGCCAAATTGCGGGCAAGGCGGGACATCGTGAGGGTGTTGCGTCGTTTTCTCGACGAGCACGACTTCTATGAAATCGAGACGCCGTTTCTGACCAAGGCGACGCCCGAGGGCGCCAGGGACTATCTGGTGCCGAGCCGGACCCATCCCCATTCGTTCTTCGCCCTGCCGCAGTCCCCCCAGTTGTACAAGCAGCTGCTGATGATCGCCGGCTTCGACCGCTATTACCAGATCGTGCGTTGTTTCCGCGACGAGGATCTGCGCGCCGACCGCCAGCCGGAGTTCACTCAGCTGGATATCGAGACCTCGTTCATGGATGAACACGATATCATGGCACTCATGGAAGAGATGATGCGGCGCCTGTTCAGGGAAGTCCTGGATGTGAAACTGCCCAATCCGTTTCCCCGTCTCAGCTATGCCGAGGCCATGCGGCGTTTTGGCAGCGACAAACCGGATCTGCGGATTCCGCTGGAATTGGTCGATCTGGCCGATCTGATGCAGGCGGTCGAGTTCAAGGTCTTTTCAGCCCCCGCCAAAGACCCCGCCGGGCGGGTGGCGGCACTCAGGCTGCCGCAAGGGGCGGATCTCAGTCGTAAGGAAATCGACGATCTGACCAAGTTCGTCTCCAATTACGGCGCCAAGGGGCTGGCCTATGTCAAGGTCAACGACCGCGAGGGGGGCAGGGAAGGCCTGCAGTCCCCGATTCTGAAATTTCTTCCGGACGAGGTGATCGAATCGATTCTTGAAAGGACCGGCGCCCAGACGGGGGATCTGATTTTCTTCGGGGCCGACAAGGCTAGGATAGTCAATGAAGCCCTGGGGGCGCTACGGGTCAAATTGGGCACTGACAGGGGGTTGGTGGAGGAAGGCTGGCGCCCCCTGTGGGTGGTGGATTTCCCCATGTTCGAATGGGACGAGGAGCAAAAACGCTGGGTTGCCCTGCATCACCCTTTCACCGCTCCCGCCTGCACCATCGACGAATTGCAGGCGGATCCGGGCAAGGCGCTTTCCAGAGCCTACGACATGGTGCTCAATGGCGTCGAAGTGGGCGGTGGATCCATTCGTATCCACACCCGGGAGATGCAGCAGGCGGTGTTCAGGCTGCTGGGAATCGGCGAGGAGGAAGCGCGGGAGAAATTTGGTTTTCTGCTCGATGCGCTCAAGTACGGTTGCCCGCCGCACGGGGGTATCGCCTTCGGCCTTGACCGCTTGGTGATGTTGATGACAGGTTCCAGGACGATTCGCGACGTAATGGCTTTCCCCAAGACCCAGACGGCGGCCTGTCCGATGGTGGATGCGCCGGCGGTGATCAACGAGGAGCAGTTGCGTGAATTGATGTTGCAACTTCGTAAACCGCCCCGGCAGCGGGCGACGGAAAGATCCGAAAGCGCGGCCGGATGAATCGGGTTTTCAATTCAGCCAGACGGTGAATCTATGACAGCAGCATTGGCGATTCAGGACTACGCCTTGATGGAGGACGCGGACTGCGAAGCGCGGATCGAAGCGGCCAGGGAAAAGCTGGGAGAGCGACTGGTCATTTTGGGGCATCATTACCAGCGTGACGAGGTTTTCCGCCACGCCGATCTGACCGGGGATTCTCTCAAGTTGTCCCGGGAAGCGGCCCAATCCAAAGCGGAATACATCGTGTTTTGCGGCGTTCATTTCATGGCCGAAGTGGCCGATATCCTCTCGCGTCCCGAGCAGATCTCCATTCTTCCCGATTTGGCGGCGGGCTGCTCCATGGCCGACATGGCCAACCTGCCCAAAGTGGAACAGTGCTGGAACGAGTTGTCACGGGTGATCGACGTGGAAAATCAGGTCACTCCCGTCACTTACATCAACTCGGCGGCCGATCTCAAGTCTTTCTGCGGGCGCCATGGCGGGATCGTGTGCACTTCCAGCAACGCTGCCCGGATTCTGGAATGGTCTTTCGGCCAGAGAGAAAAGGTGCTGTTCTTTCCCGATCAGCATTTGGGTCGAAACACCGGCTACGAGATGGGGATTCCCCTCGATGAGATGGTGGTATGGCAAGCCGGAAAGCCTTTGGGAGGGCTGACCGCAGAGCAGATCCGCAAAGCCCGGATCATCCTTTGGGAAGGGTTTTGTTCGGTCCATCAGATGTTCCGTCCCGAGCACATCGACCGTTTCCTGGAACGTTATCCAGAGACCAAAGTGATTTCCCATCCGGAATGTTCTTTCGAGGTATGCCGGAAGAGTCATTATCTGGGATCGACCGAAACGATTCTGAAAACGGTTCGCGCCGCAGAGCCCGGCACACGTTGGCTGGTGGGGACGGAACTGAATCTCGTCAACCGGTTGCGTCAGGAAATGAAGCCAAAAGGGGTGGAGGTTCATTTCATGTCACCGATGGTCTGCATGTGCTCGACCATGTTCAGAACCGACCCTCAGCACTTGGCATGGGTGCTGGAGAATCTGGCCGAAGGTCAGGTGGTCAACAGAATCCAGGTGCCTGAAAAGGAAGCCGGGGAAGCGAGGCTGGCCTTGGACAGGATGTTGGCGCAGGGATGAATCAGCGGCCTGTTTCGGCTTTTTTCAAGGTGAGAAGGTGGGCCATCTTCTCCGCTTTGGCCTTGAGATAAGGCAGGTTTTCTCTGTGGTGTCCCACTTCGATCGGGACCCTTTGTTCCACCTCGATTCCGTACTTCTCCAGTTCCTTGATTTTTTCCGGATTGTTGGTGATCAAGCGGACGGATTGAAGCTGTAAGTCCTTGAGGATCAGGGCGGCGATCCGGTAATCGCGTTCGTCCGCCTGATGTCCCAATTTCAAGTTGGCGTCCACCGTATCGAACCCTTGATCCTGGAGATTGTAGGCCTGAAGTTTCTTGAACAGGCCGATGCCCCGGCCTTCCTGTCTTAAATACACCAGTACCCCGCATTCGGACTCTCCGATCAGGCGCAGCGCTTCTTCCAGTTGTTGTCCGCAATCGCACCGTTGTGAGCCGAAAACATCGCCGGTCAGGCATTCGGAATGAAGCCTGACCAATACGCTCCGCCGCCCTTTGATTTTTCCTTTGACCATCGCCAGATGCTCCTTGCCATCGATGTCGTTCTCATAGTAATGGAGGCTGAATTCCCCATGCCGGGTGGGTATTCTGGCGCAGACGGTGTTTTTGATACTGGCTTGTTTCATCTATGGCAATATACCTTAAAAAAGATAGATTTTTGTAGATTGCATGGAAATATTCAGTGGCGTATCGCCAAACAAATCCAAGCTGTCTGGTCCGGCGGGTTTTTGTCCGCCATGGCGATCGATCCACGCCTTCCAGAGCGAAGAAATGGCTCTGGGTTCATGTCATTCATGCTCGTTTGGAGCGTCAGTCACCTTCGATGGTTCCAGTTCCGCCAGGATTTCCGTCCATCTGTCGCCGTCGCCGGAACCGGCTTCTTTGGATAGCGACAGAAGATTGAGGGTCATCGCGGTGGTGACGATGGGGTCGAGAAACACCGTCTTGATCCAGAAGGTCAAGATGGCGGCGAAGATCGGCTTCCATATTCCCAGGCTGATGGGTAACGCCTCGTCCACCCAGCCCACCGGTTTGAGCAGCACCCAGAACGCAATGAGCAGTATGGTGTATAAAAAAGCATTGAGAATCAGGCTATAACGAAAGAAAATCTGGAAATTTTCACAGAAAGTCAAAGCGCTTCGGCGTAAGGCGGTAATGCTCATTTCCTTGATTACAGGCGCCAGCATCGCGTCGGCGGCAAATCCCATCGTTGCCGTGACCAGGGCTTTTTGCAATGCCTGCGTTTTCGTTGCAACGGAGGGGTTCCCGGTGGCGTTCGCGGTGAAGGCCTGGGCGATGACTTGTTTTAATTTGAGCCGGTATTCCCAAGCCGTCCCGGGGTCGGGAAACAACGTCTGCACTTGTTGTTTCAGCTGGCTGTGGAGGGCCTTTCCGGAAGGCAGTTCGGCGCCTGTGATCCGTTTGACGATGGCAAACAGCTGGGGCAGATCCAGGTGAAAGAAAAGGGCGGGTCTTGCAATGCGATAGCCGTAGAGGGCTCCGATCAGGCCCGCTGCGGCGCCTATCTGTCCCCAGAATCCGGGGTTGTCGGAAAAAGAGGCCAGGCCGAAGAAACTGCCGGCGCCCAGGGGAATGGAAAACAGCAGGCCAAGCGTGATGGCGGCATGGATCAAGATCCTCCGGTTCATGACCGGCATGGTGCGTTCCAGTATCTGGGTGGCTTTGAGCAGGTTCAGTTGCATATTCGTCCTCCTGTTCCTTCGTTTTATGAATTGATGACGTCAGCTTGATTTTTCGAGTTGATGTCTGATGCTTTCCGCCGCTTCGATCGCCTCCAGATAAGCCTGCATGGTGTTTTGCAGATCCAGTTGGGGTAGGGGAAGTCTGTGGCAGATACCACGTTCCAGGCTCAGCGTGGATTGCAGCACCTGACCAATGGGGCCATTCCCATACAACAGCGCCTGATTGATCTCGTCAGTCAGATTGAGTTGTTGCAGTATTTCTTCCATGGGGGCGTCCATGATGGCGTCCAGTAATGAAAACAGGCCGCTGATATAGTACTGTTCGGCGTCTTCGCGCCCCAGTTGCCCGGCGATCTGTTCGCAGGTGCGGGCCCTTACCAGGGCCGTGATTATCAGTTCCCTGGGTTCGTAGTCGATGGCATTGATGGCGATGACCATGGCCCATTGTTTGATCCGGTTCAAACCAAAGAAGACCACGGCCCTTTTGATGGAATCCACCTTTTTGGGCAGCCCATAAAAGGCCGCGTTGATCAGCCGGAGTATTTTATAACTGAGCGTGACATCCTGACTGACCAGGTTTTCCACTTCTTCGATGGTGATGTCGGGATCCTGCAACCTGGCCAGGAGCCGCAGGATGGCCAGGCGGTTGGCGGGGATGTGGGTGCCCTGGAGGAGGCGCGGGCGCTGGAAAAAATCACCCTGAAAATAATCGAACCCGGCATCGAAGGCGGCATCGTATTGTTCCCGGGTTTCCACCTGATTCACCAGGAGCTTGAGTCCCTTCGCGTGAATTTCATCCAGAAAGGGAGCTATTTCCTTCACCGCCTCTCCTGCTTCCACGGCGAGGAGGGTGGCGAAATCCAGCTTTTTGGCCAGCTGAGGGGCATAGTGATGGGTGGCGATGGCAATCAGGTATCCCTGTGCGGCAAGTTCTTTGAGGTGCTTTTCTGCCTGCTCGTCGAGCGCTTGCCAGTTGGCACAGAGAACCAGTTGTTGTTTGGGAAGGGAAAGATCGGGCAGATTCTCCAGCCAGGAGGCGGGGAAACTGAGAAGGCCGGCTTTCCCTCCTGTCAGTTTCTCCAGCCGGGCCTTTTCCCACACCTGTTGAAGCGTTTGCAGGGGCGCGTCGTCCACGTTCCGGGTGGAATCGCAAGGTAGCAGCTGATAGGCGAATACATCCAATTGCCGGTCATAGATGGGACTGCGGCCGATAAAACCTTGGATCATGGTGAACCCCTCTTATGAATTTTTCGGTTTTGAGACGGTGGAATGGAGGCCGGGAACAAGGTCGCCGCCAGGGAAAACCAGCGCTTGACAGGATTGTCCCGAATAAGCATAATGCCCCCTTCTAGGGCTACGTAGCTCAGCTGGTTAGAGCACAGCACTCATAATGCTGGGGTCGGTGGTTCAAGTCCACCCGTAGCCACCATTTTCTTCCTTTCCGCTTGACGCTTTTTCCCCGCTCCCCATCATTTTTTTCTGATCTTGCCTATGGTAAAGTTCCAAGGGCCAACCTTCCTTTGTGGCACCTGATTTGGCACAATAACAAGGTTGGTTGTCATAATAACATCTCATCATTTGGAGGAGCTATGCGCACATTCGTAAGATTGATTCTCGCATTGTCATTTGGGGTTGCTTCACTGTCACCGGCATTCGCCGATGGGGGCGGAGGTGGCGGTGCGGCGACCGGATGTCGTCTTTCCGTTGGCCCCTTTACTTTGTTGTTTTCGGCTTATCAACCCCAACTGACCGCCGATGCCAAATACTGCACCGACATTCCCGGCCTGGGGCGGACCAACCTGGTGGTTGACTACGAAGCCAAGGAAGGTTCCACTTCCATCGGAAGCCAGAGACGTCTGGATCAGGAAATCAAGAAAATGAAGTTGGGCGTCAAGCTGATTCGTGAATCGGATGGCAAGGTGCTGGTGGAGGAGCCGCCCAAGGCTTTCCGTTCCGGTATCGTGGAAACCGTGGCCAATCTGGACCAGCCGGGTGCCTATGAATTCGAGGTCAAGCTGGTCGGCCCTGACGGAAAAGAAATGGAAAACCACCTGGAATTGACCGTGGGCAAGGACAGTGGCGAGCAACTGAGAAACATGATCATCGCCTTTGTGGTTCTGTTTGCCGTCTTCTATCTGGCCTACCTGTCCCATGCGGGCTTCAGGCAGAAAGTGGATGCCTTTTTCGGCAAACTCAAGGAATTCTGATTGATCCCGAGTCGATAAAATAAAGTTAAATCAAAAAGCAACGATGCAGCAACGCAAAGCTTATATGACGGGCGGGACAGGTCTTCTTGTCCTGCTTCTGTCTTTTGGGGTGGCGGCGGATGTGCCGCCATCTTCTTCTGTCAAGAGGGGATCCGCGCCGCAGGTGGAGCCTTTTTGTCCCAAGGAACGCCCTGTCAAGTGGCGTGACGAACAACGAGTGGACGGGGTGGAGATCCAGGAGGAACGGACCTGCCTGCCTGACAATCCCTACGACATCGCCGCTTTCGTCAAGGGTACGAACAACATTTCCATGCCTACCCTGATGAAGACCAGGCTGGCCGCCGATGCGGTGATCAAGCGCAACGACCGGGACGGCGACGGAGACCCCGACGAGATCATCATCAAGCTTGAAGTTGCTGAATTGAATGGCGCCTCTCCCGATACCACCGAACCGGTGCATACTTTCGCCCCCGCCCCGGGCATCCGGCCGGCGTTCTGGGTGTTCGTTCCCAAGACCCGGGGTATGGCCACCAAGGATGAACACAGTACCGAGGCCAATCCCTTGCTTCGGACCCCTTCACCGGTCATTCGGGTGGAACAGGGGGACACGGTCAAGATTGTTTTGGAAAATACCCATTATTTTCCCCATACCATCCATTTGCACGGGGTCGATCATCCCTTCGTCGATGCCAGGGGGGAGGGAAACGACGGGGTGCCGCAAACCAGTGAGGATTTCGTTCTGCCGGGGGGCAAGCGGGTCTATGACATCCAGCCGCGCCAGCCCGGAACCATGATCTATCATTGCCACGTTCAAACCCACACCCATTTGGCGATGGGGCTGATCGGCATGTTCGTGGTGGAGGAAAACCGACCCAACAACTGGGTGCAGACTTTCAATATCGGTGCCGGCAAGGTTCGCCATCCTTCCCGGGCCGTTCGGGAAGAATACGACCAGGAATACGACCTGCACTATCAGGCCGTGGACAAAGAGTTGCACCGGATCGTGCAGTCGTCCAACGATCCTCGCGTGATTGCCAAACGCATGAACCGGGAATACGATCTCACCGACGCCACGGAAGACTATTTTCTGCTCAACGGCCGCTCGTTTCCCTATACCCTGAGAGAATCCCTGTTGATCGTGGAGCCGGACCAGAATGTGAAACTGCGGATCCTCAATGCGCAGGGGGAGATGCTGGCGGTGCATACCCATGGACACAAGGCGACCATCACCCATTATGACGGCATAGAGCAGAATCCCATGGCGCAGATCACCCGGGACGTGTTCGATCTGGCCCCTGCCCAAAGGCTCGATCTCAAACTCGAAACCACCAATGACGGGCTGCACAACTATGGCCCTGGCGTCTGGGTGTTCCACGATCATGTGGAAAGAGGCATCACCACCGATGGCATGAATCCGGGTGGCAACATCAGCGCGGTGGTCTACAAGTCCTTCCTGGATGCCAACGATGTGCCCAAGGTTCAGGGAATCGATCTGGCGCGCTATTTCACCCGGGAGTTCCATCAGCGGAAACTGCCGGTGTGGCAGAACCTGGATGAATGGGACAGTCTCGGCGAGCCGGAAACCGAAGCCCCGGAAGCCGTGGCTGGAGAGGCCGAAGAAGTGCATGCGGAAGAGAAAACAGTGGCCGAACCTGCCAAGACTCCTTGGCGAAACCTGCTGATCGGGCTGCTGCTCGGGCTTTTGGCGTATATTCTTTTTGCCAACCGTCAGCGTGGCAGAGAACTGTTTTGCCAGTACGTATTGGGGAAGGGATAAGATGAACAAACTGCGCAATCTCGTATTGGCCCTTGCCGGGCTGGCGGTGGTGTCCTTTCAGGTGCAGGCGGCCAGGATGCCGATGATGAACCATGGGCGGATGCTCATGGACATGAGCGGCAAAATGGTCATGGGGCAGAATACCGACCAATTGCCCGAAGGTTGCCGGAGGATTTCCGAGGACGTCGAGATCATCGTCGGCGCGGGCCACAAATATTCCCGCCCCTATCCCGGAACGATGTTCGGATACAGCGAGCATCAATGGCAAGTCAAACCCTGCGCGCGGGTCACGGTCACACTGAAAAACGATGATCAGATCCGGCATCAGTGGATGTTGCACGGCTTGCCGGAAGACCTCTATCCAAAAGGGATGTTCCATATCGAGGTGACCGGGCCGGGGGAAGTGACCGGAACTTTCATCGTTCCCCGGGAGGACAAGACCTATCTGGTCCATTGCGATATCGCCCAACACACGGAGAAAGGGATGAAAGCCCAATTGGTGGTGGGCAAGGGCAGTGGTACGCTTCCCGGGATTCCGGGTATATCGGAGCCTGTGGTCAAGTATCTCCAGCAGCCGACAGCCGAGGGGGAGAAGCAGACCTCCGTGATTGTCGTGAAGGCGCCTGAACCCAGCGGGCAAAAAGAAGAACCCTCCATGCTTTCGGGTATGCTGATTCTCGGGCTGGTCATCGCCATTCTGGGTGCCCCCTATCTGTTGCGCTGGCTGGGAAGCCGCTTTTTCGGCATGTCGGGAAAGGCGTTGAGCGGCTATCTGTTCGACCGCTTGATGGCGGTCTTCTGTCTGTTCTTCCGCTTGTTCATGGCGGTTTGGGACTGGTTCCGGCCCCGGCAGCGTTCAGTCTGAAGCATCTGTTTTGACCGATGAATGAAAAAGCCCTCCCTTCGGGAGGGCTTTTTACCGTCCGCTGACTCGATATGGACTATTCCCTCGGTGCGCTTTTTCTCAGTGCCTTCGTTTCCTCCACTCTGGCGCCTGGCGGCTCCGAAGCGCTGCTGGCATGGCTGCTCGCCAAGGCGCAACAGCCTGCGTGGCAGTTGTGGCTCAGCGCCACCTTGGGCAATACTTTGGGGGCGATGACGACTTGGGGAGTGGGTATCCTGATGGCGTGGGGATGGTCATTCGGGCGCTGGAAAATCGGCAATGTATCGGTACGAACCGTGCGGTGGCTGCGTCGATTCGGGCTCCCGCTCCTGCTTTTGTCGTGGCTGCCGGTGGTAGGGGATGGTTTTTGTCTGGCGGCCGGCTGGTTGCGTCTGCCCTGGCTGCCGGGGCTGGCGATGATCGCCTTGGGCAAGGGATTGCGCTATGGCGCTTTGGTCTGGTGGTTGGGATGAAGCGCGCCACCCTTTGCCATCGACATGGCAAGGGGCGGCGGTCGTTCGATCCTTCCAAAGGGGATCAACGATACAACGCATAGGCGCCAAAGCGCATCTGGTGAGGGCGCCCCAATTTCCGGGCGATGAAATCCACCTGGAACAAGGGGCTCAGATCCTTGCCATTCCAGGCAAAAGCCTTGACGTACTGCTCGTTGTCCTTACCCTTCTTGTCCCACTTGGAAAGCAGCGAGGAGCTGAAATAGACCCGCTTTCCGTCCCAGCTCTGGGAAACCATGTTGACCTGGGCGCCGATCTTTTTGCTATAGACCTCTCGGGGTTTGAATGGGTTGGAGATGTCGAACAGGCGGGCCTTGCCGTCCATGAAGGTGGTGACCCACAATTTTTGGTCGTCGCTTTCAATCGAGATGTCCACCGGTAGCAGGGTCTTCTGCGGATCGCCGATATCGGCGACCGGCTTGGCCTGCCATTTCCCTGTGTCATCCAGATGGATCAACCAGATCTTTGCGGTCAGTGCGGTGCTGGTGAAACAGTAATTGTGGTTCGGATTCCAGGCGCAGCGGATTTCCAAAGGCGATCCTGGAACGTCGAAGACCAGTTTGGGTTTTCTGTCTTCCAGATCCCACAGCACCATGGTATTGCCGAAGTCCTGCATCGCCTGGGGATCCTGCATCAATTCCCCCAGATCGCGCATGTAGTTGCGGTGGCCTGTGAAAGAGGAGGTCAGCATGATTCCGAGGCGTGGCAGGGCGCGCACGTCGTATCCATAGCCGTCGGCGAATTTGCCGCTCTTGACGGCGCCGCGCAGGTCGTCATCGGTTGGCATCCAGTAGGTGGCGACATATTCCCCCTCGTTGGTGTATTCCACCAGCGCGGTGCGGCCGCCGTAGTCCTTGTTGTTGGACAGGCCGCTGATGATCATCCTGTCAGGGAGCGCATAGGTGGTGTGAGGGCCCACCACGCCGCCGCTCTTGGTGACGAAATCATCGATCACCTTGATCAGTTTGGGTTTGGCTGGGTCGGTGTGAACGTCGAAGATGAAAATCTTGCTGCTGTCCAGGCCGCCAGCCCAAAGATATTTACGGTCGTCGGTGAAGCCGGAGTGATGGGCTTCGTGACGGCCACCCACCGAGATGCTGTGGATCACCTTGCCATAGGTGGCCGATTTCGGATTGGCGTCGATGGTGACCAGCTTGTCGGAGCCGTCCCCCAGACCCTCCATGCCCAAGGTCCAGACATAGATGAAATCCTCCTGACCGACGATTTTCTGCATGTAAGGGGATAAAGGTGTCTCATCCGCTTTCAGATGAAAGGGGACGATGACCGTCAAAGTGATCATCATTAAACAGATTTTTCTTATCATTACATTCCTCTTCGCTTGAGGTGGGGGCCTGGCTCCCACACAAATTTTTATTTTGGTGCCGAAGCGTCGGCAGATATGGTGAAAATGATCTATCCCTCCGCCGTCGTGGGATCGATTTTCGTTTTGACTTCGCTGATCCGGTTGGCGGGAAATCCTCCCTTGGCGGCGTGTTCTTTCACGGTTTCTTTATCGGGTGCGATATAGATGCAGTAGATCTTGTCCTGGGTGACATAGCTTTCCACCCATTGGATCTGCGGCCCCATTTCCCGGAGGATGCCGCAGGATTTCTGGGAGATGGCGGTCAGGTCTTCGGGTGACAGCTCGCCGGCTCCGGGGATGTCTCGTTCGATCACATATTTAGGCATGATATGCTCCTTTGGTTGGTGGTTGAAATGACCGGTCGGTTTCCGGTCGGGTAAATGAAATCCGTCGTTTCGCCGGTCTCGGGGCGTGGCCGTGATCCGCCTCAAGCCGGCAAAGTGAATTCGAACACCTCTGTCATATAGGCTTTCAATGGGGCGTTGGATTGTTCGATCTTCATGCGCAACAGCGCCCCTTGCCAATAGTCCACCAGGAAGTCCGCCAATTCCCCGGCGCTTCGGTCCCGGCGGACGAGATTCATCTGCTGAGCCTGTTCCAGGGCTTCGGCAATCTTGTTTCGGTATCGGTGGAGCGCCCGTTGCAGGGCCTTGCGGCACAGGTCGCTGGTATCGCCGATTTCCCCCATCAGGTTGCCGAGCAGACAGCCTCCTTTGAATTGACTGTCGGTCAGTTCCTGAATCAACGCCTCGAAATAGCCGCGCAAGGCTGTCAGCGGGTCCAGTTCCGGGCGGGAGAGAAAGTCGTCGAGCTGCTCGATGAAGGGTTCGATGTAATGGGCGATCACTTCGGCGCCAAAGGCTTCCTTGTTTGGAAAGTAGTTGTAAAACGATCCCTTCGGGATCCCCACTTCCTTGAGGATTTCCTGCAGACCGGTCCCGTGGTAGCCCCTTTCCATCAGCAATTGAACCCCTTTGTCCAACAGCCTTTCCCGGTTTAGTCGTTTACGTGCTTCACGATCCATGCATGTATAATATGACCAGTCGTCTTGAAATGCAACCTCATTGGTGGAACGGCTTTCCCCTGTCGCGGGGGAAAGCGACAAGGGGCGATGTTTTCAATCCTCGGCGGCCGCCCGTATCCACTCCGGCGCTGTCAAAGGGCCTTTCAATTTCCTGCCCAGGTTTTTCAGGCGTTGCCCTTGACGGATGATGAAAGCCGCTCCTCCGATCGCCACGGCATCCACCAGACAATACCATGTGGCGACTCCGCTGGGAGGATTGCCTTGGGAAAGTGAGAAGGTGGGATCGATCGGGGCCCAGGCCCAGGTATTGAGTGCGGTGCCGATCAGTTCCAGGTGGGTGGTGATGAAGAACGCCGCCAGATAGACGAGGGGATTGCGTCCCCACAGAACGCAGGGAACATAGATCAAAAACAGAATCATGCCGAGCCAGTCGCTGCGCCCTGCAAGGGTCACTCCCCAAAGTGACCACAATCCCATGGATATCAGCACCAACCATGTGATTTGGCGCTGGTACGACCGGAACAAGGGGGAGCGGGCGAGGGCGACCGCCGTGAGGTAGACCATTCCATGGCCCGGTGGAATATAGGCGGGGATATTGTGGAAATAGTAGATGTAGCCTTGCATCATACCCGATGCGAAGTGTTCTCCTGCGGTGGCGAACAGGATCGCGACCAGAACCTGAAGGCGCACCAGATTCGATTCCCGCAGCAATAATCCGGCCAGGACCACCCAGCCACATTGGCCAACGGCCTTTTGCAGCCCCAGATCATGGAAAGAGTCGACATAGAGGCACAACGCGATACCGAGAAAAGTGACAGCGGCTATGAACAGCTCTCTGGAGCTGGCTTTGATGATCCGGAGGGTCTGTATCGCCATTGATCTATTGGTAGCAAATGATTTTGAAAATTACACTGTTATCGTTTTCAGGGCAAGGGCCCGGCGTATTTTCCCGATGGGAGAGAGGAACGGACTGGTGGAATGGAATCCATCATAGCCGTTCTGGCCAAGAAATGTCAGAAGCGTTATGCTTGCCTGTTCCAGAGGCGAGAACTTCGGCGGTGGAACCATCGTCGAAGACAGAACCCATTATAAATCAGTGATAAAGACCGGAGTGGGTATTTATGTTCAAGAAGTTTATTCAAAACCCCTATTCTTTGCTGCTGTTGGCCGTCTATGTCGTGGCATTGTACGTTTTGCTGAATAAGGCGATCGTGCCATTTGTGATGAACGTGGTCAACAGCGAGACGTTTAGTGGCGATCCTTCACAGTCCGGCCAAGTGTCGGAGGTTCACGACAACCGGACAGCGATGGCGCTGTTGCAGTGCAACAGGTTCGTCAAGGACAAATTCGACGAAGACGTCAACCTGACTTTCGCCAATAGCGGTTACAGCTCATGGGACATTGGTTATGGACGCTTCATCATCAAATCCCACGTGGACGTCACAGAGCCGAGCGAGCCGACGGTACGCAAGAACTTCGTCTGTGAGATCAAACACTCCGGGGGGGACCTGGACGACCAGGAGAACTGGGATCTGAAGGGACTTGCGATGCACGATGTCAGTATGGCCGCCGCTCCCGCAGCGGAATGAACCGCAGCGGGCGTTGAAAAAGAAAACGGCGAAGAAATCTCTCCAACCCTTGGAGGCGCCGGGCTTCCGGCGCCTCTTCGATCGTCAGCCGACTTGCTGAATCCCGTCCAGCAGCCAATGAGGGGCGAAGTCCTGTTTGGATCGGGTGAAATGCCACACTTCCTGAATGCGTTCAGGGGGTAGCTTTCCTTCCTGGATCAGGGCATCGAACAATACGGTCGCTTCCTGGGTTTTTGGATGATCCTGGAAGTCGATCAGGCGTGCTTCCAGTTCGATCACCTTGGTGGGGGCGTCATCATGGCCCAACCGGCTTCTTTGATCCTTGAGCTCGATGAACACGTCGTCTGTCGTCAATCCGCGGATCTCGGCCAATTCGTCACGATTCCAGGCGTCTTGAAGGTGGATGAAGACCTCTTTCACCTCCTGCAAAAATTCATCGATATCGAATTCTTGAGGCAGCACCAGGTTGGGTTGCCCGATGGCTGGGGAGCTGTTATCCCGCCCTTTTCCGAACAGCAGATCGGTGGAAAAAGCGCGATCCTGCGTTGGCTGCGGCGTTCCCCCGAAGGCGCCGCCTTCTCTGTCGAAAGGCTCCGGAGAACCGTATCCATAGGGTGTTTGGGGCGCCGCGCGGGTGCGCCGGGAGAGGAGTTTGAAGGCCAGAAAGGCCAATCCCCCAAATACCAACAGGTCGGCGAAATTGATGTTTTCGAAGGCGCCGCCAAAGAACAGGGATCCCAGCAGGCCCCCGATCAGAAAAGGTGCCAGCATTCCCAGGAAACCTCCCCGGTTGCGCCAGGACTGGCGGGTGTTCTGGTTTTTCTGGATCGCCTTCTGTTGGGAATAGCTGGGTCTCTTGGGAATTTGAGAGCGCCTGTAAGGGGTGTTGTAGAACGACTTTCCGCCAAACGAGCGGCCACCACCGAAGCGTTTGGCTTCCGCGTCGGAAAAAGGAGTCGCCAGGATGAGGGCGGCGAGCAAAAAGAGAAAGGAGGTCAATCTGAATTTGGGCATGGTTGGGTTCCTTGGTTTTACTTTGGGTTTCTGCTGGAATAATGGCGGATCGTTACACGCTTCGAGAGTTCCCGTCCTTCATCGTTCGCGCCGCCAGTCGCCACTTTTGCCGCCGGACTTTTCCACCAGACCGATGGCGTTCAGGGTCATGCCCCGGTCCACGCTTTTGCACATGTCGTAAACGGTCAGCAGAGAGATTTGAACCGCGGTCAAGGCCTCCATTTCCACCCCGGTGGGGGCGGTGGTTTCGGCAACCGCCCGGCAGAGGATCCGCTGGTGTTCGGGTTCGGGGACAAGGTCGATTTCCACTTTGGTCAAGGCGATCGGGTGGCACAGGGGAATCAGATCCGATGTTTTTTTCGCCGCCATGATGCCGGCGATCCGGGCGATTCCCAGCACATCTCCTTTCTTGTGGCCACCCTGGACGATCAGCGCCAGGGTTTGGGGGTTCATGCCGATATGGCCTTCCGCCACCGCCCGTCGCCGGGTGGAAGGCTTTTCTCCCACGTCCACCATGTGGGCCCGGCCGTGGGCATCGAAATGGGTGAGTTCAGTCATGGTTCATCCTGTGATTAAATGATGGCAGGGTTTTGGAGTTTGAAAAGGTGCAGTCCCATGGCGATCAGGGTGCGAATGTTTGCTAGTTTACAGGAAAAATGGCGGATCGATCAGATCGAGGTGGAGCCTTGCGGGCTGGAAACCGTCGCCGATGTGTGGCGAAACGTAACGGGCGAGGCATTGCCGCCACACGTGTTGTCGGCGGTGAACATGGATTATGCCAGCCCCGCCACGCCGGTCAAGGATGAAGACGAGGTCGCCTTCTTCCCTCCGGTCACAGGAGGGTGACGGTGCGGGTCGTTTTGTCATCGCGTCCGTTTGATCCCTGGCAATCGGTGCAAGCATTCCAGGCCGGCAGCCTGCAACGGGGAAGTTATGGCGCTACGGCGGTTTTCGTGGGAACCATGAGGGATTTCAACGAAGGCGAGACGGTCGATTCACTGTACCTTCAGCACTATCCGGGGATGACCGAGCGCGAGTTGGAGAGGATTTTGCGCGACGCCCGCGCCCGCTGGGCGTTTCTGGACGCCATGATCGAGCATCGGGTGGGGGGGATCGATCCGGGCGAGCCCATCGTCGTGGTTGGCGTCTGGTCGGCCCACCGCAAAGAGGCGTTCGAGGCCTGCCGCTGGATCATGGAGGCGCTCAAAAGCAGGGCGCCCTTCTGGAAGAAGGAAAGCGGGCCCGGGGGGGAGCGCTGGGTCGAGCGCAACACCCCCGGCTGACGCCGCTAGAAGTGAGGCTTTTCTTTTTGCCGGTTGTAGCGTTCGATTCCCGAGGTGATCTCCTGTTTGGCTTCTTCGGGACCGAGCCAGCTTTCCACCTTGACCCACTTGCCCGGCTCCAGATCCTTGTAATGCTCGAAGAAATGGGCGATCTGGGCGAGCTGGGATTCGGGCACGTCGCGGAAGGAATCGACAGTGCGGTACAAGGGCGTCAGCTTGTCCACGGGGACGGCGAGCACCTTGGCGTCGATGCCCGATTCGTCGCTCATCTGCAGCATTCCGATGGGACGGCAACGGACCACCGATCCGGGGATCAGTTTCCACGGCGCGATCACCAGGACATCGACCGGATCGCCGTCTTCAGACAGGGTATGGGGGACATAGCCGTAATTACAGGGATATTGCATGGCCGTTCCCATGAACCGGTCGACGAACAAGGCGCCCGTTTCCTTGTCCACTTCGTACTTGACCGGGTCGCTGTAGGCTGGAATTTCAATGATCACGTTGATATCGTGAGGAATGTTGTTCCCGGTGGGAACCCGCATCAATGCCACAGTCTTTACTCCTTCGGATGATCAAAAACACTCCATTATGAATGACATTGGCCCTTTGCGCAAAATGGAAACCAAGCTGGATGACGGAGGGAAGGTTTCCTATGATCTCCCGTTGGGAGATGAACGGGTTCCTTTGCTCCCCTTGCTGGGCGAGCGGCTGAACCTGATCTATCAAGGTGAGATTCACTGTATCCACTGCGGGCGCAAGACCTCCAAAAGCTTCAATCAAGGCTATTGTTTTCCCTGTTTCCGCCGACTGGCCCGCTGCGATACCTGTATCGTCAAACCCGAACTGTGTCATTTCGATCAGGGAACGTGCAGAGAGCCCGACTGGGGGAGGGAGAATTGCCTTCAGCCTCATATCGTCTATCTGGCGAATGCTTCCGGATTGAAGGTGGGCATCACCCGCAAACGGCAGCTTCCCACCCGCTGGATCGACCAGGGAGCGACCCAGGCGCTGGCGATTCTGGAGGTATCCTCCCGTCTGGTGTCCGGCAAGGTGGAAATGATCCTGAAATCCCATGTCAGCGACCGGACTCAATGGCAGAGGATGCTCAAGGGAGAGGCGGAGGCGGTGGATCTGGAAACCGAAAGGGAACGGTTGCTTGGATTGTGCGAGGCGGAGATCCTCGAGGTGGAACGGTCGTTTGGGCCGGGATCGGTCAAGCGGCTTGCCGGGGCCGAGGTTGCGGCCATCCGCTATCCGATATTGGAATACCCCGCCAAGATCAAATCCTTCAATTTCGACAAGCAGAACGAGGTGGGCGGAACCTTGCTGGGGATCAAGGGGCAGTATCTGATATTCGACAGCGGGGTGATCAACGTGCGCAAATTCGCAGGTTACGAGGTGGCGCTCGATTTATAGCGAAACGAATCGGGGGGCGGGAAATTCACGGCGCCACGCCGCGTGTTTCCGCAGCCCTGGCCCGGCGATCCAGCTTGCGGTAAGCGATGGCCTCGCTCAAATGTTTCGAGCCGATTTGCCGACTCTCGTCGATGTCGGCGATGGTGCGGGCGACCTTGAGGATCCGGTGCAGGGCGCGGTGGGAGAGGCCGAGTTGATCGACGGCCCTGGCAAGCAGTTTCTCGCTGCCGCCATCCAGCCCGCAATGGCGTTCTATCTCTCCCACGTTCATCTGGGCGTTGAGTCTGCCGCAACGGCTGAGGGCGATTTCACGGGCCTGGATGACCCGGCGGCGCATCGTCTGGCTTGAAATTTCGTCTCCTTTCGCTTTTCCCAACAGTTCGTGGGTGTGACACTGCACTTCCAGGTGGAGGTCGATTCTGTCCAGCAGCGGGCCGGAGATCCGGTCGCGGTAACGCGAGATCTGAAGCGGAGAGCATCGGCAACGTCCGGATGGATCGCCCTGATAGCCGCAGGGGCAAGGATTCATCGCCGCCACCAGCTGAAAGCGGGCGGGAAACGTCGCCTTGCTCGATGCCCTGGAAATGGTGATCCGGCCCGTTTCCAGCGGTTCCCGCAGAACTTCCAGAACTTTGCGGTGAAATTCCGGCAATTCATCGAGGAACAGGATGCCCCGGTGGGCCAGTGAAATCTCTCCGGGGCGGATTTGTCCGCCTATTCCACCCCCCACCAACGCGGGCGCGGAAGCCGAGTGATGCGGATTTCGATAGGGTGGCAGGCGCCACTTCGAGGGGTCGAAAGCCTGGCCGCTGACCGAGTGAATGGCCGCGGTCTCCAGTGCCTCTTCCTGGGTCAATGGGGGCAGGATGGTGGGCAGGCGTTCGGCCAGCATGGATTTTCCGGAACCCGGCGGACCGAGCATGAGCAGATTATGTCCGCCGGCGGCGGCGACCTCCATGGCCCGCTTGGCTTGGTAATGACCCCGGACTTCGGAAAAGTCGATGCGGGAAGCGGGGAAGGCGGTGGTGTCGACCGGGCCGGGCGAGGGCAGGGGTTCCCGGTCCTGGAGATGGGCGCAGACTTTCAGCAGATGATCGCAGGCGAACACGTTCAACGTTTCCACCAGAGCCGCCTCACCGGCATTTTCGGCGCTGACGATCAGCGATCTTCCCGCCTTGTGGCAGTGGAGCGCCGCTGGCAAGGCACCCCGGATGGGGCGCAGTTCACCGCCGAGGGAGAGTTCACCGAGGAATTCATAATCGTCCAGCGGCGGAGAGGGGATCTGTCTGGAGGCGGCCAGGATGCCAAGCGCGATGGCGAGATCGAAACGGCCGCCTTCCTTGGGCAGGTCGGCCGGGGCCAGATTGACCGTGATCCTGCGGGTGGGGAATTCGAAACCACAGTTGACGATGGCCGCCCGCACCCGGTCTTTGCTTTCCTTGACCGCGGTTTCCGGAAGCCCGACGATGGCGAGGCTGGGCAGGCCGTTGGCCAGATGGACTTCGACGCTTACCTCCGGCGCTTCCACGCCGCACTGGCCGCGGCTGTAGACCCTTGCCAGCGCCATTTCAGGTTTTCAGTCTCTGTTCCAGTTCCTCCACCTGTTTTTCCAGCTTCTCCAGTTTTTCCCGGGTGCGTCGGAGCAGGGCCGCCTGGGCATCGAACTCCTCCCGGCTGACCAGATTCATCTGGGAAAACGCGCTCTGCAGGATGGCATGGAAATTTCTCTCCAGATCCTCGCGCAAATGGTGCAGTCCGGGCGGAATGGCGCCCGAGAGTTTGTGAGCGAGTTCGTCGAGAACCTTTGGGTCGAACATATGGTGTGACACCCGTGAATGTTGTTGTGGAAATTGCTTCAAGGATAGCGGATTCGCGGGGAAGGGGCCAAATTGTCTTTTGCACGGCGATAGTGCATAGTTTGCATTTTATGCACCAAAAAAGATCAATTTGTATCCACAGCAAGGGAGAAGCAACGATGAAGCTGATAACTGCAATCATCAAGCCTTTCAAGCTCGATGACGTTCGTGAAGCCCTGTCGGATTTGGGGATTTCCGGCATGACCGTGACCGAGGTCAAGGGGTATGGCAGGCAGAAGGGGCACACCGAACTGTACCGCGGCGCCGAGTACGTGGTCGATTTTCTTCCCAAGGCGAAGATCGAGGTCGCGGTGGTGGAAGATCTGGTGGACCGTACCGTCGAGGCCATCGCCCAGTCGGCCCGCACAGGCAAGATAGGCGACGGCAAGATCTTCGTCTCCTCACTGGAGGAAGTCGTGCGGATCCGTACCGGGGAAACGGGAAGAGAAGCCCTTTGAAGCGTAGGGGAAAACGAGATGAATAAACAACACGGATTTTTTTTCGTGCCGGCGGGGCTTGGCGTTTTCTCGCCGGCCGCTCTGGCAGGACAGCTGAACGGGGCCGATACCGCCTGGGTCTTGACTTCCACCGCCCTGGTGCTTTTCATGACATTGCCCGGTCTGGCGCTTTTCTACGGGGGGCTGGTCAGGGTCAGAAACGTTCTCTCCATCCTGATGCAGTGCTTTGTGATCGCCGCGGTCGTTTCGTTGCTTTGGCTGGTCGCGGGCTACAGTCTGGCTTTCGGCGATGGGGCGGCGGTTCAGCCGTGGATCGGAGGACTGGAGCGGGTACTGGTTTGGGGAATGGGGCCCGACGGTCTTTCGGGCAGTATTCCTGAAGTGGTGTTTCTGGCTTTTCAGATGACTTTCGCCATCATCACCCCGGCTTTGATCATCGGTGGTTTCGCCGAGAGAATGCGCTTTTCCGCCATGTTGTGGTTCAGTGCCTTGTGGCTGCTGCTGGTCTATGTTCCAGTCTGTCACTGGGTGTGGGGGGGTGGCTGGCTGGCCGATCTTGGCGTGATGGATTTTGCCGGCGGGATCGTGGTGCATTTGACCTGTGGCGTGGCGGCCTTGGTGGCGGCCCTGGTCTTGGGACCCAGAAAGGGATTTCCCAAAGTACCGATGCCGCCTCACAACATGACCATGACGGTCACCGGTGCCGGAATGCTCTGGGTGGGGTGGTATGGCTTCAACGGCGGCAGCGCCCTGGCGGCCGATGGGGGTGCGGGAATGGCGCTTTTCGTGACCCACATCGCGGCATCGGCCGGTGTGCTGACCTGGATGGCCATCGAATGGGTGCGTTTTGGCAAGCCCAGCGTTCTGGGCGCCGTGACCGGTATGGTGGCGGGGCTCGGAACCGTCACTCCGGCTTCGGGTTTTATCGGTCCTGCCGGGGCATTGGGGCTCGGCATTCTGGCAGGCGGCATTTGTTTCACCGCCACTCAGATCATCAAACGGGTGCTGAAAATAGACGATTCGCTGGACGTGTTTCCGGTCCATGGAGTGGGGGGGATTCTGGGATCGCTGCTGACGGCGGTGCTGGCCAGTGAGACGTTGGGCGGTTTTGGTTTGGCGGAAGGGGTGACCGTGCTCGGCCAGTTGGGGGTTCAGGCCATCGCGGTGATCAGCGTGGGGTTATGGTGTGGGCTCATCACCTTCGGCCTGCTGAAAGGGCTTGACCTGTTGATCGGAATCCGTGTCAGTCCGGAAGTGGAAACCGAAGGGCTGGATATCTCCCAGCACGAGGAGACAGGTTACCATTGGTGAAGGCGCGTATCTGTCATGGCCTTTTTCAGGGCCATGACAGACGTCCCCGTCAGGCGACCAGCCCGGATTCGTCAGCGCCCAGATCGTGTTCGCGGCACACTTGCTCCAATTCCTGGGCGGAGAGCGGCATCCGGGTCAATTGGCAGACGTTGCCGTCTTCGCCCCTTGAAAGGTGGTAGCAGGTTCCGCATACACCGAAAGGTTTGAACCCCCGCACGCTTTGCATGGCTTTCAACAAGGTTTCGAGATTGGCCAGCAGCTGATCGCGTTGCGCTTGCGGCATCAGGGCCAATCCTTGTTTCAGCAGGTCAGGAGGAAAAGTTGTGTCGACTACCAACCTTCCTTTCTCGGTCAAAAACAAATGAATCACCCGTTTGTCCGCCGGGTCCGGTTTCTTGTCGATATAGCCCTTTTTCTCCAGCACCGACAAAGACTGGGAGACCGTTCCCTTGGTCAGGCCGAGATATTCGCTGACCGCGGCGGGGATGTCACTGTGTTGGTTGCACAGGTTCAGATAGTGAAGAATTTCCAGCTGGACCGGTTGCAAAGGGGGATCGGTTTTGGCCTGACGGGTTTCGGCGCGCAACAGGTTGCCTATCCTTTCCAGAAATTTGTATATGTTGCTGCTGTTCATCAAATTGTCCGTGGTTGACAGAACGCCGGATCATTCGGTAGGTTCATTCCGCATCCTATAAAAATCACAACTCGAGCCGGAGGAGAAACATGAAAAAAACCTTATATATAATAGCTGTTTCTTTGTGTCTGGGCCACCTTGGCAGCGCCGGGGCCGCCGATGCCGGGGCGGGAAAAGCATTGTCCCAAGGCAAGGGATGTTCGGGGTGCCACGGGGCCAATGCCATCAGCGCCGAGGGAACCGGCTATCCCAATCTGGCCGGCCAGAGGGCGCCCTATCTGGAAAGGGCCCTGAAGGCCTATCGCGACAAGTCCAGGCAGGCGCCCTTGATGAACGGCATGGCGGCGGGATTGAGCGACGAAGACATCGCCAACCTGGCCGCCTATTACGCCAGTTTGAAACCCTGTCCCTGAAAGACGGCTGAACGGATGACGGAGCCCGGCTGAGCGGGCTCCGTGCCGCGGCTGTCAGCCTGTCGCTTCCTGTTCTTCCACGGCTTGCAGGAAGAAATCGGGGGCGGCGAAGGCCGCCTTGTGGATGGCCAGATTGTAATAGCGGGTGGAAAACGGCTTGTTGGCGATGTCCTGTTCGCGCGGATGTCCGATGCCGCTTTTGGCGGCTACGGTGCCGCTCCACCAGCCGGAGGGATAGACCGGCTGGGGAAAGAACAGGGTGCTGACTTCCTTGAACCCGGCCGATTTCATGGCTTTGCGCATGGGGTGGAGGATGTGGGGGTGGAACAGGGGGGATTCGCTCTGCTGGATCAACAGTCCGTCTCCTGACAGGCAGCGCAGGCAGTCCCGGTAGAAGTCCTCGGTGAACAGCCCCTCTCCGGGCCCCAAGGGGTCGGTGCTGTCGACGATGATCACCTCCACACTGCCTGGCGGTGACCGCTCCACCCATTCGATCCCGTCCTCGAATTTCAATTGCGCCCGGGGGTCGTCGTTGGCCCGGCACAGTTCGGGGAAAAACCTTTCCGCAAGCCGGGTCACCCGTTCGTCGATTTCGATCTGAACCGCCTCTTCCACCTCCGGGTGCTTGAGCACCTCCTGCAGGCTGCCGCAATCCCCGCCGCCTATGATCCATACCCTCGATGGGGAGGGGTGGCTGTACAACACGGGATGGGTCATCATTTCGTGATAGAGGAAGTTGTCCCGGGCGGAGAGCATGACGAAGCCGTCGATGACCATCAGATTGCCGAAGCCGGCGGTCCGATAGATTTCGATTTTCTGGAACGGCGTCTGTTCCTCGTGCAGCTTGCGTTCGATTTTGAAGGAGAAGGCGCTGTGATTGTCTTCGTCGATTTCGGTGAACCACTCGTTTGGATTGAGCATGGGCGGGCGTGTCTCCTGATTGAATAAAACCGGCAAAGTTTCCTATATTACGGGTTCGGTCGCAAACCCCCCATTGACCTGCCCGTGGCAATGGCGTTTTAATTGGCAGGAAATTGTCTCGAGGATGTTTCCATGGCAGATAAATCTCCCGTCAGAATCGATCGCCGAGGATTTTTCGGCAAGCTGTTCGCCGTGTCCACCGCGGCCTCCGCCTTGACGCTGGCGCGGCCTGGCGATGTCCGGGCGAAGGTGTCCCGATCCCCGAAGACAGGCGGTTACCGGGAGAGCGACCATATCCGCCGTTACTACCGCAGCGCCCGGGGGTAAGCATGAAACTGATCAGACGCCCACTGCCGCAGGATGACGGCCAGGGAATGGATCGCCGCACCTTCCTCAAGGGCTCCGGCGCGGCCGTTGGCAGCTCCGTCCTGGCCGGGAGCCTTTCCTTCAGGATGATTCGCCGGGCCGAGGCCCACGAAGGGCACGATCACGGGGACGAGGTGCGCCAGATCAAGACCGTTTGCACCCATTGCTCGGTGGGTTGCGGGGTGATCGCCGAAGTCAGAAACGGCGTTTGGATGGGGCAGGAGCCGGCGTTCGATCATCCCTTCAACCTGGGCGCCCATTGCGCCAAGGGGGCGTCGGTGCGGGAACACGGCCGTGGCGACAAGCGCCTCAAATATCCGCTGAAGAAAATCGATGGTCGGTGGCGGCGGATCAGCTGGGAGCAGGCGATCGAGGAGATCGGGGCGAAACTGCTGACCCTCCGCGAACAGTCGGGGCCGGATTCCGTATACTGGCTGGGTTCCTCCAAGCACAACAACGAACAGGCGTATCTGCTGCGCAAGTTCGTCGCCCTGTGGGGCACCAACAACGTCGATCATCAGGCCAGGATCTGCCATTCCACCACCGTTGCCGGGGTTGCCAACACCTGGGGCTACGGGGCGATGACCAACTCCTACAACGACATTCACAACAGCCGCGCGATTCTGATCATCGGCGGCAATCCGGCCGAAGCCCATCCGGTTTCGATGCAGCACATCTTCCGCGCCAAGGAAAAGGGCGCCCGTCTGATTGTGGTCGATCCCCGTTTCACCCGCACCGCCGCCCACGCCGATCAGTACGTCCGCATCCGCCCCGGTGGCGACATCCCTTTCGTCTACGGCCTGTTGTGGCACATTTTCGAGAACGGCTGGGAGAACCGGGAATTCATCAAACAGCGGGTCTACGGCATGGACGCCATACGCGCGGAGACGAAGAAGTGGCCGCCCGAGGAAGTGGAGCGGGTGTGCGGGGTGCCGCGGGATCAAGTGTTCCAGGTCGCCAGAACCCTGGCCGAGCACCGTCCCGGGACCGTGGTCTGGTGCATGGGCATCACCCAGCACCACCACGGCAACAACCAGACCCGGCTGCTGTGCATCCTGCAGCTGGCCCTGGGCAACATGGGGGTGGCCGGCGGCGGCACCAACATCTTCCGCGGCCACGACAACGTCCAGGGGGCCACCGACGTGGGGCCCAACGCCCACACCCTGCCGGGCTATTACGGCTTGAGCGAAGAGGCGTGGCGCCACTGGGCCCGGGTATGGGATGTGGATTACGATTGGCTTTCGGCCCGTTTCGACCCGGCGGAATACGACGACGGCAAGGGGGGGAAAGCCAGAACCATGTTCCAGGCGGGTATTCCGGTGTCGCGCTGGATCGACGGGGTGCTGGAGGACAAGGCCAACCTGTCCCAGAAGGACAACATCCGCGCCATGATCTTCTGGGGGCACGCCCCCAACAGCCAGACCCGGGGGCTGGAGATGAAACGGGCCTTCGAGAAGCTGGATCTTCTGGTGGTCATCGACCCTTACCCCACGGTGTCGGCGGTGATGCACGAGCGGCGCGACGACACCTACCTGCTGCCCGCCTGCACCCAGTTCGAGACCCGCGGCTCGGTGACCGCCTCCAACCGTTCGGTGCAGTGGCGCAACCGGGTGATCGAGCCCCTGTTCGAGTCCCAGCCCGACCACGTCACCATGTATCAGCTGGCGAAGAAGCTGGGTTTCGCCGCCGAGCTGACCAAACACATCCGGGTCGAGGAGGACGAGCCTGTCATCGAGGACATCCTGCGGGAGATCAACCGCGGCACTTGGACCATCGGTTACAGCGGTCACAGTCCCGAGCGGTTGAAGCGCCAGCAGGAAAACTGGCACACCTTCGACACCACCACCCTCAAGGCCGAGGGCGGTCCCTGCGACGGCGAATACTACGGTCTTCCCTGGCCGTGTTGGGGCACGCCGGAGCTGGGACATCCGGGTACGCCCATCCTCTACGATTTGTCCAAACCGGTGGCCGGGGGCGGGCTGCCGTTCCGGGCCCGTTTCGGCGTCGAGCGTGACGGTGTCAGTCTTCTGGCCGAAGGCAGCTACACCCGGGACTCGGAGATCAAAGACGGCTACCCCGAGTTTTCCGACGCGCTGCTCAAGAAACTGGGCTGGTGGGACGATCTCACCCCGGTGGAGAAGCAGGCCGCGGAAGGCCGCAACTGGAAGACCGACCTTTCCGGCGGTATCCAGCGGGTGGCGATCGCTCACGGTTGCGCCCCCTTTGGCAACGCCAAGGCCCGCTGTGTCGTCTGGACCTTTCCCGATCCCGTGCCGGTCCACCGCGAGCCGATTTACAGCAACCGGCGTGATCTGGTGGAGCGGTACCCCACTTACGCCGATCGCGGGCGCTTCTTCCGCCTCCCCACCCGCTACGCCTCGTTGCAGCAAATCGATTTCAGCCACAGGTTCCCCCTGGTGATGACTTCCGGCAGGCTGGTGGAGTACGAAGGAGGTGGTGCCGAAACCCGTTCCAATCCCTGGCTCGCGGAACTGCAGCAGGAAATGTTCGTGGAGGTGCACCCGGCCGACGCCAACGACGCTGGTCTGCGCCACGGCGGCAAGGTCTGGGTCGAGGGGCCGGAAGGCGGGCGGATCCTGGTGACCTGCTTCGTCACCCGTCGGGTGCCGAGGGGCACGGTGTTCATGCCGTTCCATTTCGGTGGCCGGTGGCAGGGGGAGGATCTGCAGGACCGTTATCCCGAAGGGACCGCTCCCTATGTGCGCGGGGAATCGTGTAACGTGGTATTCACTTACGGTTATGATTCGGTCACCATGATGCAGGAAACCAAAGTATCGTTGTGCCGGCTGAAACGGGAGGGATGAACATGCGATCGGTAACCATGCCGGGAAAAGGTGAGGGGGATGCCGGGAATCTGTCCCCCCGCGCCCGAAACCCCGCCATTGTTTCCCTGGCGTGCCACGAGACGGAATGGAGCCCGACATGGCGCGAATGAAATTTCTCTGTGACGATGAGCGCTGCATCGAATGCAATGCCTGCGTGACCGCCTGCAAGAATGAAAACGACGTGCCGTGGGGCGTGAATCGCCGCCGGGTGGTGACCTTGAACGACGGCCAGCCAGGGGAGAAATCCATCTCGGTGGCCTGCATGCACTGCACCGATCCGCCTTGCGCCGCGGTGTGTCCCGTGGATTGTTTCTATATCACCGAAGATGGCGTGGTCTTGCACGACAAGGACTTGTGTATCGGTTGCGGATACTGTTTCTATGCCTGCCCCTTCGGAGCGCCGCAGTTTCCCCAGGACGGGGCTTTCGGCGCCCGGGGGAAGATGGACAAATGCACTTTCTGCGCCGGGGGACCGGAGGAGGATCTGTCCGAGGCGGAATTCGAAAAATACGGCCGCAACCGCCTGGCCGAAGGAAAGCTCCCCCTGTGCGCCGAAATGTGTTCCACCAAGGCGCTGCTGGCGGGGGACGGCGACATCATTGCCGACATCTTCCGGGAGCGGGTGGTGCGCCGGGCCGGTCGGGACGATGACAGAAAGCCGCCGGCCTCCCCCTGGGGCTGGGGCCAGGCCTATGGAGGGAAAAAGCCGTGAAAGCATGGCGTCTGGCTGGAATGGTGATGCTGCTGGCAGGTTGCGGTGGGGAATCGGCGGACACCCTCCTCGATGACAATCCGGGCTATGCGGGCAAGCCGGACAAGCACGCGATGGCCGGCGCGGAAAGGGAGACGGTGCTGCGCCAAAGGTTGCTCAAGATCCAAACGGACCGTTAGGAAAGGCGATGGCTGCAACAGGATGTCACCGTTTTGGCCGACTGGTTCGCTGGGGCGTGCTGGTGGGCGTATTGCTGATGTACGCCTCCCTGCTGTGGGCGGCCGGTCCGGACGGCGCCAATCCGCGTTCGGATTTGTGGCGTCAGGTGCGGGAGGGCGTCAGTGGATACAGTGCGGTGGCGGGTCAGGAAACCGGGGAGTTGATCCAGGCTTCGGGTGAATTCTGGCGCCGGCTGAGAAACGGCCCGCTTTCCTGGGCGGTGGGCCTGGCGCTGGGGGGAACGTTGGCCGCCTTGTCCCTGTTCTATCTCCTCAAGGGCCCCATACGCCTCGCCAAACCCCGCACCGGGGTTCTGGTGCCCCGCTGGAACGCGGCAGAGCGGTTTCTGCACTGGCTGACGGCGCTATCATTCATCTTGCTGGCCCTGACCGGGCTTGGTCTGCTGTATGGGCGCAAGGCGCTGTTGCCCTGGATGCAACAGGAAACCTTCGCCGCCGTGCTCGGCTGGGGGAAATTCCTGCACAACCTCACCGGGCCGCTTTTCGTCCTGTGCCTGTTGGCGATGACCTGGATGTGGTTCAAGGACAATCTGTGGCGCAAGAGCGACTGGCGCTGGTTCAAGTCCTTTGGCGGCATGTTCGGTGGCGGGCACCCGCCGGCGGGACGGATGAACGCGGGAGAGAAGGCCTGGTTCTGGCTGCTGGTCACTTTCGGAACCCTGGTTTCGCTTACCGGCCTAGTGCTGGATTTCCCCTTGTTCGGTCTGGAAAGGGAGTGGATGCAGCTTTCCCACCTGCTCCATGTGGCCGGCGCTCTCGTGATCATGACTGGGGCGCTGGGGCACATTTACATCGGTTCCCTGGGTACGGAGGGTGCTTTGGAAGGCATGGTCCGCGGCAGGGTGGATCTCTCCTGGGCCAGGCAGCATCATCGGTTGTGGCTGGAAGAGATCGGAATCGAGAAGAAACGGCCCAAGGGCGAAGCGACGCCGGAAACCGAACGCCCAACGGGTTTCTTCCGCCCGCAGGGATGACTTTCCCACCGACCCGCCCCCCCGCTTCGGGCAGGCCCCGGGGAGGTGTTTCCGACCACCCGGGTTATTTTCCCGTGTCACCATCCGGTTTCGGTCCGGCGGCCCCTTCCGCCCGGACCCCGAAAAAACAAACCGACAGGTGTTGAGGAAATGGAGAGGGAACGATGACGACAGAAGGAAAACGACGCTACCGCATGGACCCCAACCGCGATTACCGCGATCCCGAATTCTGCGGGAATGAAGACGGAGAAACGCTGAATCAGGGCGCGGTGACCCACTACGACGAATGTTACCGGGATTATCTGACCGCCTGGTGCAACCGCGACAACCTGGCGCTGCATTATGGATACTGGGACCGCAGCGAACCCTACCGCCATCATCGGGCGTTGCTGGACAAAAACCGGCTGTTGTATGAAAAGGCGGAAATCGTTCCCGGCGACCGGGTGCTGGACGCCGGTTGCGGGATTGGTGGAAGCGCCATCTGGATGGGCAAACACCATGACAACCGGGTGACCGGCATCAGCATCAGCGCCCGGCAGGTGCATTGGGCCGGTCACCATGCGAAGCGTCACGGCGTGGCGGACAAGGTGAGGTTCGAGGTGGCGGATTTTTGCCGGATGCCGTTTCCCGATGAATCCTTCGATGTGGTCTGGGCACTGGAGAGCGCCTGCCACGCCTTGCACAAGGGCGATTTTATCCAGGAGGCCTGGCGGGTGTTGCGCCCCGGCGGGCGTCTTGTGGTCTGTGATGGTTTCCTGCTGCAACGGGAATTCAGCCCGCGGCAGTGGAAAGCGGTCGTCACCTGTCTCAACGGCTGGGCCGTACCCAATCTGTGTTCCCGCCCGGAATTTCAGGGGTTGCTGGAGGAAGCAGGCTTCCGGGAAATCTCGGTTTGCGACATCACCCGGCAAACCCTTCCCTCGGCGCGGCACATGTACAAGGTGGCCAGGCGGTTGTACCCGGTGCAAAAAATCAGCCAGTGGCTGGGGTTGAGAACCCGGGCGCAAACGGCGAATTACCATGTCGGCCTGGCGCAGTTGCTGCTGTTCGAAGAGCGGTTGACGGAATATTGTGTTTTCGTCGGCCGCAAACCGGCCGGTAGGCGAAGCCGGCAGGGCAGGGGCGGGCTTTCTTGTGGAGGCGGATGACCATGATGATGTCCTCTGGAATCAGGGTTGGTGTCGTGAGGCTTTGGCCTCTTCAATCAGGCTGGAAAGTACGTCTCTGGCCTGGAACAAAGGATAACTCCTTCGGGGAATATGATCACACGGGATCCAACACTTAACGACATGCCATTGCGATCCGGCCGACTCTTCGAGCCAGAGGGGCAACGATCCCGCTGGCCCAGGGCATCGTTATATTCGCCCCGGTTTCGTCCAACCCTCATCTTAGACAGATACGAGGGGAAGGATTTATGCAACAACGTCATATGGGTATGATATTTTCATTCGATCTAAAATATATGAATAGACGAAATTCGTCTAGTATTAGAATGACGAGTTTCGTCTATTTAACTGTTAGGCTTTCGACGAATCTGTCTTTAACTCCCCTTAATTGGGCGTGTAAGGAAATAAAGTAATAATGAAGAAATTATTAGAGAGTAAAGCAATAAATTTAGAGGCTTATTTGGCTTCTGTAGAAAAATTAATTGCCTACTGACAATACGCTGTCAGTAGGGCTTCTCTATAATTGCTTCTTTTCAATTAAATGAGGTAATAAAACATGAAAAACAATGAGTATGTATTAGAGGTAGCGATATTTACAGTAAAAGAAGAATTTACTGAGAGAATGCCCGAGATACGGGCTGGGTTAAGAAAAGCACTAATAGATTTTTCTGGCTTAATGGAGTTAGAAACGTTTTCACCTATTGACAATAATAGGGTGTTTGCAGACATTGCAAAGTGGGATACATTAGAGAATGCAATGATAGCCGCGAAAGCATTTGAAAGCGGAGATAGCCGATTCTTGCCCTACATGGAAGCTATCGAGGATATAAAATTTATGGGGCATTTTAAACCATAAAAAGCCTAACAAATAGCTCCAGCGGACAATTTACAGCGTGGTTTGTTTGCGTATTCGCTTCGCTCAATTTTACGCAAACAAACCACGCTGTAAATTGCCGCTGAGCAAGGCGTTAGGGCAGAAAAATAGTGGGGGTGCTACTTGAACGAAAAAGAGGCTATTGAAAAAGCTACTGCCGACGCATTCATCAAATTGTATAACTCTGAATTTGGAACATCTTTTTCAATTGTTGAACACTCAGATGCCCCAGATATTCGTTGCAAAGATCCAGATGGAAACACATTCAATTTTGAAATTACCCTGACAGAGGATAGGCCAGGAGACATACAAGCAAACCTCGGTAGATCTAATCATAGGAGTTTAGAATCACTGAAAGAACATCTTGTCAACGTAAAAGCCGGAAGATCTAATCCTTTTGAAAGAGTGAGTTGTCTGCAAGGTAATGTAACTGCAATGATTATAAGTAGAATAAAGCCTAAATTGAAAAAAGATTACGGAAACAATGTTGCCCTTGTAATCAGAGATGCATCACCTATAGACTGGGATTGGGACATGGTTATAGATCAAATTAAATCCCAGCTTGATTTGGAAAGAAATCCATTTGATAAAGGAATTTGGATCATAACATACCGAAAAGATAAAATTTATAGTATCTTATAATCTTTCAAGAAGCCCTAACCAGCGGCTGCAAGGGACGGCAAACAGCTCGGCGGTTTTTGCAAGGCAGTGCCCCGCGCAAAACTTAGCAGCATTTCCAGGCTCGTTGCCCCGCATGTTTGCCGCCCCTGAGCCGTAGCGTTAGCGGAAATTTACTCGGAGGTATAAAGTGAATACAGAATATACTGCTGTAATCAAAAAAGAAGGAGAATGGTGGATTGGATGGATCGAAGAAATTCCAGGGGTAAATTGCCAGGAAAAAACTCGTGAGGATTTACTTGAAACTATAAAGGTCACCCTGAAGGAGGCCTTGGAGTTTAACCGCAAGGATGCACTTTCTGCTGCGGGATCCAATTACAGTGAAGAAAAAATAGCTGTATGAAGCGAAGCCAGTTATTGAAATATCTTCGTGCCAATGGGTGTGAGTTGTTGAGAGAGGGCGGTCGTCATTCGTGGTGGTATAATCCATCCCAAAATAAGCGGTCGGCCATACCGCGCCACTCGGAGATCAAGGATATTCTTGCCAGAAAAATATGCAAAGACCTTGGCGTAAAGCTAATCAAATAACCGCTAACAATGCGCTCGTTCGGACGCAAACTCCGCTGCGCTTCGTTTGCGCCGCACAGCTTGGTCGTTATGCCACGGTATCCTAGGTTTGGTAGTCAGTTAATTCTTGTGGAGCCAATCAATAAATTGACTTTATGGTCTAAATAAAATGAGTAATCCAATTACTATACGCAAGCTAATAGACCGCATCACATCTGGTGATATTCGAATACCTGCCTTCCAGAGGGACTTTGTGTGGGAGCCTGAGCAGGTGGCTTTTCTCTTAGATAGTATATACAAAGAATTTCCTATCGGAACAGTAATTCTATGGAAAACGGATACTCGGCTAAGCACAGAAAAAAGGCTTGGGTTATTTGATCTGCCTGAGCCACATAAAGATTACCCTGTAAACTACGTTTTAGACGGACAGCAACGTCTAACTGCATTATTTAGTGTATTCCAAACAGAGCTGGATCCAATATCTGACGAATGGGTTGATATATATTTTGATATGTATGCCGAGGAAAATATGCAGGAATCGTTGTTTTTGGCGCTAGATAAATCTGAAGTCGATCCGTTGCGTCATTTTCCCGTTAATACTCTTTTTGACCCGGTTTCTTATCGGGCGGCTACCAATAAGCTAGATGATGAAATTATATTGAAACTCGATAACCTTCAATCAAGGTTTAAAGAATATCTGATTCCTAATGAAGTTTTTGAGTCGGAAGATAGAAATAAAGTGGCTATTGTGTTCGAGAGAATTAATCGAGCAGGAACAGAATTAGATGTATTCGAGCTTCTTTCTGCTTGGAGCTGGTCTGATGATTTTGACCTAGTAGAAAAATTTCGGATGCTTCAAGAGTCGATCGCGGAACATAACTTCGCTGATTTAATTGATGATAAAGACCTTCAACTCAGAATTTGCGCCGGTGTTATTTCTGGAGAGACAACGCCGCAAGTTATTATGGCTCTTCAGGGAGAAGAGATACGCTTGAATTTCTCAAAAATAGAGAAAGGTATCTTGGGGGCTTTGGATTTCCTAAAACGCGAAGCAAATGTTAAGCATTATAAGATGCTGCCTTTCCCTGGGCTGCTTGTGCCTTTATCTGTGTTTTTCGCAACGGACAGTGAGGATGGATTCCGGTATACGTCAAAGCAACGTGACAAGATTCTTAGATGGTTTTGGAGGTCGCTGTTTACTCGCCGGTTTTCCGCGGGCGTAAATAGGAGACAACGGGAGGATATTGCTGAGTTGTTAAAACTAAAAAATAATGAAGATTATGATATGAAGCTGCCTGAAGCAGATGTGCGCATAGATTTTAAGCAGAGTCCGTTTTCTAGTGGCAGTGCAAATGGTCGGGTGATGATTTTGCTTTTAAACTCAACGATGCCGCACTCGCTTTTAAGTGGTGCAAAAATTGATCTTGATAATGTTTTGAAGAAAGGTAGTAAGCATGAATACCATCACATATTCCCGCAGAAATATCTAGAAAGGTTGGGATTTGATAGAAAACAGGCAAACGTCCTTGCAAACATCTGTTTCTTAACAAGGAGCGACAATAACAATATTAAAGATAAGGCTCCATATGAATATGTTGCAAGTATACCAGATGAAGTGAGGGTTGAATATCTTGCAAGTGCGCTATGTCCGGAAAATATTGCAGAACTAGATTATCCAGAATTCTTAAAGGTTAGATCCGAAATAATAGAAAGACGAGCGAAGGAGCTTATGGCATAACAAGGCGCTGCACTGGACACCAATTCCGCTGCGCTCCATTGGCGCCAGTGAGCTTGGTCGTTAGGTGTCAAGACCCGCGAGATTATTTACTGGTAACTTGAAGGAATCGGGTTTTTTCTCATACCAATTTTGTAGTGTTTGCATGGGCGTTTTGTGATTCAGGGCTCGTTGAGGGATGTGATAGAGGTAG
>Ga0256839_1000921_pt1 | contig 37223 bp, 30 predicted proteins | sample 354166metaG_FD_185968 | JGI IMG/M metagenome (GOLD analysis project Ga0256839, IMG submission 185968) | Hydrothermal vent microbial communities from Mid Atlantic Ridge, Atlantic Ocean - 354-166 | ecosystem: Environmental > Aquatic > Marine > Hydrothermal vents | place: Atlantic Ocean: Mid...
GACCTTCACCTCTTCGGCTCGAATGGAAACCGCCGTCGACAGGTCGGGCGTGAGTCGATAACCGAATGCCAGTCGGCCGCCGAGTCGCTGTTCCATCCAGTCCTGGTAGATACGATCGAACAGGAATCCGCTGGTGCTCATCGTCACCGGTGTGGAGAACAGATACGGCTCGGTGAAACTGACGGAATAACGTTGCACCAGCGTTCCCGGGATGGCCTCGATGCGCAGACCCTGGCCGGCACCTCGAAAAGCGCGTCCCGAGATCAGCTCGTCCCAACTGCGGGGAAGACGAAACAGATCGAAGTTGCGTTCGTCGATGACGATTTGTCCTGTGACACCCAGATCGGAGTTGACGCCGACACCAAAGTTGAAACGACCGGTCGTGGTCTCCTCCACCGTGGCGTCGATGTCTGCGGTTTGGGGCGCGGTGAGGGCCGGATTGACCGGTTCGGGCGTGAGTCCCGGCTGGGGCAGCGGAGGAACCGGTGCCAGAGGGACTCCGGTTCCGCCCGGCGGTGCCGGGCCCGCCGGCGCGGCGGAGGCAGCGGCCGGGACTGAGGATGCGGCACCGTTCGGCAACGGCGCATTTCCCGGCAAGGGATAGCCTTGGGGACTTCCCGTGGACGGATACTGACCGCGCACAACGGGGCGGGGTGTGGCACTGCCGCTGTTGCCTCCACTGTGGGTGTAGGCCGCTGGCGGCGATGCAGGGGTGGGTGGCGCCAGGGGTGTTGCACAGCCGGAGAGCAACAGCAGTGCCGCCACTCCCGGCACCGCTGCTAGGTAACGCCACGTGAACCGTCGCCGACTCACCGGTGGGAAAGAGGTTGTTCGAATTATCGGATTGGTCGCCACGTGTGCCTCGTTGTCAACTCATCGCTTGAACGGCGGCAAGTAAAGGTCCAGTACGACGGGGCGCGCACGCGGCCCGTCGGGACTCTGCCCTCGGAAGGTCGAGCCGCCTCCATGACCACCATGTCCGCCGTGTCCTCCGTGATTGCCGTGATTGCCGTGATTGCCATGCGGTTCGGAACGACCTGTCGCAGCGGCTCCGCTGTTCGCCGTGGCGGCCGCGTTGAGCGGTCGGATTTCGATGCGTGGCGGCTGACCGACGGATGGGTCCTTCTCGAAGACACTCGATGCCTTGAGCCGACGTTCGCTGGCTCGAATCTCCCGAATATCGACAATGTCACCCGGCCGCAGGGAGAGTCGATTCAGCACCACCGTGATCTTCGTATGAGGAACTTCCCCTTTGATATGGACGTTGATCTTGCCAACGCGGAATTGATCCCCCTCCTCGATTTTGTAGACCAGATCGAGCACCCCCGGTTCTTCGGCGAAGCGGGGATTGGCCTGAATGTCGGCGAAGATGTATCCTTGAGCACCATAGATGTCGCGCAGTTTCCGCTCATCCTGCCGCAAGCCGGCCATGTCGAAGTAGTTGCCGGGCTGTAATTCCAACTGCCGAAGCAGATCGGGCGTTGAGAATTTTTCATTGCCGATGATGCGCACGTCGCGAATGCGATATCGAGGGCCTTCATCGATCACGAAACGGACCGTGACCCACTCGCCGTTGGACGACCATTCCAATTCGCGGCTGATGCGAGCTCGAAAGTAGCCCAGATTGCGATAGTAGGCCGTCAAACGCTCAACGTCTTCTTCCAATTGCCGCTCGTCGAACTTACCCCAGATCAAGTACTTGAGGAGTCCCGGTTTGGTCTTGACCACGGTTTTCAGTCGACCATCGGTAGCCAGATTGGGGTCGTTGCCTTCGAATTCGACCTTGTAGACTCGCTGGAGCTTACCTTCGTGGATCACGAATACGGCCCGCTTATCCTGCGGCCTCTCACCTTCGGCAATGTCCACGGTCGTGCTCGGGATTCCCGCCTTGCGGTACAGTTCTTCGATTTTCCGTTTGGCCTCGCGAAGCGAATAGGCGTTCAGCGAGTCGCCGGGCTTGAGTCCGCATTCCTTCAGCAGCTTGCCGTCGGTGAAGTGCCGGTTTCCTACGAACCGGACCGTCTCCGCCGTCGGCCGCTCACTGACCTCGTAGGTCAGCAGGATGCCTTGCGGCGTTTCCCGTATGATCGGCCGCACATTGAAAAACCAGCGACTGGCGTAGAGCCGCTTCACATCTTCCCGGACCGTCGTCGGGTTGAACGGAACGCCCACTCGCGCCCGAATGTGGCGGCGCACCTGATCCTCGGGAACCGTTCGATTGCCACGGATCTCGACTCCGATCAGCGGACGTTTCGGTTGGGTCGCCTGAGGCTGGGCGGCCGGTTGCGGCAGCGTGCCCGGTAGTGGTGGAACTTGCGCCGGGCAGACGGAGGCTAGGCCGGCACTCAGCGCCACAGCCGTCACCACTTGCCGCCAGTACATCCACACAGGCTCTTTCATCGCCTTCCTTGGCTGGTAAGAGAGGGGAGATGGTGTCGATCAGAGAAGGGTCTTTCCGCGAAACAGGCGCCCGATCGCGTCCTTGCCAACCGCCGCACTCCGTTCGCACGGTCGTGAAGTGGCGGGTAGAAATACCCAATGACGTAGGATGGAACAAGAGCGATTCGGAAAACGGGCGTTTCAGGAGGGCACGACAGGGTTTGTTAACGAGTATCAGAAAGGGGACCACGGCGGGCGTGAAATCGGGGACCGACGGATTGCCCCAAATTTCCCGGTGGCGGGAGACAGGACAATAGGGGCGCTGCAGGCGAGGTTCTCGCCGTGGCCCCTGTGAGCGTCTTTTACTCACTCGCGTGCTTACAGGATGTGGCTGGAGAGGGAAGCAGCCCCGATCGGAATGCAAGTGGAACGACGCCCCCTTGCCGTGGCAACTTTTCGCCGTCCGTTCCGGTGCGGCGATCACCGCGGCGACATTCATATGGGTGTTGGCGTAGAGACGCGTTGGATCGACGGTCCGCGTTGGACGACGACACGCTATATTTCGTCCGGTTCAGCCAGTCGATAGCTCGTACTCCGACCGCCGCGCTCGTTCTGCCGAAGCACGCCGCGTTGGAGGAGTTGTTTGATGTCCCGCAGCGCCGTATCGTGAGAACACTTGGTCATCCGCGCATACTTGGAAGTGCTCAAGTTGCCCTCCCAGTCGTGCTCGAGCATACGGCTGATCACTTTTCGTTGCCGCTCGTTGACCGGTTGCGCATGGATGCGTTCCCAAAGGCGGGCCTTGCGAAGAACGGAACCGAGCATCGCTTCGGACCGGTGGTCGAATCCCAGTGCTTCCATTCTGCCGAGGAACCTGCCCTGCTTGTGGCGGACATCGGCCAAGACCTCGACGAGGACGGGGCTATCCCATGTGAAACGAGACCCGTCGTCGAGTTCGTGAATGAATGTCATGATCCGGCTCCAAAGCCTCCCTCCAGTCCTCGCGCTGAATCGAACGACGTCTACTGCATATTCTACGCAGATTATGCGTCGAAAAAAGTGGTAAACTACGCAAGCCATTCTGAAAGCCGAGAATGCCGGACACCTTGGGACATCAAAGGCCCGCTCACAGACACCCACTCTTTTCACTTTCACCCGACAGCGGGGTAGTAGCTGAAGAGGGCAGCGTGCAGGATGCTCGCTGCTATACGATCAGATGAAGTCGAGCAACGTCAGGCGAAACGTGCGTCCGATCATTTCCATGGTCGCCTGCAGGGCGATTTGCTCGGCAGTGAGGCGAGAAATCGCGTCGGCGAAGTCGGTATCCAGCTTTTCCGAGAGGACCTCCTGGACTTCGATCCGCTCGTTTTCCAGTCGCGTTGAAAGCGCGTCGACGGTTTGAGCTCGCGTGCCGATCAGGGCCCGCTGCAAAGACGATCGATCCAGGTCGGAATCGAGCAGGCCGGCCAACCGTTCGATCTCCGCCGTGTCGTCTTCTTTGACGGCACGTTGCAGCCGGAGGAGCGTGTTGAACACGCCGGCTGCTTCGAGTGGCCGCACATCGGTTCCCCGTACTATCTGGTCGCCGCCGATGGCTGTTCCGCTCAATGATTCCTGTCCCGTCGGGATCAGTCCCAGATCCCAGGCCGCCTGGCTGGGAGACTGTCGGCGCACTTGTAGCGTGTCCGGTCCCGCCGTATTGGGATCGACGATTTCGATTCCGTTGCCGAAGTCGACGAACTTGGCCACTACGGCCGTGGCCGGATCGAGGTTGTTCGGGTGGCCGTTGATCCGGTCCAGCACGTCGCCCACCGTCTGGGCCCCGGTCAGATCGATCGAGAGTTCGACACCGTCGCGGCGTCGGATGATCAGGTCCGGCCCGCCGTATGTCGACACGCCTCGGCCGTAGTTGAGTTGATCGAGGCGTGTCTCGCGAGTCAAGGTGCGCAGTCCGAGTTGCTCCGCGGTGCGTCCACCGTTTTCCCCAATGGAGAAGTCCACGCCGCTGACTCGCGAGCGGACGTCGATCGCCGTGCCGGCCTCGTTGATCGCGACCAGCACGTCGGCTCCCGAGTCGTTGATGGCGTTGATCAGATCGTCGACCGTCTCGACGCCCGCCAGTGTCACGGGGAACGACTGACCATCCTGGAAGATGATCAGCCCCGACGGGTCGAGCGCCTCTCCAGTGCCGCTCGTAGTGGTCGTCAGCGCATCGGGATCGACGATTCCGGAACCCGAAAGTGATGGCGTGGTGACGTCCAGCGGGGCGAGGGTGGCATCGAAGCGCGTAGAGAAATCGGCGGACGCATTGAGAGCGTCGACCACATTGGAGGCTTGAGAACCCAGCGGTGAGACATGGACGAAGAAAGTGTTGCCGTCGCCGCCGCTGTTGCCCGTGTAACCGGAGACGACTCCGGCGTCGGAGGCCGACACCGGCTGTGCCGGATCGTAGGTTTCTCCCAGCGAATTATCGGGCGTTGCGGTGAACATGCCCTGCGCATTGATGGCGGCGACGAGTGTGCCCAATCGAGTCTGATCGGCGTCGTCGATGGTGACGACCAGCGTTTTGTTGGCGGAATCGTAGCTGACGGTGGCCAGGTCGCCGCCCAGCGGAGCCGCTTGGATTTCAACCGAGACGCCGTTTGCCGTCGTGCCTGCCGTGTTGGCCGTCAGCACGATGTCGTTGGCGGAGCCGCTGAGAGTCAGCGCGGCTCGAGCGGGTACCGGATTGGGTTCGTAGACAACGTATTCGTTGCCCGGATTGAGTCCAGGAGCCGCTTGCAGCAGGCCGTCGTTGACGAGCTGAATGGCATACCCGTTGTCGGCGGCTCCCACGTTCTTCGACTCGATCGCAATGTCGTTGTGGCGGCCCGGCGACCGCAGCAAGGCTCGAGCTTTCACTCCCAGCATGTCCGAAATCGGTGTGGTCACGCGTAGGCGGGGGTTCAGATCCTCTCCCACCAGCGGCGCGGTTCCGGTCCCCGTTTCGTTCCGGATTCCCAGTGCGGCCGCTGTTCGGCCGCCGTCGACTTCGGTGATCGTCAGGTTGCCGCCGCCGGCCTCATCGAGTTGGAGCACGAGTCCGGTGGGCGTGATGTCGACTGTGAGCTCCCGTCCCGGTGGAGCGCTATCGGCCAGGATGCGGGCCACGTCGCCGACGGTGGCTGCTCCGGCCAGGTCCACCACGGTCGAACCGGCTCCATCGGAGATGCGCAGACTGCCGAGCGGCACGCCGCTTCCACCTCGCAGTTCGCTCAGCGGCGTCGATGCTCGCAGGACCGGATTGTAGTCGCTGTCGGGTCGGACTTCCTCCGACAATCCACCGAACACGTCGGCGCCGGAGACATTGGTGTCGATCAGCAGGTTGAAATCGCCGAATGTCCGCAGTTGCTCCTCGTTTCCGCGGAAGGCGATGCGACCACCCAGGTCTTCGTACGGCACGACGGTCGGATCGGAGCCGGCGAACAAGTAGCGTCCTTGGAATCGCATATTGGCAACTTGCAGAAAGCGTTCGACGATCGCCTCCAGCTCCAGCGCGATGGCGTCGCGTTGCGTGGCATCGGTCGTGCTGTCAACCGCCTGGACGGCCAGCCCTCGGGCTCGAGCGAGCAGGTTGCCGCTGTCATTGAGTGTGGCATCGGTAACATCCAAGAAGGCCGTTGCCTCTCGAAGGTTCACCGCCATTTGCGCTTTCTGTTCCAGCAGACGTTGCAGTTGCATGCCTCGAGTCGCCGCGGGGAGGTCGTCGCTGGGAACACGCAGTCGTTCTCCCGTGGAGAGTTGGCGCTGGATCGCTGCGAGCGCCGTCTGGCCGGCCTGCATTTGCGCCTGCATCTGCTCACGGACGGCCATGGTACTGACCCGGCTGACTGCACTAGAGATTAGGCTCATCGTCTCGGCTTCTCATTTTCCCTTGTTTTCCGGCGTGCCGGTGGCCCTGAACCGGCTGCCCTCGATCGGCCCGTCGGTGTTGTTCCGTTACAGTCTCACCAGTACGTCCAGCAGTTCATTGACGGTAGCGATGAATCGGGCCGAGGCCTGGAACATTCGCTGCATGCTGATCATTCGGATCGCTTCTTCGTCGATGTTGACCCCGCTCTTGGCCAGCTTTTCGCCGCGCAACGTTTCTTGAAACAGACGATAGCCCTCGGTCACCGACTTGGAGACGGCAGCCGCCTGCGACACGCCGGAGACCATGTTGTGATATTGGTCTTGCAGTGATGTATCGGCTTCATCCGCGGGCGTCGTGAACAGGGCTCCCAGCGTTTCCGCATTGCGGCTGTCCGCTCCGATCCCCGATCGGCTGGCGGCGAACAGGCGGGGATCTTGTCGGAGCGTTGCGGCGATGTCGATATCGCGTCCATTGGTGCCGGAGAAAAAGGTGTTGATCCCGAGTGCCGCCAGCACTCCGCTGGTGTCGTCTTGGAAGGCGAACTCGAGTGTTGGGTCGTCGACCGTCATGGAGAGTCGTCCCTGCTCGATGGTGGCGGTGAGTCCATCGACGGCATCGAGTTGGTCGGCCAGATCTTGCAGCGTGGAGTCGTCTCCTCGGCCATTGAGTTGGATCGAGATGGATGTCCGCGTGGTGACATCGGTCTGACGGTTTCTCAGAATGAGTTGAAAGGTGCCGCTGGTCGGAGGGAACGGCAGGCCGACCGAGTCGAGCGGCTCGCCCGAATCGTCGACGGCTCGTTCGGCCGTCACCTGCTGCATGCCGACCAGTCCCTGGCCCGAGGCGTGCACTCGGTTGAATTGCCGAATCACATCGGAGGCCAACGTGTTGAGCGTATCGAGGAAACCGCCGAGGATTTCATCTCTCGAATCGACCAGTCCCGCCAATTTTCCTGCTTCCGGCTGGAGCGGCGTCTGAGTGTCTGCGATGACCAGATCGGCGGCGCGCAGCCCGTTGGCGTCTTCTCCGTAGACGGTTTCCACCTGCCGCACGGTACTTTCGTAGATCAAGGATTCGCTCTCGTAGAACACGTTGACCGAACCGCCGGCTTGTTCCACGGCCCGAACGGGAATCCACTGGGAAAGTTCCATCAGCGACTGGTAACGCTGGCTGCGCAGTGCCCCGGCGTCCCCTTTGATCGTTCTGCCTTGTTCGGCCGTGACGATCCGCCGATTCAAGTCGGAGATTTGTTCGAGCAGTCGATTGATTTCTTTGGCTGCGTCTTCCACTTGCAGGTTCAGGTCCTGGCGCATTTGATCGACCTGTCCGGTGAGTCGTCGAAAGTCTTCGGCCAGACGGGCCCCTTGCAGCACCGCCAGATTGCGAACGGCGGGATCTTCCGGTTGATTGAGAACGTCCTGCACGGAGTTGAAAAACCGGTTGAGCGACGTGCTGAGATCGTTTTCGCCGAGTTCCTGCAGCAGCGATTCCAGGCGCGCGTAGATTTCGTCTCGCGCTACGCTACCGGACAGGTCGGCGGTCGCGCTGCGCAAACGCTGTTCCAGCAACTGATCGATCTGCTGGACGATCGCTTCGATCTGGACTCCCGATCCGAGTCGAATGTTGCCCAGGTCCTGTACGGGCCCGGGTTGCAGCAGCATCTCTTCGCGGATGAATCCGGGCGTCTGCGAATTGGCGATGTTGTTGCCGGCGACTTGCAGGCCGATCTGCGACACTGAGAGTGCCTGCCGACCGATACTCAGAGATGACAACAGACTCATGGTCGCCTCCGATTCACATCTGCTGGTCGACCAGAGCACCCTGGTGGACAGGGAGCGTGTCGGGTCCGTACGTCGGCTTGAGCCGTCCGCCGGAGGCCAGCACCTCCAGCATCTGCGCGAGATGGATCAGGGATCGTTGGGCGAGAACCCAATGCGAAAGGCTCTCGTGCTGCAGCAGTTTCATGCGGGCCGCCAGTCGTTCGACTCGTTGCCGGGCTTCTCCTTCCGTACCGGCGGGGAGCCAGCACGCCAATTCCCGCAGGCTGTGAATATGGGGCGCCACCTGCCGGGCTCGGCGAATCAGCTCCTCGCGCCGCCGGTGGCACCCTTCCAGCCGCTCCAGCAACGCAGTTTCCTCGACCTGCGTTGCTGAAAGCGCTGTGCGGTCCTTTTGAGCCAGGCAGCGGCGCTTTTCCGACAACAAGGCCAGCAGGGCTTCTTGCGTGTTATCCAAATCGTCCAGCAGGGCGTTGAGGTCCGATTCCCAAATCGCCAGATCCATGACTTCTCCTTGTTCTCATCCTGGGTTGCGCATCCGAGCCAGCATCAGTTCGAACATGGGACCGGCCAGGCGGTCCGCCGACGATTCGGTGATCCGGTCCGCCAAGTGCTGGTCGAGCTGCTGCTGAAAGATCTCCTCTGCTCGCCCACCATGCATGTAAGCTGGGGGATCCTGCGTCTTTCGCATGGCTGCCAGCATTTGACCGAACAGTGTGGTGCCCACGAATCGGGTGAAGGCTTCCCGGGTCTCCAATTCCTTGGGAGTCAATTGGTCGGTGGGTGTCCGTTGAACCATGCGTACGCCGGCGGCATCCATGCTTGTTTCCTTTTTCTGTTCGCTATTGGGTATCGACAAACTCCGCGTAGAGCGATCCCGACTCGTTGATCTTGCGCAGGATGGCGATGACGTCTCGAGGGGGGACTTTCAGAGCGCGCAGCGCCTGCAACAGCCCTTCCAACGAGTTGGCGCTCGACTGGCCCGCTTCGCTGTCGACGTCGACGAACTCGGCCACCAGTTGCTGGCCGGCTTCGATCGTCAGGTTGCGATGAGTGACGATGACCGGACCGATCCGAACCTGATCGGTGGCTACCACCGTTCCTTCTCGCTCGTCCACGATGACACGAGTCGGCTTGGACTTGAGAATGATTCGTTGTTCCCGGATTTCCGAAATGAACTGAACCACATTGTTGCGGTACTCTTCGGGAACGCGGATTTCGATGGTGGTGGCGTCTTTGGCGCGAGCGATTCCGCTGCCGGCCGACTTGAGGTAGCTGGGGTCGTGGTACTGATTGATGGTCGACGCCAGATCATAGGCCATCTGGAAGCTGGCAAGCTGCGGTTTGACGACCAATGTGAGGACATTGTCTTTGAGATAAGGATGTTCGAACGTTTCCAGCAACTGGCAACCTTTGGCGATTCGAGCAAAGGTGGGACTGGTTGGATCCGAGACCGAGATGGGGCCCTGAGCCAGGGCGTAGACCCGGTTATCGCCGGGGGCTCCCAGCAGGGCGGTGGGAAGCAATTGTCCCCCTTCCAGGCTCTTGGCCGCGATGGCCGTGACGGTACAGGTGAAGCGGTCGCCTTCGGCCGCTCCCTCGCCGGGCACGGTGGCCATGACGGCGACCAGTGCCACGTTCTTGCTGTCCTGCAGTTCTTCCGAAAGGTATTTGCCCGCCGTATCCTTGCTGACGGGGTTTCCCGACATTTCCAGAATGCGAGCCAGTTTGCGGAGGGTCAACGGCGACTTGCCGTCTCCCGTTCCTCTCAGGCCGACCACGATCCCGAAGCCTTGCAGCGTTACCGGCTCCTGCCCCTTGATTCGCGAGATTTCTCCGATCTTGACACTCGGTTGCGCCAGTGCTGCGGAAGCGCTCCCGATCAACAGGCAGCAGGTCATCAGTCGTACAATGCGATGCAGGCGAAGGTTCATAGTATCCGGGATCTGGAGCAGGCTCATGTTGGAAACGTCCGTGTCGAGCTACCGGCCTCGATGTGGCCGGCGAGATAAGCGTCCCTAGAACGGCTGGAACAAGTGGAACAGCTTGGTGAACCAGCCGCGGCGATACGATTCGCGAACGTTGCCCCGCTCGAATTTCCTCACTTCCAGATTGGCGATGTGACGACTGAGTACGACGTTGTCGGGACTGATGTCCTGCGGCCGACATTCTCCCGTCAAGCTGACCGACCAGACTTCATTGTTGATTCGGACATTCTTGTGTGCCTCCAGGACAATATTCCCGTTGGGCCGAATATCGACGATCTCGGCGGAGATGTTGAACGTGATCAGTTCGTTGGTTTCCAGTTCGCCTTCGGAGCGATAGATCGAATTGAGTTGCCCGTTGACGCGCTGGTCTCCCAATGTCTGCGGTGAGGGTTTGATCGCTTTGAGTCCCAACAGGAAGGGCCAGTCCTTCAAGATGGCGTCGTACAGTGCATTGCGACGTGCGCTGACTTCGCCCGTCGATTTCATCCGCTGCACCTCGTCCACCCGGACCGTCACGATGTCGTGTTTGCGAAGTTCGCGCGGCGGTGGCACCGGAATGTACCCGTAGGTGTCTTCGAGTCGCACCGGCGCGTGATCGGTGTCGGAAATCGTGCGGCGATAGAGACTGGACGACTGAGCCACTCCGAGGCGGCTCGAGGTGAGCAGGCAGCAGATGAGCAACCCCGCCTGCCAGCCGCGATGTCGGCAACGGGCCGACCGAACGGTGTTCGGGTACCATTTTGTCGAGATCATGGACTTCCCCCTGGTGAGTTGGCGAGGCCGGATGAAGGTGCTTGGAGCACCACTTCGGCGAATTTGGGACCCACGGCCCGCGCCGTGAACGTCTCTTTGGTTTCCGGGTTTTCCAGTTGGACCAGAGCCCCGATGCGAGCGTCTTGTTTGGCCGTCGCCAAGGTGCGCACGGTGAAGCCGCCGGCTCGAGCGACCACCACGACGCCATCGCGGCGCCGAATGACCAATGGCGGTCGCACTGCATGACGCTCGATCGGGCGGCCGGCCAGCAGAGGCTTGCTGACCTCGAGCCCGATCACCTCCTTCGCTACGGTGATCCAACTGCCGCTCCCTTGCCCGCGGCGGCCTGTTTGCGATGCCGGATATTCGGCGATGCGGACGTCGGCCGCCTGGATCACTTCGCCGGGACTGAGATTGCGGTTGGCCACGACGACATGGAACACGGGATGGACCTCGGCCGACACCCTGACGGCAATCGTCCGGTCGGTCGACTCGTCGGCGAAGACGACGCGGAATGCACGGCGGTTCGGTCGGTCGGCGTTCCGCGACGCCTCTTGGTCGGCCGCTGTCACATCGACGATCCGGTGCGACTGGAGGAAATCGGGCAGATCGGCTTGGAGCAGCTTGACGTGATTCGTCGCCGACACTCCGTAACGTTCCTTCCAGTACCCGGCAATGGCCTGTTCCACGCGCTGTGCCACGGTCTTGTCCGCGCGCACCGGGACGGTGGGACCGCTGCGTCCGCTCAGCTCGACGCGCCGCGCGCCGCTGAAGGCGATCGAGCGGCCGTCGATCCCCGAAAGGACCAGCAGGCGGCGGATTTCGTCTCGGTGGATGATCAAACGGTCGCCGATCCCGGGTGCCGGGCAAATGTCCAGCATCTGCAGTTCCCGTAGTTTGGCCTTGGGCAAGCCGCTCAGTTCGGCGATATGACCGAGTCGCACCACTTGCCGAGGACGCACCGGCTGCCGGCGCATCTGCACCTGCAGTGTTTGAGCGGTCGCCTGCGAGGCGCTGATCAGCAGGAACCAGGCGATGATGTTACGGATGGTCTTCGGTGTCATGTTCGTTCCTTGCTTGGCAACATCTGCGTGCCGTGTGCGCATCGTGCACGGGCTTTCGGTTGTCACCACCCCCCTACAGCCTCCAGTCTCCCGCCTCCCGCCTTGCGGGCGCAGCCCGCGTCAAGGCTACGGCCGCCTCAGGTTGCTGATGAGTTGCAGGATCTCGTCACCCGTTTTCACGGCTTCGGAATTGAGTTCGAAACTGCGCTGAGTGGTAATCAGATCGATCAGTTCATTGACGGGATCGACATTGGATGCTTCGAGGAACCCGCCCCGCAGCTCGCCGAACCCGGTGTTTCCGGGATTGTCCGTCGTGGGCGTGCCCGAAGCGTCGCTTTGTTGATAGAGGTTGTCGCCGAGTTTGATCAGGCCTTCCGGGTTGGTGAAAACGGCCAACTGAATCTGGCCCGCCACCTGGGCTTGCGGCGAAGTGCTGGTGAAGAACACGACTTCGCCGTTCGGTTTGATCTCGTAGCGAATGGCCTCGTTGGGAATATTGATCGTCGGCTCCAGCAGCCGCCCGACACTGGCCGAGCCGAGTACGAGATCTCCGTTGAGATTGCGGCTGAAATTGCCGGCGCGGGTGAACAGAATCTGACCATTGGGATCGGTGACCTGGAAGAACCCACTTCCCACAATGGCCACGTCGAGCGGGTTGCCCGTTTTGAGGATCGTTCCTTGCAGAAAATCGGTCTGGATGCTGCTGACGCGCGTTCCCAGGCCGATCGATGTGCCGGTGGCCGTCCGGTTCCCGGCGGAGTCCTGCGCACCTGGTAGGGCCTCGGTTCGATAGAACAAGTCTTCGAAGTTGGCTCGGTTCTTCTTGAACCCGGTCGTGTTGATGTTGGCCAGGTTGTGGGCGATCACATCGAGCTTGGTCTGCAAGGCATCCATGCCCGTGGCCGCCGTGTAGAGTGTTTGGACGCTCATGAGTCTTCCTTCAACCTGTCAGAGTCCTACTTCGTTATATCTGCGTGCCGTACGTGCGTCTTGCGCTGACTTTGGGTTGTCGCCATCACCCCGACAGACTACGGTCTCCCGCCTCCAGCCTCGCGGGCGCAACCCGCGTTAGGCGCGAAGCAAGCGGCTGATCAGGCCGCCGGTGATCGTGTCGTGGTTCTGAATCATTCTCATATTCGTTTCGAAAGCCCGCGAAGTCTCGATCAGCTCGAGCATGGCCAACGTAGGCCGGACCGCCGACTGCTCCAGGTAGCCCTGCTTGATGTTGCGCTGATCCCGATCGATCGGTTCCACGGGAGAGAGGGGCCGGAACAGGTTCTCGCCGATGCGCACCAGGCTGTCGAGCGAGGTGGGTTCCACCAGCCCCAGATACCAACTCTGGCCGCCCTGTTGAATCAGGCCACCCGGCGCGACTTGCCAGGGTGCGTTCAAGTCAAGGATGATGGGGGCCCCTTCCTGACTGAGCACTTGCTGACCCGCTTGCGTGAGCAGATTGCCGTTGGCGTCGAGGCGAAAGTTGCCGGCCCGCGTCAGCAGCCGATGGGCTCCGTCTTGGACCCAGAAGAAGCCGTCTCCTTCGATGGAAAAGTCGGTCGGGTTGCCGGTAAATCGAACGGGACCCGGCGAAAAACCGGTCCGCGTCTCTTTGACCGAGACCCCGCCTCCGATGTCGGCCAGCGACTTGAGTCCCGGCGCGGTCTCTCCTCGCAGGACTTCCGCGGACGGGCGAGCTTCGATGATCGAAAAGGCCTCTTTGAATCCCGGCGTGTCGACGTTCGCCAGGTTGTTGGTGAGGACCTCGAGGCGTTTTTGTTGCGTGGCCGCGCCGGCGGCCGAAACGTACATGCCGTAACTCATGGCAGTCGCCGTTCACTCAGGTCGCCCCCCTGCGTGTTCGGTCGGCTGTCCGCCTATTGCAACCCCAGTGCCAAATGGCTGCGCGGCATCCGGTTCGCGTCGTAAGGGGGTGTGTGCCAAGAAGATCCGATTTCCGGCGGTTTCCCAATGTCTGCGGCGTCTCGTGGGCCTGCCGCCGCAAAGCGGCAAATCCTGCCGGTTCCTACCGGCAACAGTTGCCTACCGAACTTGCGACCGAAGAGGGGCGATTTCTCTTGCAGCGGCGGGGGGCTCTTCCCTACAATTCGGCACTTCAGACGGGATCGAGAGCCCGCTCGGGTCGCTGTGTGGGGAGAAAGGATGGTGAGCACGATGCCGATCGACGTGGAGGCTGTGGTCCGCTTGCACCGGGAAATGGTGGTCAGGTGGCACCAGCGAGGAGAAGTCGACGTTCCCTACGAAGGGATCGAAGGCGTCATCTGCCGGCAGTTTACGTACAACTACCTCCTGTGGCACGAGGAAGATGTGGCCCGTAGCCCCGATGTGGGGGATGCCCGGATCGCCGCCGTCAAGCGGGCCATCGACGGTTACAACCAGAAACGGAATGACTGGATGGAACGGATTGACGACCGCATCACGGAAGAACTGGAGCGGCAGGGTGTGGTCGCCGACCCCGACGCCTCGCAAAACACGGAAACCCCGGGCAGCGTGATCGATCGGATGTCGATCTTGGCTCTGCGGATCTATCATTTGGAGGAAGAAGCCGGGCGTTCGGACGCCACTCCCGAACACCTCGAGTCGGTACAGGCCAAGCTGGCGATCTGCCTCGAGCAGCTCGATGACCTGGCTCGCTCACTGGGAGAGCTGTTGGAGGACATCTTCGCAGGGCGCAAACGCCACAAGACATATCGGCACCTGAAGATGTATAATGATCCGGAGCTGAACCCTTATTTGTACCGAGCGAAAAAACGGCGAGCCGGGTGAGTCGATTCGCCCCACCCTCTTGCCCGTTCGCGGCCTACCCGTTTCTCCCGCATCATGTTCTCGAACCAACGCCATCGGCTGACCGTGCTCGTCGCCTGTATCGGCCTGTGCGGTGGTGTGGGGAACTTGTCTCCTCGGCGGGCTCGAGCCGACCAGACCGATCTTGCCAAACTCGTCGAACAGCTCGACGCGGCCCGGTATGACGAGCGGACGGAGGCGACTGAGACACTGATCCAGCGAGGGGCTGAGGCCATTGGTCCGCTCGAGTCGGCGTTCGGACAGGGATCACTCGAGTTGCGGACTCGAGTCATCTACATTCTGAAGGAGGTGGCGCTGGCCAAGCCGGGGGAAATCGACGGGCAGGCCGTCGAGGCGCTGCAGCGGATTGCCGCTTCGCAGAATCCGTCGGCCGGCCGGGCTCAAAAGGTGCTGGCTCAGTTGGCCGACATCGGGGAGCAGCGAGCTTTGGCCAGGCTGCTGTCGTTGGGAGCCAAATTCGAGCGACTGCGGAATCCGGCATTCGTGCCGTACGAAGCGCTGGTCATCGATAGCGGCGTTTGGAAAGGGAGCGAAGCGGATCTGATTCTGCTGAGTCACCTGCGGAAGGTACGAGCTGTTCAGATATCCGGCGATGGTGTGGGAGACCCATGGTTCGCCCCGATCGCTCGCATGCCCAACCTGACTCACCTGGTCATCAAGCGGGCTCGGCATATTACCAACGCGGCGTTGCCGCCGCTGGTTGGTCTGCGATCTCTGCAGCGACTCGATGTTTTCTACTCTTCGATCGGCGACGGTGCCGTGGACTCGATCTTGGCCATGAAGAATCGGCTCCAATATGTCCGCCTCTATGGAACGGGCATCAGCTTGGAAGCGGCTCGAGCTCTCGAAGCCGCTCTTCCACCCACGGCCGTGCTCGATTACAAACGCGGCGCTTTCCTGGGCGTGCAGTGCCGGTCGGGATGGCTGTGCCAGGTTTCGGAAGTGACCGAGGGGAGTGCGGCTCACCGCGCGGGGATTCAGTCGAGCGACATCTTGATTCGGTTTGGAAAGAAGCCGATCCGCAGCTTCGAAGACTTGCGCGACGCCATTGCCGCCAACGCTCCGGGGGACCGGGAAAAACTGACTCTGTTACGGCACGCCACGGAGGCCACGTTTTATTTTCCCCGAGGCTCTCACGGGCCCAAAGATGTCGGTTTTGAGGCCGAGCAGCATGTGCTGGGGTTGCTGGTCACCGATGTGACGAAAGGAAGCGTGGCCGACCGGGCCGGGCTGGAAAAGGGGGATATCTTGTTTTCCGTCGGCGGCGCTCCCCCCAAGTCGATCGAACATCTGTTTGCCACGCTGAAGAAGATCGATGCCGACCGGGCGGCCGGTGGCGGCGGTTTGGCACCTCGAGGCGGTTTCGGCCGGCCGGGCAATCCACCACCGGCCGTATCGGGCCTGCGGGGCTACCGCCAGGTCACCGTCGAGGTCGTCTTCGGCGAGTGGCAGTAGTCGATCGGCGCGGCGCCGGAATGGGAGTTGTTCGGCTTTTTCGGTTGGCGTCTTGCCCACCGGACGAGCTGGACACCGATTGCGACGCAAAAAGCAGGCACGCCTGAATATCTTCTGGTGCGAGTCCTTCGTATTCGTCGAGGATGTCGGCGGCAGAAGAACCGTGGGCCGGAAGATTCAGGATATATTCCACGGTCAGTCGCGCGCCTTTAATCACCGGGTTTACCGGCCATGGCCTTTGAATCACACACCATGCGTTCGAGAAGTGGTTGGTTGCTCATGATTTTACCGCAGGTCCATGTTACTCGGTCAGGGGACACGCAGGGAAGCTGAGCAACGAACTGCGATTTATCCGGCGGCGGAGCGCAGGCGGATAGAGCGTGCGTTGAACTTTGTCGGGACGGCGGACGGGGCAAGTCGGCGGGAACACGAAAATAGCTCTCAACGATCGTTGGAGCGTAAGTTTCCCATTCGCCACTCACCATTTTTCATTTTTCATTTTTCACTCGACATCCGCTCCAGCTTCTCCCGCGCCTCCATCCTCGCCTCCGTGAGTACTTCCTCGAGCCTCACGAACTCGCCGCCTCGCGCTTTGCTGACGTCGGCAGCCGTCATGAAGGCGTAGATCTCAACGGTTTCGGTTGCAGAAACGGGCGGGCGACCGGTACGGAAGAACTGGACGATTTCCACCAACAGCGGTTGGTAGCCGTCATGGTTTCCCACGGCCATGATGCCGCGGTTTCCCACGGCCGTTCCACCGAAGCCTCGTTTGGCCGGAGGACGCAGGCCGTGGTAGGTGCCGATTCGACCGTTGTTCCACAGGCCCGTCACCAGCTCCAGCGAGGGCGTTTGGATGCGGCGGACCTTTTGGCAGCCGGTTCCCATGACCGTAAACAGCGATTCCACTCCGTGGATGCCGTACCAATAGAGGTCGGGGTGGGTCTTTTCCAGCGAGCAGGGGCCATAGGTCATGGCCGCTTGGATGGGACCGACTTTGCCGTGCCGGGCTGCTTGAGTCGAGGCGGCGAAGCGCAGAGACGACGAGGAAAACACGGGGGTTCCCAGTTGTTCAGCGGCGTCAAAGATGGCGACGGCATCGGCCAACGAACCGGCGATCGGCTTGTCGATGAAGACGGGGAGTCGTTTTTTCAAGACGGGAAGGGCTTGTTCCAGGTGAGGGCGACCGTCGTTGGTTTCCAGCAGCACGGCATCGACGCGCTGGAGCAGTGCGTCGATGCTGTCGACCATTTCGACGTTCCACTTCTCGCGCAGCGTTTGGGTGTAACCCGCTCGGCGACTCACACTCGATTCGATGTCGGGGCTTCCCGGCGGAAAAGCGGCGACCACGCGAACCGCTTGCAGCACCGGTGGCGGGTTGGCACCGTTGAGGAGTCCGGTGAAGGCGATCACGTGGCTGGTGTCGAGTCCGATGATGCCGACTCGCAGCAAGGGAGCCGCCAGCACGACGCGCTCGTTCTGCGTGTCGGCTACATAGACGCGGCCGGCTCGATCGACGGCCACGCCGTGAGGTCGCGACCAGGCCAGACGACTCGCGGCGCCGCTTTCGTTTCTCGAAGGTGCGATGGTCTGGATGGTGCCGGTTTCCAGGTCGATGCACCGAAGTGCCTGATTCTCGGTGTCGGCGATCCACAAGGTGTGATGGCCGGCCAAGGCGATCCCTTTGGGCCCGTTGAGTTGAGCCTGTTTGGCGGGCCCGCGATCACCGGAGTATCCCGCCGTTCCCGTCCCGGCCACGTGTTGCCAGCGGTTGGTATCCAGGTCGAGTTTCCAAATGCTGTGGCCTTCCCGCAGAGCGACCCACAGCACACCGTCTCGCAGCGCGAGTGCTCGCGGACCGGCGACCGGACGGTTTTGGGCGCTGCCGCCGTCCTTCGGAAGCTGCCGCTCGCCATTGCCCGCGATCGTGGTGATGACCCGCGTTTTCAAGTCGACGTGGCGAATGCGGTGGTTGCCGATGTCGGCGATCCACAGATGACGCCCTGCGACTTCAATGCTGTGCGGTTTGTTGAGCCGTGCCGCGGTGGCCGGGCCGCCGTCTCCGGAAAACCCGGAGCTCCCCGTTCCCGCCACCGTCTCGATCACGCCGTCTTTGCGGCGAATGCGGCGAACGACATGGTTCTTCATCTCCACCACGTAGAGGTTGCCGTCTTCATCGAAGCGGACTTCGTAAGGCTCGTTCAGCAAGGCCTCGGTAGCCGGGCCGCCATCGCCGGCATATCCCGGCCGGCCCGTACCGGCGACGACGACCGCCTTCCCGGTCACGACGTCCAGCCGCATGACGCGATGGTGCGTGATTTCGGTGACGTACAATGCGCCGTCGGGACCGACGGTGACGCCGAAAGGTTGACCGAGCGTGTCGGGCAGCGAGGCTGCTCCTTTCCCCAGCACGGCGGAACCCTGCCAGGCGGGCTCCGCCGACCAACCGGTCGCAACGAGCAAGGATCCCCACACCAGCAGTCCTGCAAACAGCCCTGGTTGCCAGCCTCGCCGTCGGGTTGTCGCCGTGCTCATCAGAAATCCTCTTCTCGGCCGATAGCCAAAATGCCCGTACCGTACCAGATGCCGTTGTCGCCCCGCTTCATATCGTAGGCGAAATAATGCGTCCGTGCGGCAACTCGCGACCAGTGCCCGGATGACTGCCGCCAACTGTGGACGCACTCATGAGCCGCCTCGATCAACGTCTCACCCGGCCAACTCTCTGCACAGACTTCGTAAGGCAGCGCATCTCCGGGAAGCTCGGACAGGAGTTCCTGGAACCGGCGTTCCCAGTGATGGTGCCCCTGCCGACGAATGTCGGCCTGGTACTGGGAATGGGATTCGGCCGCATCGGCCAGGAGCGGTAACGTGCGGCTATCCGCACTGACCGGATCGTCCTCGTGGACGCGCACCGCGAAGGTCAGCATCCGTTGAGTCAGTGTGCCGGTGGGAAGATCGAGCGCCTCCAAAAGGAGCTTGCGAGTCAGGTGGTAACGCCCTCGAAAAGGATACAGAAACACCACCTTGTCGTAGGTCTTGGGATTGCGCTTGGTCAAGTCGATGATGATGATCCCCGGCTCGCCGTGAAGATGAGCGAATCCCGGGTGCTCCAACAACGGGACCGACTCGTTTTCCCATTCCTCGGCCCCGCCGGGAACCGGCGCCGTCGTGCTCAGCAACGCCAGTTCATATCGCCCCTGGAGCGCCGATCGAACTTTGGGAGACCGCACCCATTTTTTCCAACGGCGTGCCAACGGCCCATGGGTGTCGGGGACGCAGGCGATGAGTAACATGCGGTTGGCGGCATCGGCGGCCTCGTAGGCATGAATGTAATCGTCGTGGTGGGACAGGGGGACCGCCTCGCCGACGGCCGTCCAGGCGACGACCATGCTCAGCGCAATCGGTAGACCAGACACCATGGTTGTGCTCCCTACGGACTCGAGGCGCTCGGCTCGATCCTGTCAAGATATTTGGGTTGCGGCAATTCGGGAAACCAGCGAAGATAGGGGCTGGTCCGGGAGACTGGCAATAGGAGTAGAAGCAGGCGTACATCGTGGGGAGTCGTGGTTGCGATGGCGATTTGCGAGACTAGGTAGGAGCCACCAATGATGAACATGCGACGAGCAGGACAAGTGCGCGAGCGGGCCTGGATGTTTCGGCGAATGGGAGCGGCCCTATTGGGGCTGCTGGCGTGGACTGGATTGGCGGTGGCCCCTCGTGCAGCGATGGCAATCCCTCCTGAAGTGGAGTCTCAGATTGATGCGGCTCGTTCTCAGTTCCAGCCGATCACCGAGGAGGCGTTGTCCGAGTGGCGCGAGGAGATTCGCGAGGCTGCTGGAGAATTGAAGACGTTTTTGAATGAGGGGGGGAGTGAGGAAGACACTCAGTTGTGGTGGGAGTTCTTGCGATTGGGACCGGCTCTGGAGCAGTTGGAGCGGGACCAGCCTTCGCTGCGGCGACTCGGTGAGTCGGCGGCTCAGTTCTACCAGCACGAGGACGGTTTGCACTTGCGGCCGTTTACCCGGCTGCGGGACGCCTTGGCGACCTATATCAACTTGGCTGCGATGGCTCGGCACCCCAATCTTCGGCAAGAGTACCTTCGGCAGCTCGACAATTTGAAGGGGGCCCTGGAGAAACTGGATGACGATCCGACCGATGGGGCGGCGGCCGAGCGGGTGGGGCGCATTTTGGGGTTTTTCGGTCGGATGGGTCAGCCGGAAAAGCTGGTCGAGGCGGTGCGGTCGTCCTATTTCCATTACAACCTGGTGGCGCACCTCTCGTCGAAGATGGTAAGCGAAGGGATCGACGAGCCGGTCACGGAACCGGTCGAGGTTGCCGACAACATCATGGGGACGTCGATCTACGGCAGCGGCCAGATCAAGGCTCAGGTCAGCTCGACGCTGCTACCGGCCGACGATTACGTGCGGGTTCGCCTTTCGTTGGAAGGGGAGGCGACGACGGAAAACGTCGGGTACAACCGCAGCGTCAAGATCTGGTCGAACAGTTGGACGAGTTTGTGGGCCTCCAAGGAGGTTCGGATCCGGCCCACCGGCATTGAGACTTCACCTGCCGACGCGGAGGCGGCCACGAGTACGGACGTCTATGCGCTGTCGGCTCCGTCGTGCCTGGTGGAGAAAATCGCGTGGAAGCGAGTGCGGAAGACGAAGGGGCAGGCGGAAGTCGTGGCGGCCCGCCACGCGGCCGGTCGACTTGCCGAAGACATGGACGAGCGCGTGCGCGAGTTGTTGGCGACGGCTCGCCGGCGATACCAGACGCAATTCCGGCAGCCGTTGTTGCGCCGAGCCGCCTGGCCCGCTCGGTTCGATCTCCGTTCCACGGCTCGGGCGATCCTGGTGGGGATGATGCAGGCCGATGTTTCGCAGGCGTCGGCCGCCACGCCGGCTCCGCCGTACGAGGAGGACCGCGACGTGGTGGTGCGGCTCCATGAGAGCTTTGTGAGCAATTTCTCGCGAGCCATGATCGGCGGTGTGACGCTGACCGACGAACAGTTGGTGGAGATCATGGAGAACGCCGAGATGGAGATCCCGGACGAGCTGAAGATCACTCCCGACAAGCCGCCCTGGTCGATCCGCTTTTCGACCAGCAAACCGGTGTCGGCCGTGTTTCGCGACGGCAAGATTCAGTTCGCCATTTTCGGGCAGCGGTTCCAGCAGGGAGAAACGGTGGTCGACGGTCCCATCCGGTTGTCGGCGACCTACACGATTCAGTGGAACCAGGGCGGTGCTCGTTTGGTGCGACAGGGCGAAGTGGCCGTGGAGTTCGTCAACTTGGATCGTTTGGGTGCCGAGGAAATCGCCTTGCGCCGCGTGATGCGGCGGAAGTTCGAAGCACTGTTCAAACCCGAATTCGACGCCAATCGCGATATCCGTCTGCCGGGTCGCTGGGCTGACGCCGGCAATCTCCATTTGGTTACACTGGACCCGAGCGGCGGTTGGTTGTCCGTGGACATGATACTGCGAGATGCCAAGGACGAGACCGCGGACAGTGTGGCGTCGGCCGTTACGGACCGGGCACGTTAGCCGACAGGGAAGTCCGGCCCGCCATCGATCGGGACCGGGCTCGCCGCACGCTCCACCGAGAGTCCGAACGGGAGATTCGCACGATGCGTTGGATCGAAATCGAATTCGACTGCCTGCCTTTGCGCAATGTGGGCCGGCTGGACGCCCCGCTGGATGCCTCCCCGGCATGGAAATCGTTTTGCGACCGTGTGGGCCAGGCCGTACAAAAGCACGGCGCTCATAATTCGTATTACTTGCACCGAGGCCGCTGCCGTTACCACCTCACCAATGACCCCGAGTCGGGTATGCTGGAGTTCGCCTTCGAGGGGACCGTGTTGACCGACCGTGAGGACCGGCGCGCTGTTAGTTCGGACTTGAGCGTCGAGCTTCTCCACGAGGTGTGTGATTGGATCACCGAACCGGTGGTCGCGTGGTTCAAGCAGACGGTCTCGCGAGCGGTCGAGGTCGAATTCGACCGATTCATCGCGGCCGGCGATCTGGAGAAGGCTCGCCGGCGCATGGAAAAAATCGAAAAAACGGTCGAAGAACAGGGTGGCTATCTGGGCATGTACTTGTGAATCGGTGAACCGCGACCGTGGTTCCCGTCACGTTGCTTCCTCGCCACTGCGGGTGACCGAATAGGTCAACTGCTCGAGTTCGATCGCCAGATCGACGCCGACGACGTTGACATGGGGAGGCACGGTCAGGGTGACCGGAGCGAAGTTGAGTATGCCTTCCACACCCGCCGCAATCAATGCGTCGGCGACCTGAGGAGCCTGCTCGGCCGGCACGGTAATGATGGCCAGACGGAGTCCGGACTGCTCGATCGCTTCCGGCAGCTCGTCCATGTGCCTCACGGGGACTCCCTCGATCGTGCGCCCGACCAATTGTGGCGAGATGTCGAAGGCGACAGCGATTCGAAAGCCCTGCCGGTCGAAACCTCGATACCGGAGCAAGGCTCGCCCCAAGTTTCCCAATCCGACCAGAGCTACCTTCCAGGTGCGGTGCGTGCCGAGTATCCGGCGAATGGCATCGATCAACTCGTGGCAACGATAGCCGATTCCCGGATAGCCGAATTGTCCGAAGTACGCCAGATCCTTGCGGACTTGAGTGTCGGTGAAGCCGAGTAGGCTCCCGAGCTGAGTGGAACTGACCGTTTCTCGGCCCCGTTCGCGCAGTCGCTGCAGTTCGCGCAGGTACAGGCTGAGCCGGCTTACGACGGGTTGGGGAACCGTCGCCGGCTCCTGCGACGGCTCGGGATTCCTGTCAGGTGACTTGACCATGCGTTCCTCGGACCAGAGGGAGTTTGTCCGACTCAGGCTCACCGCCGTGTTCGCGCAAAACGGCGATCGACAAGACCCCGCGGTGGCACTCCTGTCGCCACTGTACCCGCCGCATCGATGGGACTCAAGACTCGCCCCGTTATTCCACGTGCCCCGTCGCTGGTAGCGCAAACGTCAAACTCCTCGCGGCGAACTGCGCCGCGAGGAGTTTCCGGTGGGTCTCCGGCGTTGGACGACTACACGGTCCGGTTACTCGCTGAGGTAATCGGCGTGGTTGATCCAGATTTGTCCGGTAGCGGGGTCGTAGAGCCAGCCGGCACCGCTGACGGTTGCGGTCGGAGGGACGGACGTCGGTTGGGCCACGGTATTGCTGTCGGTGAACGGGTTCACCGGTATCTTCTGCAAGTAGGGACCGTAGGGATAACTCGCGCCGGTCCCGATGTTGCCCGCACGGTCGGTCGCACTCGTCAGCTCCTTCAGGTCGGCTCCCGGAGCGGTTCCGTTATGTTGCGACTTGTACAGCTCGATCAGCGATCGCATCGAGTGCAAATTGAACAGAACGGTACTGTCCTTGGCGTCATTGGTCGAGTTGGTGAACTGCGGAATGATGGTTGCCGCCAGCACCGCCATGATGACCACCACAATCAACACCTCCACCAGTGTGAAAGCGGTACGGTTTCGTCCTTTTGCACGGCTGGTCGATCGTTTCATGGTTGTATTTCCACTTTTGGCCAGTGATATCGGTTTCGACAAACCCGATCCGTATCGGAGTCTCGCCCCCCGGTCGTCGTCAGCCGCCAGGTACTTGGAGCTTGTCACAATACGCCGGGCCGCAAGCAACGTAGCCGAGGCTGGGCAGCGGCACGGCGGGTTTTGATACAGGCTCGAAGAGGCTGTTACAAAACTCCAGGCCGCAAGCAACATAGCCGAGGCCAGGAAGTGGCACGGCGGGTTTTGATACAGGCTCAAAAACACCCTGGTGGTATCGTCCCCCGCGGGTCATGCATCTGTAAGTAGTTAGGTTGCCAGCCGGTCAGGGTCAAGAAACCAATCTCCTGTTTTTGGCTCGGTTTCCTACTCAAACGCGTTCTCTTCTCGCAATGGAACGATTGTGACGACCAGTACCAACCCTCTGCGACGTTGCGAAGGCGGAACGGGGTGGTCCAGCCGTGGTGCGCGCATCGGGCACTGGCCTTCGGTTGTCACTGCCACCCCTACAGCCTCCGGTCTCCCGCCTCCAGCCTTGCGGGCGTCGCCCGCGTTAGAGATCTCGCGCCGATCGACACGACCGGCGCGGCTGATTCACTCACTACAACCATCCCGCGATTTTTCTTTTTCCCATTCCAACCGTTTGGCACCATCCGGTGGCTTTGGTGGCTTATCCCAAGTCCCCAAAAGTAGTTGCGCTTCCTAGTTCCTGCAAGGCTCCCAGCTTTCCCATTTCAAGTAATCCTCGCGGATTGTCGATGTGACAGTGGATACCGGCCCCGCAGCCGCAGGTTGGAGGACGGACTGCCCACTTGCAGACGGACCCCCGATCAACGGCGGCCGACGGAGGGATCGCGGCCGAATGTGTTGGCGATGGCGCGCCAAACGATTGGTTGTCTTTACGTCTACATCCAGGACACGCTTTCAAGGAGATTGGACTCATGAAGAAGGGATGGGGAGTGCCGTGTTTGGCCACGATGATCGTGGCGTTCACGGCTCACCTGGCGACTGCCGGGTATTTTGGGGCGGCCAGCTACCAGAACGGTTGCTGTGCCGAAAAGGCCGACTATTGCGACGCCAAACAACACTGCTATACGGTGATGAAGACGTGCCGCAAGGTCATTTACGAGAAGCGGCAGTACACCTGCTACAAGACCGTTTACGAAAAGGTTTACGAAGATCGCACGATCGATTGCGTGAAGTACGTTCCCGAGACTCGCTATCGCGAGTGCACCTATACGGTGTGCAAGCCGGTTTACGAGACCAAGTACCGCGAGTGCACCTACACGGTGTGCAAGCCGGTGTGGGAGACGAAGACCCGCACGATTTGCTACACGGTATGCAAGCCGGTTTGGGAAACTCGCCAGAAGACGATCTGCTACACGGTGTGCAAGCCGGTGTGGGAGACGAAGACCCGCACGATTTGCTACACGGTGTGCAAGCCGGTCTGGGAAACTCGCCAGAAGACGATTTGCTACACGGTGTGCAAGCCGGTGTGGGAGACGAAGACCCGCACGATCTGCTACACGGTGTGCAAGCCGGTCTATGAGACTCGCTACCGGGAAGTCTGCTACACGGTGTGCAAGCCGGTCCATTACACGAAGACGGTCAAGGTCTGCACGGGCCGCTGGGAAACGCGCATCGAAGAGGTTCCCGGTCCGGTCGTCTGCCGACGGGTTCGCGAACCTGGCTGCTGGAAGTGGGATCCGTGCCGCTGCCGTTGCGTCTACGTACCCGGCAAATGCCGCATCGAAAAGGTGCAGTGCCCGCCGCGCAAGATCTGCAAGAAGGTCTGGATTCCCGAAGTCCAGGAAAAGACGATCAACTGCGTTCGCTACGAACGTCAGGTCGTCCGCAAGAAGGTGCCCTATCAAGTGTGCCGTTACGTGGCCGAAAAACGGACCAAGACCTGCACCTACAAGGTGTGCCGCATGGTTCCCGAGAAGCGGACCAAGGTTTGCACCTACAAGGTGTGCCGCATGGTTCCCGAGAAGCGGACCAAGGTCTGCACCTACAAGGTGTGCCGCATGGTTCCCGAGAAGCGGACCAAGGTTTGCACCTACAAGGTGTGCCGCATGGTTCCCGAGAAGCGGACCAAGACCTGCACCTACCGGGTCTGCCGTTGGGTGAAAGAGTGCCACACCAAGAAGGTGCCCTATACCGTCTGCCGCTATGTTACGGAGACGCGAGTGAAGAAGGTCCCCTACACGGTGTGCAAGCCCGTGCACTACACCAAGACGATCAAGGTGGCCAAGTGTGTACCGAAGAAGGTCGCCTACACCGTCACGCGGTGCGTCCCCAAAGTAGTGTGCGTGCAGGTTCCGGTGCAGGTCTGCTGCCCCCCGCCTTGCCGACATCACCGTCGACGAGGTTGCGGCGGGTGCGCCGGTTGAACCGTCCCCGTCCGCTATCCCTGAGTCTCACGGTAGATTCGGATAGCTGGTCTGGATGAATGCACGGCCACGCAGGACCCTCCCCTGCGTGGCCGTTTTTTGGTGGCACGACGGCTTGAACTGGGAAGACCTTACCGCCTCGGTGATTCTTTCCCAAGTTACCGGATGCCATTGGCCGATCCACCTGCATGTTGGACGAGTTTGCCACGCCTTCCGCAAGACGCACCCCCAATCCGAACTCACTATGCAACGTGAATCAACGATGGAGCGAATCCGGCAGGGGATTCGCGCAACGATGGCGCAGTGGGGCGATCAATCCAGTGAGATTGAGCAAGAGACGATTCTGATCCAGGACGGCCACTATTGTGGTCGCCGCTTCCAGTCCGGCCAGTTGCAGGCGGTGTGGTTCATCGAGGAGCAGCAGGTGAAATTCTATCACCGCGACGGTTCCGTGCTGGAAGTCTATTCGGTCGACGAGATCAAGCGGTCGGGCCATCGCGAGGTGGCTTGAAAGCGCGGCCCCTGGCTCCACCTCGCAAGCGCTGAGCCTCTTCCAGGCATGCTCCGATGCGCTGGGACAGCAACTCGATCGCTTCTTCATCACTGAGGGTCTGGAGTTCCTCCGGAGCGATGGGGGGGCCGATCACCGTGACCACTCGCGTCAGACGCGGCCATTTCGCGTCGCGCGGCCACGCCTGGTAAGCGCCGTCCACGCCGACCGGCAACAGGGGCACTCCACAGCGGTGGGCTACCACCAGAAAGCCCGGTTTCAGAGGCTGCATCCGGCCGTCGGCCGTCCGCGTCCCCTCGGGAAAGATCAACACCATCTCGCTCCGGCGCAGCCGGCGCATCGTCTCTTTCAGGCCTGAAAGTCCCATTCCGTCTCGCTCGATCGGGATGGCATCGAGGTAACGGATCAACCATCCGAAAAAACGGGAACGAAACAGGGAGGCTCGAGCCAGATAGTTCAGACGTCGCCGAAAGGCGATCCCCACCGCAATGGGATCGAAGTAGCTTTGATGGTTCGAGCAGACCAGCGCCCCACCTTCGGTGGGGATGTGTTCCCGTCCGACGGCCCGATAGCGGAAAAACAACGTCGCCAGCACCCGGCATGCGCAACGTGCCACCACGTAGAACCAACGTTGGTGCCAGGGACGACTGACCGGCGGTCCGCTCATCGATCACTGCCCCCCCGCACCAGCTCCACGATCGACTCCACCACTTCGGCAACCGTGCGACCGTCGGTATCGACTTCGATCGCATCCTCGGCTCGTTTCAAGGCGCCCACAGGGCGCGACGAATCGAGAGCATCGCGTCGCTGCTGCTCCTTGAGCACCTCCTCGTAGTCGGCCTGGATTCCCTGCTCTTTCCACTGGGCGACTCGCCGGCGAGCCCGCTCTTCGGGGCTGGCCGTCAAGAAGATCTTCACATCGGCGTCGGGGAATACGACCGTGCCCTGGTCCCTTCCCTCGGTGACGATCGATCGGCCGCGAGCGAATTCCCTCTGCCAGCGCACCAGATGTTCGCGCACCGCCGGATGGGCGGCGACTTGCGACACGGCGCGAGCCACCGCCGGGTCCCGGATCTCGTCCGTTACGTCGATTCCGTCCACACGGACCCGGTCTTGATCGACGTCATAGCGCAGGTGCGAGATGAGTTGCACGAGAGCCGACTCGTCGGCCGGGTCGATTCCCCGTTGCAGTGCGGCCCAGGTCACGGCTCGATACATGGCTCCCGTATCCAGGTATTCCATTCCCAACCGGTCGGCCACCCGCCGTGCGATCGTACTCTTTCCTGCGCCGGCCGGGCCGTCAATCGTGACAATCATCACTCTGTTCCTTCGCCGGCGCTTCCCAATAGAGTTCGACCTGGGACCATTCGTGAGCGGCCAGCACCAAGTGGCAGACTCCCTTCTCCACACGGCAATCGGCCTCGACTTCGCCGCGAAAATCGACCTGCCGCGCTGCCACGATCGACCGGAAGGCGTGAACCTGCAACTGAGCCTGGCGCCCCGCCGTCTCCAACAGGCGGAGCTGCACACCGACGCACCTGCCATCTTGCCACAACGGTTCCCAACTGGTGGCACTCACATGCTTGACGTTGAAACGAAACAACCAACCGCTGCGTTGGGAGTCTTGCGGCGCTCGCTGGCTCGGCCACACCGCAGCCGGGCAGGCCAGCCACTGAGCCTGCTGCCAAGGGTGCCGCACGTCGATGCCGATGGCCAGGCGGAATCGGCGCCGTTGCTCTCCCGGCAGACTCAACAGGGTATCCAGCATGCGGTAGCCGCGTCGCCGATGGAACGGGAGTCCGCAGGGGAAAATCGTCGTGCGTTCCTCGACACCATTGAGTTCCAGATAGACCGGGCATTCGATGCGTTTGGCCTGCGTCGACTGGCGCACGTCGTTCACGCACCGATACAGTAGCCAACTCTCGTCGCTCCAGGCGAACCGCGCGCAGTAGTAGGATTTCCACGGGTCGCCGCTGGGAAAGTGGATCGGGTCGATGGCCACGTCCATTTCCAGCAGCCGACTACCGCGCCATACGCGATAGGTTTGCTGGAACGTGGCCAGTGCCTCCCCGAACTGATCCACCAGCCGGCCGCGCGCCGTGATTTCGCCCAGCACTCGAGTGGCGCAGGTTACTTCCAGCGTGTCGGCGACCATCACCGAGTAATCGGAGTGCGGGTTTTGCGGATCGAACCGGCGTCCGTAGCACATGGCGAGCTGCTGCGACATGCGGTTCCCTCGGCTGCCATAGGTGTGAATGGCCTGCAAGCCGCCGGTCGCGTCGTGAATCACGGCTTCGAAGAACTCGTTGCGCAATACGGTTTCTTCCGCCAACAGCGGTTCTTTCCGTTTGGCCGCCGGCACGTCACGAATACCCCCGGCTGCCGGTATCCACACGAAGCCCATCGCCGGGACATCGACCACCACCGCCGCCTCCTCGCCGATCGGCTCGGCCGCGTACACCGGCGCTTCGGCTTCCGGTGTACTGTTTGCTTCGGGTAGCCGTAGCGTGACTCGCCGGGCATGGGAGGTCGGATTGACTACCCAGTGTCCCTTGGCCGACTCGGTTTCCAGAGGTTGCACCAGTTGCCGGGCTGCTCGAGTCAACCCCGAATCCAACGTCGGTTGAAGATCCTCCGGCTCGTGTTCTTCCAAGCCGCGATCGATCCGACGGCCCCAATCCTTCCATGCCTCGCTCTCGGCGCTGCCCGGCTGCCAGGCGACGCGCATCGTCTCCAGCGCTTGCCACGCCGCCAAGTGGGCCGATTGCCGCTGGTAGTCGATGCAGCGGGACAACAGGTTCGGCCGGTGCTCGCCGACAGCTCGGCGGAGAAAGGGGGAAGGGGTAGCGTCGGTTTTCAGAGATTCCAGATGTCCCGGGTAGGCATCCTCGTCGAAGTAGTCTTCCACCGTCACGAATTTCCCGAGCGGGTGCCCGAAACGGTGAATTCGCCTCAAGTCTTCATACCAGCGACAGGTGCGTCCCGGCCAATGGGCCAGCGTCAAGGTGGCCACGTGTTCCATATCCATGGCTTCACCCAACTTCAGGGCGAAGCCCAGAAAGGTTTCGGGCCGGGATGCATCGAGGATTCCGCGAGCCACGGCGTCGATGGCCGTGCCGTCGGGAGCTTCCCAACGCACCTTGGCTTGAGAGCCGGCCGGCGTATCCCCTTCGTCGAACGTCGCGTGAAGCGCGCCGATGTAACCGAGCTTGTGCAATACCAAGGGCAGCAGCCAGGTCAAACCGAATCGGTAGCGCCCGTACACGCGGGGGACCCGGCCCAGATGTCGACGGTAGAGATCCGCACCGGCGACCAGTCCGCGGCGCAACGATTCGCACCCCAGCCATGGCCAGGGAAGCGGGGACGGGTCGCCCCCGAGGATCCCCAACTCGCCGTCTTCCCACAGCGACGCGATGCGGCGGGCATGATCGGGGGCTGTTTGAGCGAGTCCGTCCAACAGATCGCCCGACAACAGCAAGTTTCGCGGCGGAACCGAGTCGGCCAGTTCGCGAGTCAGATCGTCTCCCAGCGTCGTGCTCGCCAGCAGCGTCAGGTCCAACAGGAAGGCGTCGACGGCATAGTAATGGTCTCGTTCTTCCGCAAGCAGATCGAAGACGTGTTGCAGCAGTCGGTCGGTCGTTTCTTCGTCGCCCTGCATGGCGGCCTCGGCCGCTGCCACGGTCTGGCGGCCAAAATGTACTTCGTCGAGATTGCTTGTGTAACGCATCTGGCGAGTCAACAGCTCGACCTGCAGAAAGCAGTAGGCCAATGCCAGAAAATCGGCCGCTCGCTTCGCCGCGTACGGGGGAACCGTGTCCGCTCGAGCCAGAATCTGTTCGAGCATCCGGTCGCGATCCGATTCCCCCACCACCAACAACGCCGCTTCTTGCCCGGCTCGTTCCACAAATCCTGTCGGCAGTTGTTCGCGGCTGACGCTGGGAACCACCACCAGCGCCCCGCCACAGTCGTCGGGTGGATCGTCGGCCGTCATCCACTGGGGCAGAGATCCGGTCTGAGCCAGCAGCAGCGGATGCCACAGCACGGTCCAAGCGGCCAACAGTCCCTCGGCGTCCTCCCCTTCATGATAGGTGGGGAAATCCTCTAGGCTGTGGCAGGGAAGCAGCAAGTACGACTTGTGGTACGTCATGGTTTTCCAGCGTCGTCGGCGGATCGCGATTCGTCTCGACTCGCCGCCAAGTGTACTGGCCGATCCTGCCCCTTAGCCAGTGTGGTGCGTGCTCCGTCGCGGCGCGCCGGCTGCCCGCCACTTTCGGTCGCCAATACAAGGAATCTCTCGGATGGCCTGTTTTTTTCACTTCCCATGGACTGGCTGCTGTGTCGTTCTCTTTTGGTATCTCTTAGCCGGCCTTGGGCTACCGGTCGCGTCGGCCGACGATTGGCCTCAGTGGCGCGGGCCGGCGCGAGACGGCGTCTGGCGGGAAAGCGGTTTGGTGACGACGTTTTCGGCCCGCGAGAGCACCCCGGAGTGGACCGCGAAGATCGGGGCCGGCTACAGCGGGCCGACGGTGTCCGACGGACGGGTCTTTGTGACCGACCGTGTCGCCGAACCCCGGCAGATCGAGCGGGTCCACTGCTTCGATGCCAAGCTGGGCAGGAAGCTGTGGACCTACCAGTACGATTGCCCGTACGTCGGCATCGGTTATACGGCGGGGCCTCGAGCCGCCGTGACGGTCGACGGCGACCGCGCCTTTGCGCTGGGAGCCATGGGACACCTCCATTGCCTGGACGTCGGCAGTGGTACGGTATTGTGGAAGCGCGACTTGCGCAAGGAGTTCAACATCAAGATGCCGATATGGGGAATCGCGGCCGCTCCACTGGTGGTCGATGATCTGTTGATCCTGCAGATCGGCGGAACTCCCGATGCCTGTGTGGTCGCGTTGGAAAAACGGAGCGGTGAGGACGTGTGGAGGGCGCTTGGCGACCGTGCCTGCTATTCGGCACCGATCTTGATCCGGCAGGCCGGTCGCGATGTTGTCGTCTGCTGGACGGGAGACAGCGTGGCCGGACTGGATCCTCGCAAGGGAACCGTCTATTGGAGGTTTCCCTTCCCGCCCAGTCGGATGCCGATCGGCGTCGCCACGCCCATCGTGCACGGCGATCGCCTGTTCGTCACTTCATTCTACGATGGATCACTCATGCTACGATTGCTGCCTGATCGGCTGGCCGTGGAGAAAGTGTGGCATCGAGTCGGCCCCAATGAACGAGACACCGAAGCGCTCCAATCGATCATCAGCACGCCGCTCTGGTTGGGAGACCACATCTACGGCGTCGATAGTTATGGGCAACTGCGCTGTCTGCGAGCATCCGACGGCAGCCGGGTCTGGGAGGATCAGACGGCCACGCCCAAGGGCCGCTGGAGCACCATTCATTTCGTGCGACACGTTCCCGACGATCGGGTCTGGATGTTCAACGAACGAGGCGAGTTGATCATCGCCCGACTCGATCCGCACGGCTTCCATGAGATCAGCCGCACCAAGATCATCGATCCGACCAAGCAACAGCTCACGCGTCGCGGCAAGGGTGTCTGTTGGGCTCATCCGGCTTTCGCCGATCGCTACGTGTACGCCCGCAGCGACGAAAAACTGATTTGCGTTTCACTGGAAAAGGATTGACTCGCGTCTCTCGGTGACGGTCCTAACGCGGGCTGCGGCCGCAAGGCGGGAGGCGCGAGACCGGAGGCTGAAGGGGTGGTGGTGACAACCGAAAGCCAGTGCTTGATTTTCGCACGGCGCGCGGATGTTGCGAAGCAAGACTCTACTCAGCTTCGGCTTGCTCGGCACGCCGCGTCCGCTGCGCCTTGACGCGTCGTGCCAACCGGTCGGCTCCCCACACGGCCAGCGCGGCCGCCGCGCCGATCGCCACCACGCTCACAGCATCGCCGTCCCACACCGGCGGCCAGTAGCGCTCGAATTCCTTCAGTTTGAAATCGCTTTCCTGCGGCGTGAGATCTCGTTGGAAAGGCCAAATGTTGGCCAACGATCCCAACATCAGTCCGCAGAGAAATCCCATCGTGGTGGCGTGATGACGCGTCAATAGCAGTCGCAACAGCTTGCTGAAGCCGACCAGTCCGATCACGCAGCCGCTGCCGAACACGGCCACCACCAGCAACGAATCGGCAACGGCTTCGCCGTGCAACACCAGATGAGGGATCTCCGTGAGGTAGACGTAGACGCCGAGAATCAGCAACACCATCGCGCCGCTGATTCCCGGCAGAATCATGGCGCAGATCGCGATCATTCCGCTGAAGAACAAGTATCCCAGGCTCGGCTCGACGTGGCCATGACGCAACCATGTCACTGCTAGAGCGAGAATCGCGCCGAGGATTCCCAGCAGGGCGACGCGCAGTCCGTGAGCGCCATTGCGGATGCGGATCAGTGCGGCCACCCATACGGCCGAAGCCAGAATCACGCCGAAGAAGACCGACAGCGTGTAGGGGCGCAGGGCGGGATGGGTCATCAGGTAGTGCATCCACCACGTCATCAGGGCCATCCCGCAGAGGATGCCCGGCGCCAGCGAAAGTAGGAAGGCCAGGTCGAGGTGTCCGGCAGCGTCACGCCACCGGCGTGCCTTCAGTAGCATCAGCAACCGCCGGTCGATGTGGCTGATCGCCGTGACCAGCCGTCCGTAGATGCCGACGATCAGGGCGACCGTTCCACCGGACACGCCCGGTACGATGTCGGCCGCTCCCATCAGCACCCCCCGCCCGAAGTGCAGCAGCGCCTCGGCGGGACGCACCGGCCGAGCGACCGGTACGGCAACGGTTTCGGGGTGGCACGGTGTGGGCTGGGAGGACATCGGCAGTCTTCTCCGGGAACGGGCAAGTTGGCTGAACGATCAAGGATAGCTCGCGGTGCGCGGACCGGGGATAGGAGAAGAGAGGAAATGAGACCGGTGTGACCGATGAGGGGAATGCGCCAGTGGCACGCGGGCGCCGGCCAGCGAACAAAACGTGGGAAGGAAGTCGATCGTGGCGAACAGGGCATCGCTCGTTGTTCCCGCAGGGACTTTGCCGGGCCACCGCACGATACAGGGAACTCGCAGACCGCCTTCGTAGGTCGATCCTTTGCCTTCCCGCAGGGGGCCCGACGATCCCCAGGCAACTTCGCCGTTATGGCGTTTGCTCAAGAACTCCTGAAAGTTGTTCCACGGCCCGTTGTCGGTGGTAAAGATCACCAGCGTCTTGTCTCGCAATCCCAGCTCATCGACCGCATCGAGCAGCCGGCCCGTGTGAAAATCGAGCTCTTCCACGGTGTCGCCGTACAGTCCGCCCTTGGACTTTCCGCGAAATTCGGGAGACGCGTCGATCATCGAGTGCACCATGGTATGCGCCACATAGAGCATGAACGGGCGATCCTTATTGCGCCGGAGGAACTCGATCGCTTTGTCGGTGTATCGCCGCGTCAGACTGGCCATGTCATGAGTCTCGGCGACTCGCTCGTTGCCCTCATGCAGGACCACGAATCCACCGTCGTTGGCTCCCAGTGTTCCGTAGTAGTAGTCGAATCCGTGAGCGAGCGGCATCCGGTCGAGAATGGCGGCTCGGTTGGACACATCCCATTTGCCAATGCACCCGGTGACATACCCTGCCTGCTTGAGTAGCCGGGCGATCGTGATTTCCGAGGCCGGCATCGACCAGCCCCTGCTGCGCACCGGATACCGTCCGGTCAGCAGTGCCGACCGCGAGGGGCCGCAGACGATTTGAGCATAGAAGCTGGTGAATCGTGTGCCTTCTCGAGCCAGTCGGTCGATGCGCGGTGTGCGGATCGTTTGCGACCCATAGCAACTCAGGTCGCCGTATCCCTGATCGTCGGTGAAGATGATGAGGAAATTCGGCCGCTGCGGTTCGGCCGCTCCAACGGGCGGCAATGCCGGGGAGAACAGACTCCACACGAGTAGCAAGCCAACGATCGGTCTCGTCCACATCGTACTTTTTCCCGTTTCGAGAATTCATGTGGGATCGACGCGCCGATACGCCTCGATCACCGCTCGCTCCCCTTCGGCACCGGGGCGCGCGTTCCCGTGCTCCATCCCGACGATTCCCTGGTAGCCCTTGTCTTTCAAGTGACGAAACACGTTCGCATAGCCGATCTCACCGGTCCCCGGCTCTTTGCGGCCGGGATGATCGCCACACTGAAAATAGCCGATCTCGTCCCAACAGCGGTCGATGTTGGGAATCAGGTTTCCTTCGGTGATCTGCTGATGATAGATGTCGAACAAGATCTTGCAGGACGGTCGATCGACGGCTCGACAGATGAAATACGCTTGAGGCGCCCCGTAAAGAAACACGCCGGGGTGGTTGGTGCGGTGATTGAGTGGCTCGAGCACCATCACCAACCCGTGAGGCTCCACGATGTCGCAACAACGCTCGAGCAGTTCGATGCAGTTGGCGGTTTGGTACTCCGGCGCCAGTTTGGGGTCGGCCAAGCCGGGCACGACCGTGAGATACTTGGCGTTCACGCGGAGCGCCACCGGCACGATTTCTTGGAGGGCCTGCAGAATCCGCCGACGCGCTGCCGCGTCGTCCCCGGCGAAGTTGACTGTGTTCCAAACGCCTCGCAACGCCGAAATCACACCCATCTCCATTCCGAGCTTCTGCATCGTTGCGGCGATCTGGTTCTGCATCGCCACGCTACGGCTCTTCATGCCGTTGTCTTCCCAGGCACGGAATCCCTGATCGGCGGCGAATCGGAGCTGGTCCAGCAGGTTCGTTCCGCCGAGGTGGCGAAACATGCCGAAATGGGGCGCGTACTTCAGCCGAAACGGAGCCGGCCTGCCACTGGGGGACTCACTTGCGGAGGTGGCTCGGAGTCTCCCGCCGGCCACGCTTCCCGCCGCTGCCGCAATGGCGGCTTTCAGAAACGCCCGCCGCCTGCGGAGCAGGGTGTGACAGACGTTCGTCCTTCGGGTCGACGGAGTGGACATGAGGGTGGACTGTCTCATACGGGTTCAGAGAACTTCCGTGACGCCGGGAATGGCGATCGGGTAGGCTCCGGTCGAGTCGGGCTCGAGCGGTGGTCGGGCCGACCAGTCTTCGGCATCGCATGTCAGCCGCTTCTCGGACGCGATGGCATCGTCCCATTTGACCTGTTGTCCGGAATAGGTGGCCAATCGTCCCAGGATGGCCGTCATGGTGCTGATGGCGGCGTCTTCGGCTTCATTGAATTCCTTGTCGCGCCGAATGGCGTCGAACAGCACATCGTGTTCGACCTGATAGGGAGTGACGTAACGCTTGCCGCGCCACCGCTTCGACCTCCACAGTTGCCGGTCGCCCGAGTGGATTCGGCAGGTGGAATTGCTCAGATCGGCCACCGCCTTGGTACCGTGAGCGTGTTCGGTGATGGAACGCCAACAACCGGGAATCTGGCGACACTGGCTGAACATCTTGGTCCCGTCGGCGTAGGTGAACTCGACGGCATGGTGGTCGAAGATGTTGCCGTACTCCTTGCCGGTGCGCACTTGTCGGCCCCCCATTCCTTGAGCCGAGACGGGGTGGGACTGCATGATCCAGTTGCAGACATCCAGATTGTGGATGTGTTGCTCGCAGATGTGATCGCCGCTGAGCCAGTCGAAGAAATACCAGTTTCGCACCTGGTACTCCAGCTCGGAAGAAGTGCGTGCGCGAGCAAAGGGAGTTTTCGCGGGTGGGCCGCCGTTCCAGTAGCAACGCAGTGCCACGATCTCACCAAGCGCACCGTCGCGGATACGCTGCATCGCATCGAGATAGGATTGCTGATGATGGCGCTGCAATCCGACTCCCACTTTGAGTCGCCGTTTCTTGGCTTCCTTGGCAGCAGCCAGGATCCGGCGTACGCCGTGAGCGTCTGTGGCGAGCGGCTTTTCCATGAAGACGTGCTTGCCGGCTCGAACCGCGTATTCGAAGTGCTGAGGCCGAAAGCCGGGCGGCGCCGCGATCAGCACCACGTCGACTCCACTGTCGATGGCGCGGCGGTAGGCGTCGAGTCCGACGAACCGTCGTTCGGGCGGCACGTCGATTCGGTCGGCCAGGCTCCGGGTCTTCTGCCGGTCATACCGCTTGGGCAGTCCCTGCCGCATTCCCCGCAGACTCAACTCGAGCCGATCGCCGAAGGCGTCCGCCATCGCCCACAGCGTGACCGGACCGTCGGTACTCAGGGCTTGCACGGCCGCTCCCGTCCCTCGGCCTCCGCAACCGATCAGCGCGACTTTCAGAGTCTCATCGACATGTCCGGCGTGCGCCGTGCGGAAGAACGTCTCAGGCCGGCACCAGGCCGCTCCGGCGGCCAAGCCCCCGGCCGTCTTGATGAATGCTCGGCGCGTGCGAGTGGAGTTCGTTATCGGGTGCGTGTCGGTCATGGGATGCTCCAAAGGGGTAGGCTACCAGCGGGCAGGCCGAAGACTGCGCGTTTCCGAGCGCCGGCCGATATCCCACCAGCATAGCGGCCCCGGAGAGCTCGCGTCAAATCAAGCCGATCTTGCGTCGGAGCGTCGTGCGGTGGATTCCCAGACACTTGGCGGGCCGCTTCCGTCGCCGGCAGCCGGTTTCGATTCGTCGCGCTACGGCGGCCCATTCCATCGACAGGGGCCTCCTCCAATGCACATGGCTTTTCGTCCAGGTGTTTGCTCGACTTTTCGACAACCGCAAACGACGAGAATCTGGTTGACAAGAGGTGAGGGGGGGGTACA